>Ga0265323_10000095_pt1 | contig 50109 bp, 61 predicted proteins | sample 41225metaG_FD_193580 | JGI IMG/M metagenome (GOLD analysis project Ga0265323, IMG submission 193580) | Rhizosphere microbial communities from Carex aquatilis grown in University of Washington, Seatle, WA, United States - 4-12-25 metaG | ecosystem: Host-associated > Plants > Roots > Rhizosphere...
CCTTAATCCGTATGTTAAGGATACTGCGTGGCTGCGGAACTTCCGAGCGAATGCTGCGGTTGGAGATTTCTCTACGATCGATCTGCGCCCGCTTGATAAGTTAGCTGTCGCTTCTCCCGATCTTCCCGATGTGGTCTTCGCTCCGAAAGACTGGAAGAATCCAACTACCAGTGGATTCACCATCTGGGAAATGAAGGCTGTTCCTGGGGCTGCTGAGAAGATGCCAAAGTTCCAGATGGTTGACGAGGCTTCAAGCTTGGGCGAGCTTCAGTCGAAGCTAGCGGATAAGGCAGCGATGAGATACGACGGGCTTACTGCGGTGAACAAAGCTGATAGCATGACCTTGAGTAAGGACTTGGTTCTTCAGGGCAAGCTTCAGCAGCTTAATTCAAAGACCTACGATCCATTTCCTGAAGAGGTAAGCAAAGGTTTCATCAGACCTAAGCTTCGAGGATATCTCTCACCAACCGAGGCTCAAGACGCAGCGTACGCGGCGATCGGAAACGGAGGGAATGCCTTTCATGTCAAGCTCGATGAGACTCCACAGATGGTTAGAAAGATCGCAGCGAACGAGAGCTTCTTAACCGACGGCGCTCCGTTGACGCTCGTTCCGACTAGCCCTGAGAACGCGAATGCGCTCGCGATCATCTCGAATCCGGCGACGCCTGAAGCTCTCACCGCCGCGCAAGCTTTCGCCGACAAGGCTGTCGCTGCCAACTCTGGCTGGACAGCAGATACTGCTCGGGCGCACTATCTCGTTCAGAATGGATACGATGGCATATTCGATCCGGATACTGGGACGATTCAATCGTTCTTCCCTTCAAGGATGAAGTGGATTACGGATCAATTCGATTCAGCTACAGGAAAGCTTCTTCCTAGTACGAAAGCGAGACTCATGGCTTCAGGGCCCTTGGGTACGAAGGTTTCGATTCAAGCAAAGATCGCTACGGTCCTCGGAAAAGACTCTCTCGCAGCGAGCCCTACGACGCTTGCAAATGTAGCTATGTCGAAGTTTAAGGGAGAGCTGAAAGACCCGGATGTGAAGAACTTCGTCACTCAGATCGTAGACGCTAAGGGAGTCGCGCATACGGATATCTCGATTCAGCGCGGTCTTCTCGAAGATAGCGGGATTGTGAAAAATCCTGACGGCTCATTGACGGTGAAGATTCCCGATAACATCGCAAGCTTCCAGGATCAGAAGACCTTTGTCACGAAGCTTCTTAAAGGAATGGACGACCTAGGTACGGGGAAGATAGACAAGCTCGCTAAGATAGCTCGAACGAAGGCGATCAACAGCGCTCCGTCGAAGTTCACGCTTCCATTCGAGAGCGAAAGCGCGAACCATGCGTGGCTTCAGTCGGTGGCTAAGAGCGAGTTCTCAGGTGTTGATCTTATTCGAAATACTGACGGAGGCTACTCGCTTCAAGACAAGGCGTATAAGACTATTGGAACCTTCGACACGCTCGCCGAGGCTCGAGACGCTATGCTCATGTCGAGCTTAAGCGAGAGCTTTCTTAAAGGCGATCTCTATCGTCAGGGCTATCGTCTCTCAGGAGATAAGAAGGTTGGATATACGCTCGGAGGGCCTGGGCTCGCCCATCCCATTCACGGGGATTCGATTCAAGACGTAATCAAGACTATTGATTATAAGCCTTCGACCATTTCCAATAGGCTCGCACCGAGAGACATCGATATCACTCCAGGCACGACGAGGGTCACGTTCGATGGAAACAAGGTCGTAGCTTCGAGGCAAGAGGTGGCGCAAGCTTTAGATAAGTTCGAGAATCCTGACGAGCTTGCGAAGATGGTTGGTGTTGCCAAGCTCCATGCTGGAGATATCTATAAGGTCGCTGATGACTATGTTCGAGTGGATGTCCCAGGCTTAGGAGTTACTAGGTATTTCAATACAGTAAGTGAAGCGAAGGCTTTCCTCGAGACTGATTTCAATTCGATGTCAGCGCTCAAGAGTGCAGCCAACCGAAAGGGAATCTCGATCTATCACGATTATAACACCGGAGGGTATATTCTCGGCGATGGAGAGAAAGTCTTAAACGCCAAGAACGCGAGCGAAGTGCAGACGATCTTGAAAAGCTATCCAGACACTCCAGGGGCGAGGGAGATTCTTTCTGCTCTCGATCCTCAAGCGGATGAAGCGGTGAAACAAGCGATTGAGCTAGTCGATCGAGACATGATGCGAGAGTGGAAGACGGGAGACTTCGGCGAGACTGCCGTTCGCTGGGATGCGAGCATTCTCGATGAGAAGCCAAGCGTCACTTCTCGAGGCTTGGGTAAGATGAGTCTACTCGGACAGGGAAGAGAGCATTTCGGAAGCTACGATCGATATACTGAAACAACGGTTAATCGAGAGCTGAAACTCACGGAACTTGGAAAGCTGCGAGATATGTCTAGCCGTCAAGCCCAAGCGATGTATCAACAGCTAGACGATGATATTCGGCTTCATGAAGCTATCTTCACCGATGAGAAAGGGCGAGAGATGAAGGTTGATCGCAGACAAGCGATCGCAGCGTACATTGAAGCTGAAGGCATTCCTGAGTCTTTACCTGAGACGAAAGCCAAGTTCGGCGAGCTGTCTACGCATGAAGAAAGCGTTATGCAGCGAGTGAAAGACTTGTTTAAGGAATACGCTAAGAGATTCGGCGTCGACCCTTCGACATATATCAAGGGATATATGTCTCACATTCGAGCCAGCATTCTTGCTGATCCGAACATTGCCACTTGGGCGATCGATGCCGATGATGTTCTTGGCAATACCTATCATGGACTCGAGAATGCTCCAAAGCCGCTACGAGCGTTCTTTCATCACGAGAGAGCAGAAGCGCTTCTCGACGCTTCGATGGAGTCTGACCCGTTAGCTATTCTCAATAGGTATGTCACTCAAGGGAATAAGGAGTTCTTCCTTCGTCAGCCTATTCAGGATACTCTTGATTACTTCAGAAGGAACGGAGGTAACATTCCCTCTGACGTAATCGAGCACACGTTGTATGACATTCAATCGATGGCGAACGGGCATAAGATGCAAGGATTTCAGGAAGCTCAATCGATGCTTGACTCCTTTCATGCAGCGCTATCTAAGATGCCTGGAGTCAATAAGTTTATCAAAGACACTCCAGGAGGAAGCGCAAAGCTTCTTCAAGGCTGGATCAATCTCACGTACTTGGGAAAGGTAGCTTTCCGCCCTTGGCTCGCAGCGAGAAATATCATTCAAGTGGAGCAGACGCTAGGATGTCGGATAGGATTCGAGCCTACGAACGCGGCGCTCAAGCAAGTCTTAGGCGAAGGCAGAGAGGAGCTGATGCTCAGGCTTCGCAAGCAAGGTTTGCTTCTACGTGATACTCCTGCTGCCGCGGACCTAGGTCAGAGTCGACTCTCTAAGCTCACGCGAGCGGGAATGAACGGGATATATGCGGCGGATGATATCGCTCGAGCTGTCTCATGCGTGGCCGCGGAGAACCTTCTTCAGGAAGGCGTGGACACATGGAATCGTGGCGCGTTCGAAAGGATTTCTCGAAACACTCCGAAAGGCGCGATTGAGAAGTTCAAGGACTTCACCGAGCTTAGGCAGATTTCCGCAGGGAAGCCGGAGCTGGCCGATCAGATCGCAGAGCTAGCTTTATCCGGCAAGAGTGAAGAGCTAGCCCAAGCGAAGAAGCTCTTTGCTCAAGAACTCTCGAACCAGACTAACCCGAACTTCGCTCGATTCCAGCAGCCTCATTTCTATACCGCCTCGCTTCCGGGATACCTCTTCGGTCGTCTCTCAACCTTTACTACGATGTCGAGGGAGAACATTTTCCGAGGCTGGCAAGCTTCGCAAGGCATTGCGAATAAAGCCCTCTTCATCGGAAGATACGTAGGCTTAGGACTCGCGCTTAAGAAAGGCATGGAAGCCATAGGCATAGACGGTAAGGACTTCTCCCCGGGGTATAGTGCTCTCTTTGGTGGTGGTCCGCAGTTCTCCGAAGCGATCGACCTCGCTCGCTCAGCCGGAAGCGGAACGACGAACTCGAACGCTCGCGAGACGATAGAGAAAGCCTATCTTCCTTTCTACTTCGATGAGTCTCAAGGTAAGCTTCAAGGAAACCTTAGTCTCGGGAATCCTGAACACCTTCCTGGGTCGATCCCTGGGACATTGCAGTTGCATTATGCTCATCAGATGGCTTTGGCGCTCGAGAGGGACGACTACTGGAAGGCTTTCCTTTGCGGCTTGACGATACCCGTGAAGAAGTAGCGATCGCTTTCACTCTTCGAACGAACTGCTCGACCGAAGCTATAGGTACGATCACCTCGTAGGCTGGATCAAGAAACTCGACCGTTCCACGGACGTTCGCTCTCTCGGAGTACCGATCAATCTCGTATTTATACTCGAGCAGTCTTTTGGAATTGAACTCGTTCCCTTCGATGTCGATGAGTGTAAGCTCGAGCTTACGAAGGTCGGGCAAGGTCTTTAGCATATCAGAAACAATCTTTCTTCTCCGATAGAAGTAGCACTTCACCGTGTCGCAGCTCACGCCTGCGAGCTTAGCCAAGCCCTGAATGCTACTAGGTAGATTCTTGTCATGCGCGTGATCCTTGTGCCAAACGGCGAACTTTGAGTAGATACTTAAGGGATTGTACGAGGCCTTATCGGGAAGAACTGCCATGTGAGTTTGAGCTACTCCTGAGCGTTTAAGGATAGTCACCACGGTATCTTTGGAAATACCGCACGCCTTCGCAGCTTTGCGAAGACTTCCGAAATGCTGATAGGCTGCGATTACTTTCTCGATCTTCAACCCATGTCGTACCGTCTTCAGTTCGTGCCTGTCGTACTCATCGCTCATCAGATTTCTCCTTCTGCCTTCGCGCCCAGCCATCTCTCGCCGCACCATTTATATATCTCTTTCGTGTTCGAACTTGGATATGTTCGCAAGGTTTGGCTCAAGTATATTTCTATCTTTCCTTCTTCGCTAAGAAGCGTCAATCCCTCTCTAAGCTCGGCGGCGGTGAACTTTCCTTGTCGTAGAAGCGTCATTCGAGTGATGTCGGGATGAGAGCGAACGTATTCCTCAAGCCTTCCGATGAATGGTTTCACATCCTGCTCGAATCCTCGCACCATTGGAAGAGATTCAAACCATGTCTTCTTAATTAACATGAGAGCTGATTTTACATCCTGAAGGCTTATTATCTTATCTCTTGAATCGTATCTCTGTATTCGAAGTAGAAACGCAATCTTAAGAACTAGCACCGTAAATCGACTTTTCATGCCTTGATATTGAGTGTCTTCTTCCAGCTCGTCTGCCCATTTATTATACCACTTGTCATAGAACTTATCGGCTTCGGGAGAAAGGTCGTACTCTCCAACTGTTACTTGAGCTATCCAAGCTAGTCTCTTCGCTAGCTCATCGTTATCTGGCGAGCCGTCGACTATCCTTGGTCTTGAGAACCTTCTCCCGCAGCGAGTGGGACAGTAGACTAAGACTGTGCGAGAGAGGAAGCCGTCGCTTCTCATTCCTTCGCCGATAGATGCGCGAAAACCTTGAAGCGTCGTTCCAGCGAGCATCGTCGTATGTAGATTCTTTAGTATCATTACTTCTTTAGCTTTACGATAGGTAAATGGCTGATCGCAATCGTAGAAGGCAAGAAGGTTATCAGACAAGCCTACGTTGTACTTCTGCATTCCAGCGAACGTAGCGAACTCGTGCGCGATGATAGCGGCTTCAGCAGTTTTCGAGTACCAGAGTTTTCTTCCTGTCTTCGGATTGATTATTGGCTCGTTATTTTTATCTCTAAAGAAGAAGCCTTTGCTTCCTCGAGGTTCCTTATACTTAGGATTGAGTGCATCGATGAGCCCTTCCGGAGTAGCCTTGTCTGCGACGACATTTATATATTTTATTAACCTCATATTAGGGTCTTCGATAAGCTTCTGAAACGTAGTAAGAAGCGTCGTCGCGTCGTTGATAGCCTCGGTCTTATGCGCGATGCCCGCAGGGCCGACAAGGACACAGTAGAAGTTTGACCATAGCTTTTTCGGCCCAAACCTTACCCACGCTTCGCGCTTGACTGCGGAAGAGAGAACGAAAAGCGTCGACCAGATAGTGAAAAGCGTCGTGACTTCCTTGCCTCGATGGCGAAAGACGCAATCAGTGATGAAGCCTTTGTCTTTCGGCAAGACCTCATCACCTGGGTCGTCACACCAGAACTTATCTCCAGCTGCCAATTCATCGAATGGAATTGGAGCTTCGGGGTCTCGCGTTTGCTTTGGCGTTCTTACTAGCTTTCCACTCTTCATAGCTTTTCATTTCTCCCCATGAGGTTAGCGACACTTCTATGTCAGCTGGAAAGATCACATCTCTATTCCACAGATGCCGAGGCTTTTCCATTATTCTTTTTAGCGTCTTAGCGCAGAGGTCGATGTCAGCTATTGGGCATTCGATTACATTAGAATCGTGAACGGTGGCGACGAGTCTCCAGTTTACGTGCTTTTTACATTCGTCATACAGCTCGATTAAGCTTTCATTTTCGATATCTCCCGCTGTGCCTTGAATGGGAGTATTGATTCCTTCTCTCTCTATCTCTTCGTTCGTGCCTAAGAAGAAGCGCTTTCTTCCCGTTGCCGTGACGCATGTTCTCGTATCTCTGGCAGTCGAGGCAGCTTTCTTGAATCCTCGATCAAGACCCGGATGGGCTTCGAAGTATTTTCTATCGGCTGTTCTGAATTGGGCCATAGTAAAGTTAAGCTCGGGAACGTCAGCTGATACACGTTCGTATATACCACGGATACCTCCTCCATAGCTTCGGCCGAAGACGAAGACCTTTGCAGCTCTTCGGATAGTTTTCCAACTAGGATGTTTCTCGTCTATTCCAAACATGACTTTTGTATTCTCATCATGAATGTTCTTTCCTTGTTCGAACATTTTTTGCAGCGGAATATCCTCGAACTCATAAGCCATGACTCTAAGCTCAAGGTTCGAGAAGTCTCCAGCTACGAAGGCACAGAGCGCTTCAGGAACGAAGACGCTCTTTGCCTCGCTTGGAAGGTTTTGCCAATTCAATCTTTCTCTCCCTTAGCCTTAGCCAGCGCGGCGCGGGCGATGTCTCCGCAGTCTCGCAGCGTGTGTCTTAAAAGTCTTTCCGTGCTTCCCATCTTAAAGCCACCGGCTTCCAGCTTGTCTACATTCATAAGCTCGCCGAATGAGTCCTGATAGTAGTGGATAGCTTTCTGTTGCTCTTTAGCAGCTATTGCCTCGAGCGCCGCCCGCAATCCCTTGACCAGACCCTCAGCTTCATTTCGCTTGCGTGTTACTGTTTGGCATTCCCGCTTCCGTGCGTCAATTTCGAGGCGAGCTAAATGCAAGTCTGCCTCGGCGGATTCGGCGCGGGCTTGCGCGTAGCGCTCTATCGCGGCGGCGGCGGCGGTTATCGCCGCTGTATAATTCTGGGCTGACCACCTTCCAACGAAAGGCATCGGAATTATGTTTTCCGCCAGCTCCCGCGCATCCTTCTCTGGGGTCGGCTGGCGGGAGGCTAGGAGTGCGGCGATCGCACCTTTGGGAATTATCGCTAGTTGCGACCATTGCTCGCATCGGTGATCTTGCTCGACAAATCCGCATCCTTCGGAGCACCAATAACGATCCTCTCCGCTCTCCGCTTTGGGCCTGGCCTCGAGGTTGAGGATGGCGAGGGCCTGGTTGATCCTCAGCGCGGCGTCGTCTATCTGCAAAACATTAAGCCAGTGGTTTGCGTTGATAAGGTTGTCCCGTGCGATGTCGATCTGCTTTTGCGTCATATCTGCCTCCATACAAGACAAAAAGCCTCGAAGTATATCGTCAAGTCCTCTCCGCGCTTGCCGGCCGCAGAGCATCCCCACACAATAGCGCGTAGCACGGTGTCCCGATCATGCTCGCTCATGGTTTTCTCCTTTCGGCGAGCATCGCGTCGGCCTGGTCGTAAGCCCAGTGTGCCAGTTTTTCGGACGAAACTTCTCCAATGTTGGGATGCGCACTCATTCCCGCGAGCGCCTGCCCGGCGAAGTAGTCGCGAAGGGACATGCCCCCTGACATGGCACTCTCCACAGTCCAAACGGGGAATGCATTCGGCCCATCATCACGCTCGTTCATATTCCCCCCCTTGGATCGTCCATCGTTCTTCGCAAGCCGAAGACTTGCCCTACATTCGTGCATGGATGTTTCTTAGTAAACTCAGGATCGACCGCGATGAAGCGAGGACCGGAAAAGAATCGCTTGATTCTTTCGAGTAAGGATAGCTCTCGCTTAGCGTAATACTGATGTTTCATTTCCTTTCCCTCCTTACAACTCTTTTCCACCAGTGATGCTGATATCCTATTTCGTAAATGCCTACGATTACTCCCCATAGACCCAATCCTATTGCAGCATACTCAATTTGGATGTTTGGATCAGATATAGTTTGGCCTGTCTCAGGTATTGATCGCCCAGTGGTTAAGCTCACGTCAAGATTTGATCCTATATGTATGATGTTAGTAAGATGTGGATATGCATACGCACCTATTAATGTTCCAACCAATGCGCCAACTACTCCAGACACAACTGATCCTTCGCTGTAAAGAAGGAACAGTTTCATTGAGTGATTGAACTTAACGTCATCGTCATATCTTAATTGATTATTAAACGTGAATCCTTTAGAGACTGAGAGCTGCGCCCATAATGATTGGAGGAATATTGAAACTAGAACGATAACCAAGAGCTTACGCATCGTTTCCTCCTTAATCGTTTCCAGATGATAGCCTTCCAGTGGCTGTTCCGTGAATCTTGAACAGTGGATGCACTCTCCCGTCTGGCCCGATGTCGAAATCTGTATAGGTGGAGAGCATCTTTGCCGTCTTCTGTCTCTTCTGAAATAGCATTAAAGCCAAGCGGAGAAGCTCAAGATCGGCGAGCCTTTTCTTATGCTCCGCTGTTGGTTTTCGAAACTTAGAAATCAACTCGTACTCAGTGTTTGCAGCAAGACGAGAGAGAAGCAAAGCTTTCTCATCCTTCGAGTAACCAGTCTTGTTTCTCTTTACCATCGACTTCGATCGAGGTAGAGGTCTTACTTGATCGTAAATGTCGACCTTAGTTTTAAGCTCGGCATATTTCTTCGTGTTCTTTTTCTTCTTCGATCCCTCAACGTCATATTCTGAAAGCTCATTTATCCAAGCTTCAAGGTTCTTCGGCCCTTCACCGTAGAACCAATAGCTCAAGTGATGCGGAGATTGAAGGTTGAAAGATTCAGGAAGATTGCCGATCGTTCTTAGCTGAGATTCAAGCGTAGCTAGCTCAAGCTCAAGCTCTCTCTTCCAAGCGTTAAGCCTTCCTCTATCTAGCTTCATCCCGTTGTAGGTCAGCTCGAGCGTAGGACGAATGAGCTTGAGCGAATAGTCGTAGTAAATATGCTCGGTTCCAGTTTCTTTCAAGTCCTGAAGAAGCGGTTTCAAGACTTGATGTAAAACGACTGAGTCGCGACAGTTATAGGTCCGAAGGTCAATGTCCGGTGTTTGGCACATTCGTGAAAACTTGAGCTTAACATCCTTCCAGAATGGCGTGGCTCCATAGATGGATACAATATACCCAAGATTATGCGGCAGCTCCGGATGGATAGCGTGATGTATAAGCAGTACATCGTGTTCGATCCTTCCAATCTTAAAACCATTGGATTCTAATACGCTCACGTCGAACGGAGCGTTCTGATACATCGTAGGGCATTTCTCAAGTATCTCGTAAAGACAGTTTTTCACTCGGATTAAGTCTCCGTTCTTCCAATACGGGATGAAGCCTTGAGAGTAGAATGGAATCGAGAAAGCTTCTTCGGAAGACAAGGCTAAGCTCATAGTAAAGACTTCTGCTTCGTAATAGGTGAGAGCTGTCGTTTCCGTGTCTACTCCAAGCAAGGGCTTTCGCTTGAGGATGTCCTTCGTCCTTGCTTCGATATCTCGAACAGTTGGGAAAAGTAGAAAGTCTTCTTTCGGAGGAGTATATCCTTCGGTTGCGATCGAGATTGCTTTATTAATATCATTGATACAGGTTGGCTCTTCTGACCACTGTCCGCGAATGATGTAGCTTGGATGAAACGTAGGGACTACCCAGAAGTCTTTCCCCGCGACCGTCGCTTTATATACCGAGCCTCGAATCTTATGTATCGCACCTTCAATTCCAAGTGCGCTTGAAGGCTTATTTCCTAGCGTAATTAACGTCCGCACTCCCTTCGCATGAAGCTCAAGCAGTTCTTGCTCAAGCCCAGGACGACACATCTCTAGGGCTTCAACTCCTTCGCTTGAATCAAGGTCATTCTCCGGAGGTCGGCAGTTGATTAGATTGAGCACATATACATTGTGACGATGGATACCGGCCTTGGCAAGCATCCGGTCAAGCTCCTGGCCTGCGGAGCCTACGAAGGGGCGACCTTTCTCATCTTCATCCTTCCCTGGAGCTTCTCCGATGAGCGCTAGCTTAGGCTTATCACTAGCGCTCTCGCCGCGTACCTTAGTGCAATACCCGGCGAGAGCGCATTCGGAGCATTTACTTTTCGTTCTTGTGATTCGATACGTTGTCACTTTTTCTCCCTGAGTGGAAAAGAAACAACCGGGAAGTGTCGAATAACTCCCCAGGGATGATGAGCACCCATGATAAATGCGACCAGCTCCCTTGTCGTGACTGAAACCACGTCGATATAGCAGGGAGCATTCGCGTTTACTGGGTAGATTTCAGGCTCTATCCAAGGCTGCTCGATTGGAGAATATCGAATCTCAGTGACCTTGAAGTTAGGCCAGTGAAACTTGCGAATGAACACCGTGAGATAGTTCACGAGTTCGAACCACGGCGCTCGCTTGTAATCTTCAACCCAGGCAATGATGAAGAACTTCCAGTCGCGTAACGTCGCTAGAAGCTCGATCATCTGGCTTGAGTCGACATCGGTGACGAGGAGCGAGTCGATAAGCACAGCTTGAAGCCGAGTCTCGCCACTCTTCACCTTGTCGTAAGCGTCGTGAATCTTCGAAGCCAGCTCGTTAGAGGACAGCTCTACCGACTCGGGATCATCGCTAACCCCGAGTCGGATATGGAGGGCGAAGTGCCCGCCAAGCGTGCCTCCTTCGATCGGCTTGTAACTAATCTCGGAGACACGCATAGCTTAGCGCTTCTTCGAAGACGAGGCCTTCTTCGGGCTTGCCTTCGAACTCGTCTTATGCGAGCTGACCGCGCCATCGTCGGCGAGCCACAGATGCACCGAGCCGTCTTCGTCCTTCTGCGTGAGGACGGTGTTCTCGGGCTGCGGATCGCCATCGGCGTTCTTGCCCATGCGCAGGCCGAGCTTGGCCTTGACCTTCATGCCGGCGAAGTCCTCGGTCTCGTATCCGTCGTCGTCGAAGTCGACGCTCGCGGCCTTGCACAGGTCGGCGAGTTCGTCCGCGGCCCTGGTGTCGTTCTCCTTGTAGCTCGGGTGCTCGGGCAGGAGCTGGATGACGCGGCGAATGTACTTCCTGCCTTGGGTCGTCTTGCCCGTCTTCTCGTCGTCGGGCCCGTCGAGGACGATCATCGGGAAGCTGTGAACGAGACAGGGTGAGTTCTCGCTCTCTTTGACTATGACCTCGCCGATTTCGAAGACATAATCGCCCTTAGGAAGGGTGAAGTCTTGAGCCTTGACGCCGGTGGACGTGTCGATGCCGGGAACCTTTACCTTCATGTGCTTACTCCTTTTTCTCGATGAGAGCCTTGGCCTCATCGAATGCCAGATCGATATCGCAGATAAGCAGAGCCTTATCCACGATTTTCAATTGCCCCTTGATCGCTTTGCGGGCAACTTTGAGATTCCTGATCGACGGGTCGAGCTTCGCCTCGGTCAAGAGATTGTCCGCGTCGACCAACCCGGTAGGCTCGAGAATCTTCTTAATCTTGCCTACCTGTTTGTCCGTTAGTGCCATTGCTTTCTCCTTGAGTTTTAAGGGCTCCCCCTATTTTCTGACGTAATACTTCTCGAGCTTCTTGAAGCTTGGGTCTTCGCAGGCTTCGAGCGGAATGCCCTTCCTGCTTCCGACGAACTCTATGCCTCGCAGCTGGCACGGAGTTAGGTAGAAGCGAGCATTCCCGTCCTTGCCCATCTCGCTAAAGTGGTAATAGATTTCGTCGAAGAAGTGCGGAAGCCTATCGCCGAGGGCCTGCCCTACCATCGCCGGAGCCTGATACCTCCTTTGCATATCGTCTTGCTTATCCGCCAGCTCTGCGGTCATGACGACGTGCATCGGAAGCGTCTTGCAGATGTCGATGATAGAGAAGAAACGCTGCATGATGAGATTGTAATCCTGAAGCTGTAGCGTTTCCATGTGGCTTCCGTTCTTATCCGAGTGAGTCTCCTCGCTCGTAATCTCATGAGAAAACAGATCGCAGAAGCTCGTGCCTGAGTCGATGATGAACGTCTTCGGTTCGTATCCAAAAGACTTGATCTCTTCCCACATATTGCCCTTGTGGTACTTCAGCTCTAGGGCTAGCTGGCGCAAGTCTTTCCAGCCGTACAGCTCATCCTCTGTCATCTCCTCGGACCAGCGAACAAAGGGAAACACGCACGGGTCGACATGGCAGTTCACCGGAACATCGGAAGACAGGCCTGCGTCAGCATTCGCGATGACGGGGTCGGGAAAGGTAAGAGCGAAGTGAGTCTTGCCTACTTTCGATTTCCCAACCGAAAGAACTCTCACGAATGGCGAGCTTTGCTCGCTCATTCTTTGCGTATATCTTCGTACTGGCTCAGCTTTCGGCTTGGCTTTAGCTGCTGGCTTCTTATCTACTGCCATCGTTTCCTCCTCTTAGTCTCTGAACCTAGTGTCTAGGGCCTTCGTCGTTGGTGAAACGTCTGTCCATATAATGAACGCTACATAGCTTTCTTCAAGCTTCGAGTTTTCTATGCTCGTTATGCTTCCGGGAGTCCTTCCTGCTGAGCTTCCTATTCCAGCGTAGTAGAGGTTTCGCTGAAACTTTATCGACTGATAACCGTAAACCGCTATGAAGCTTTCTACCACATCGATGAAGTCTTGCTTATTTGGCTGCTCGATTATTTTAAGATGCGTCATTCGAGATCCCAATTTATCCCAGACCAGTGAGGATCGAGGGAATAGAAGGTTTGCGAATGATCGGAATGCACGTAGACTTTCCGATCATCTCCATGCCTGAACTGAACGATGCCCTTTGTTCCGGTAAGGACGTAGGCTGAAGAGCAGAGCTTGCATGGCTCGTTTTCAGGATATCCTTTCGTCATTTCTTTTCTTCGTTCCATGATCGTTTCCCAAGAATCCTTGTTCACGTTTCCAAGAACGTACTTGCTCCGGTCTGGCGTTCGTTCGCAGAGAAGCACGTCTCCGTTGAAAAGGACGACAGGATTTCCCTCGAGAAGTGAGTGGCATTTCTGCGGAAGCGCAACGTAGGTTGGAGAGTTGAACTTGCTTCCGTATTCGAAATACCTTGAGCGAAGAACGAAGTCCACTTTCGTATTGAATAGCCAGAGCTTGACGAACTTCTCGAACTCAATCTCGCTCTGCCCGTTATCTACCCAGCGTACGGCGATCCAAGGAGTCTTCCGATCTCCTCGAAGCTCGAGAGCTGTATGCACGAACTCTTGAGCTTGCTCGAGAGGGATGAGCCCGCGTCTCATAGCATAGGAATGAAGACAGAGCCCATCCATTGAGACGATGTAAACGTAGCACGCGGTATCGGGCTCGACGAGCAAAGGAATGAGACTCTTCCCGACGAAGCCTGAAACGGGAATGGATACGCGAAGCTTAAGCTCCTTCATTCGCTGCATGAAGTGAGCGAAGTTCTTGTGGTTCATAGAATCGCCGTGGAACTGTGGAAGGATCATCGTTCCTTCGGGAATGTTTCGATTGGCATTCTCGAATGTCTCGTTATCCATATCTCCATCGAAGGGACCGTCAACGAAGCTCCGAAAACATCCGACGCATTTTGCATAGCATCGAGCGCTCCATTCCTGCACGACGTACAACGGCTTAAACTTTTCCATTCACATCTCCTTTTATCAGTCTAGCATACGCGACGATAGTGTCGCAAGTTTTATTCACAAGTTTTCAAACTTTCAAGCTCGATTCTCATCTTGGCGAAGGCTTTTCTTCTCACGTATTGGATTCCGTTTATCGTTAGGTTCCATTTCTTAGCCACGATGTCTTGTTTTATATATCGAAAATCGCAGTCAAGTATGATTGATTTCTCTCTTTCGTCTAAAACTTTCATCGCTTTCCTAATCGCTTCGCACGTAATCGATCGTTCAAGCTCAGCGTCGGGAAGCTCGTGATTGGAAACGGCGATGATATAAGGAACGGTGTCGATTCGTTTGACGTTTCTCGATCTATTGTGATAGGGCTTATTCCAAGCGCGAAAGCCGTCTCGCATCGCGCTCATGATCTTGTGATGAGCATAGGTTTTGAAGCAGGCGTTAGATTTAGAATCATACTTGTCTATCGCGGCTTTAAGCCCGATGAAGCCGTAAGATATAAGCTCATCTAGTTCCATGACATCTGGAATGTGTCGTTTGTAAATACGAGCGAGAGCTTCGACATAGTTGAGATAATTTTCCACTTCTAAACTCTCACTCATAAAACTTCCTACTTGTAACGATAGTATAGTAAAGATTCTACATAGTCCTTTGAAGATATAGGCTTGTCTTTATATATATTTTGGCTCATCTTATTCCCGGTCTCGATTCCGGCGTTCAGCATCCAGTTGGCAAGACCGGATAAGCTTATGCATTTTCTTCTAATCTCAACGTAATCGATGAGAAGCTCTTTGAGCTTCGGACCGATCGTTTCGCATTCGTCGATGACGTCGTTAAGATCAAGCATGAGGGTCTGAGTCCGCTCGGTCATCGCCGCTTGCGTGCTTGTCCCAAAGGTCAGCTTTATCTTTCATTTGAAAGTAGCCTTCAAGCAATTTCTGCACCACCCAGTTGTACTGGTTCGCGCCGCGGCGAGCACAGTCTATAGCCGACTCTAATGTCTGCTCAGGCTCGAACTTCATCATGTAAGCTCCTTTTCGCCTCAGTCACTTGCCAAGCGTGAATGGCTTCGATGAGAGAAGCGCGGTCGCAGTAGCCAGCGCGAAAGGCCATGAAGATTCCAATGAGAATCGGAAACTCCATCGGTTCGACTTCGATCGAAACGAGATTCGATGGTTTCATGTCTTCTGGGCAGAGGATGTTCATTTTGGATTCCTTTGCTTCTGCCAGTAGATCACGTCTCTGATGAAGTCCCATACTTTTACGATGAGAGCTATGAAGAGCACTATCGCCGCGAGGGCGGATAGAATTGTATAGAACATGACTAGCCAGGTCATAGGATTAGTTTTATCGATCACTTCTTCAACCTCCTGCGATGATATCATCGATTGGTTCAATGATTTCTGACATCTTGAACTTCCCAGTTCTTCGCCTAAATCCATTGGGCACTCGTGAGCCAGAGACGAGCGTGCTGCGGCATATTTCCGCAAACTCACAAGGACGGTTATATGCGTTGCAATAGTAACCGTTCCTTGAGAAGATCGCCGGATCGTGCCCGTGATAGACAGCGTTCATCTTCTGAGTGATTTCGAGCGCTTTCTGAGACATCGAGCGAGAGAAGAACTCAATATCCGCTGGCTCTCGGTAGACGAAGTCTCCGCGGTAGTTTTTCACTCTCTGCGAGTCTTCGGTGTTAGACGAAAGAAAGGTAATATCTGGAACGACCGCGGTCACTCGGCAGCGGTACTTCTTCTCCGCTCCCCACCAGTATCCGGTTACTTGATCGCCATATTGAATGTTAATCAGTGTTGATTTGATTGACCAAGACGAAGTCTTGGTTTCAAAGATAAGAACATTCTCATACTTGTCTCTAGCGATCATATCGAGTCTCATCGTGAAATGCCACGACGGACGGCCAGGGAAGGGAACGCGAATCGCCCGTTCGACATCGATGATGGAGAGCGATTTCTGATCGCTAAAGCCCCACTCGTGAATCCAAGAACTAAGCATCGCTGGAGTTCTCTCGAGCGTTCGGAGATACTCTTCTTGGCTCTCGAACTCTTTCTTCCTAGCTTTGATTTCACTCTTGACTAAGTCTATCGCTCGCTTCTCCTTAAGCGTTCGATACCATTCGGCTTTACCTGCGTGAAAGGCTCCTCCAGCGAGCAGAGGAGTTGCGATGAAAAGAGTTTCGAGTCGTGGAGGACCGAATCTGATATACGCTTTTCTTTCACAGCATTGATAAAGATTATAAAAGTGAAAGCCCGAAGCACTAGCTGAGCGCTCAGGCTTGGGGCTTACGGTTTGTCTTGCCAACTGTCTTTCCAGGTGTCTTTAGCGAAGCTAGGCATGACGACTGAGCCTATCATCGTATAGCCTTCGCCGTAGGTCTCTCCTCGCCATTTAAGATCGGTCGGCCGTTTAGCGCTGCCGGCAATCTTCGGCTTCACGCTCCATGCCCAAGCGATGCCATCAGCGTTGTAACACGCTCCGATCGTGTTCTCTGGCATCTTTTCCCACTTAGGATTCCAGATCGTCTTCTTCTTTGCCATTCTTGTCCTCCTGTATGATCTCGAGATGTTTGTAGTATTCGACTGAGAAATTGATAAGCTTAAGCATTATGTTATATGCCCATTCGTCGGAAGATAGCGGAATGGTATTCATTCCGACTTCGAAGGCGTGCATGATAGGCGGAGTCTCGCCTGGAGCGAGCGTTTTGTAGAGCTTCGAAGATTCTTGAAGCATGACGAAGCGATTCTCTCGGTCTTTCGTTCGAGTCGAAATATGAACGATATATAACATCTGAATCGCATAACCGAGAGAGATGAGATTCGTTTGAAGATCGAAGATGAAGGCTGGAATGCGTATCGCACCTTCGCTCTCCTCCTTATTTTGCTGAACTTGTCTCGGAAGGAAAGTATGGATATAGCTTCCGTCTTCGAGCTTTCTCGAACTCGGTGCTCGAAGTAGCGGGTCTTCCGTAAGCCATCCGCAACAGTCGACGCCGAGATATACTCGCTTAGACGACGATTCACCGCACAAGACTTCGGCGATTCCGAGCATGACGTTCGCTACGCAGCCGGCTTGAGAGATGTAAAGATGAATCTCAGGGAAGAGAGCGTGAAGGATGTCGTTATACGCGATGTCGCGTGAGCCTCCATATTCGAGATAAGGCAGATAGAAATAGAGCTGATCGTATCTAAAGGGCGATTTTTCATCGTACCACGACTTATCCGCGGTGACTGAGATTGCTATTTTGTATTCTGAGAGTTTTTCCCAATCGATATCTAGTTCCTTAATCGCTTTCATCTGATCCGGAGACGAATCGGCTACAACGATGATGTCTGGATGGCGATCGTAAACAAGGAGATTGCCTACGCACGTGGGCCCACACATGAGAAGCATTTTCGGATCGTCGTCAGGAAGGTCGCAAGCGATCTTCATAGCTGACGGCCCTGAGCCGAGGACGACGAGAGACTCGCGACCAGAGAATATCTCGGCTAAGGCTCTGACATCTTGAGGATGCGGGATGGTTTTGATTAACGATTGAATGTTATCGAACCAGGAAGGGATGAAGTGTTTTAGCGCGTTGTTCGACACGTCTAGGCCTTTCTCATTCCAGAGAGCAATCTGATTAGACTCTTCCTCGGTTAGCTTTCCATCATACATAGACTCTCCTTGTTTCAATCCACGCGCCCGCGAAGGGCGCGACAAGGAACTAAAAATGAAGCGAGCCCGAAGGTTTCAAGAATTGGCGACGCCATAGCTTGAAAGCTCAACTGACTCGCTTCGGACGTGAATGGCTAGATTCAGTATAGACGATGAATCATTCCGGTGTCAAGTTTTGTCTGAAATCAGCTCCTCATGGCTGAAGTCGTCGTTTTCACGCCCCTGGCTCCGGGAATGCCGAGGTCTTCGCTCTTTTTCGCTCGGGCTTGGGCATTGAGCCAGGAAGCGTTGACTTCGACGGCTTCTTGAGGAATGCGACCATCGAGAATGGCTGAGAGGAAGACTCCGAAGTCGACGACTTCTCCCGACCACAGCTCACGGAAGCTTAGGCCCTGAACCTCGGGGATGTAGGGCTTGGCAGCGATCGCAGCTGCTTTCTCGTCGTTTCCCTTCTCGAGGGCTTTCTCGATCTTTACTTCTTGCGCCTTTCGATGAAGCTCATCATAGCGCACTAGAGCGGTTCTGATGGAAGCTTCTCCTTGCTCGAGAATGTCGTCGACCTCTTTCGGAAGCTTCTTCGCCGCGTCGTACGCGGCCTTGGCTTCGTCGATCTTGGGCTTGGTGAGAGCTTTCAGCTCTTTGCGAAGGTAAGCAAAATCCTTGACGGCGACTCCAGCTTCTTCGAACTGCTCCGCGGTCTTGACGATCGGATTCTGCCACTTCGTAAGCAGAGCTATCGCGCGCTTCTTGAGAGAGACGATTTCCAGGTTCTTCTCGACGGTTATGACTTCTTTCTTTGCCATGAGATTAGCTCCTTCGCATATAGCGTTTGGTTTTAGCCGGTACGTATTCGGCTAGTCGAAACTTAGAAATAAGCTCGACTAAATTATGATCGTATCCGAGGATTGTCACGTACAGCTTGTCCTCAGATACGATCGTTAAGGCTCCGAGTTTCTCGAGCCTATCGCGCACCTCTTCCGAAGTCGCCCCATCGACTTGTCCGACAAGCGTACGCTTCTCATGAAGCAATGGGGCGATTGAATAGACTGCTACTGTCATTTTGTTTTACGCGGTTACTCCGCAGACCTTCTCGATAGCTTTGAGGAAGCTATCCTGAATCGTGCCTCCGTTCATGAGATTGACGAAGCGATTCTCCTTCCAGTTTTCCATCTTGCGACTCGGCTCTGCGTGGCTATCGAAAGCCGCCGCAGCTTGAGCGATGCACCAGGCCGTTCCGCGGTAGGGCTTAAGATCGTCGACGATGGTCGCGTTGGCGAACTGCTGAAGAACCTTGAGCCGATTCGTCGTCTCGCGAGGAGCCGCGTCCTCTTTCTCCGGCCAGACCTCGTTGATGATGTCGAGGTAGGTCGGGCGATCGATCTTCGTGCTGACGAGCGAGGCTGCGGCCATCGCCAGGCGATCGGTGTACTTTTCCGAAAGCCCAAGCACGTCGAAGGCGAGCTTTCTCTTCTCGTCGAGATTGCCTGTGTGCTTGTACGAGTACTTGTTCGCAGCTCCGGACATCGCCGCGTTCCAGGTATTCTGACAAACGACTCGAGTCGACGTGAAAGTAACGCTTGAGGAAGTTTGACCATCATGCCAGACTGAAATGAGAAGGTATGGCTTGAAAGAATCGTTGAGAATGAGGACTTCCGGAGTGTGAGCGAGGAGGAAGACGAGCTTCCCACCGAAGAGACAGCCGACCGACTCGAACGTGACGTCCTTCTCGAGAAGCTGCTCTGCCCAGTCGAAGCCGTCGATGTTCTGATCGATCTGATACCGATCGGAGCATAGGCCAAGAGGGCGATTGTCTACGTCGCGAGTGAGGACGAATTGCTTGTCGTAGAGAAGCGGATTTCCATCCTGATCGGGAAAGTACACCGGGCGCTTGACGACGAGAAAGTTGCAATACGCTGCGACGATCGCGTCGATTTTCGTAAGCTTGCGATCTACGACGTTTCCGAGGCCGTGCCAAGCAGGCAGGTTGAAAAGCATGAGAGCGTTCTTCCCGTTGATCTGGTCGATGTTAGCGGACATAGGTAGACTCCTTCTTGGAATGCTTATCCTCTCGTACGAGAGGATTGGTCACTGAGCCGTGAATGTGAAAAGCTACGCTTTCTCCAGCATGAAGATACCAGCACTTATGACCGCACGAGACGCACTTTCCTGGGCAGATGTAGGTTTCATAAGCGAGCTGATACTTACGAAGAATGAAAGCGTTCGGCCGATCGAGCTTCTGGTCGAAGAATGAAGCATCGATTTCGTGAGACTTGACTATGACGAGGTTCTCTTGAGGAGAAATGGCCTTGGTCTTCGTAAAATCGAGAAAGCGAATGTAAGGGAAAAGCCGAGCGAGATAGATCATCATGTCGAGATAGCGAGCGTCGGGAATGTCCCCTCCAATGTGGTAGCGGAAGTACTGAGGATGCTTTTTTCTTAAGAAGGCTTCAAGCTCGGTGAAGAACTGACCGGGATCGTTTTTCCAAAGCTCGAAGTTCTCATGCCATGCGATCTTGGTTTGCTTGTAAGCTTGATACAATCCTTGAGCGTAACAATAGACAGCGCATGAGATCCCTACTGGACATGAAATGACCGGAGGAAGCGAGATGTTTGGGCAGCGTCCGATCTTGCGATTGCCTGGAGAAATGTGGAGCTTCATAGGTCTTGTCCTAGATATCTTCGAGTGATAGCGAGAAGCTCGGCTTTTCTCATGCTCTCGGCAGAAAGCCACATATTCTGCCCGCCTTGATAATCTCCGAGCTTGGAGATTGTACGGATGCAGAAGCCGAGATTGCAATACAACTCGAGACTTCCAAAGAGGTGAAAGCCCTTATTCACCTTCTCGTCGAAGGCTTGAAGATGAATGTCTCCTGAGACGGCGCTTCCGCCTGCGTTGAACCAGACGTTATAGCCGAGCGGATATTCGAGAACATCGAGCTTCTTGGCTATCTCTCGAAAGTAAGACTTCGAGACTAGCTTCCAATTCTCCTTGACAGCCCAGGCGTACTCGCTCCCAGGATTATAGCCTTTGACTAGAGCGAGAAGGAATGCGTCTTCACGAGTGGATGGAGTTTGCATTAGTCCTCTCCTTTAATCTCTTTGTACGTTATCTCGAGAGCTTCGAGATCGACGGTATAGAGATACTTGGTATCTCCGTAAAGCTCTGGAGTGCATGGCTCGAACTCGGATGCTTGCCATCTGTTGAAGTCGTAGGTATAATCCGGCCTGTTGTTAATTATGAGCCATCCGATGCTTTGGCTCGCGTTGTTTCGATAGGTTTTGTCGCGAACCTTATCGAGAAAGGCGTTGAGAATGGGAAGCATAGCTTCTGGATACCCATCCCAATGGTGACAGAGCCATAGCGATTCGTACTTGTCCTTTACGACCACCTGACAACGAGTAGACATGATGGAACTCCTTAAAACTTTGGAATGACATGCGATCTACGGCTAAGATCGAATAGCGCCGGAGGGCAGTGACGCCCTCCCCTACGTTCGGCGCTTAGTTACTTAGAACTTGACCGTATTGTTAGTAGCCATCTTTCCATTCCCCTTTCCCGGGCAATCCGGTCGTCAGCCTCTCGTTCGGAGCCCTCGCGCAATTCGGCTATCGTGTAGTCGCGCTCGAATGCTCCGCCCTCGTCTTTTATCGCGAAGTCCACTTTTTCCCTAGCGATAGCCATGAGCCAGAACGGGTCCTGGCCTGCCCGGAGAACTTGAACCATGAGCGCTTGCAAGTGATTAGGACCATCGCCTATATTGCACGGCGCGAAATTGTGCTCCTTGAGCCAACGCCTAAGCGCAACCCTCTCAGCAGCCTCGTGCCTCCTTGAATAGCTCATAAGTCTACCATTTCGTAAAAAGACCACCAGCGTTTGCCGATGACGTAGCCTATGTGAACGGTTGAGCCGTCTTTTCGATCGACGTAGACTTTATCTGCGTGGCTATAGCCAAGTTCAGCTAGGAGTTCCTTTCTTGGATGCTTTCCGGGTATCCGGACGGTCTCGCCGTATTCGTTTCGGGCTAGCATTATCTTGCCTCGGAGTAGATAGCATCGAGACGACGAAGCTCTCGAGCTTCCGAAGAAACAAGGTATAAGGTTTTTGATTTACGAATGGCGAAAGCCGAAACTCGATTGCGAGAATCGCGCTTTTCGAGAGCTTCGCGGAATCGTTCGCACGCTTCGATGAGTTGAGAATCCATAGACTATCTCCTTAACTATGCAATAGAGCTTCATACGAAGCTATAGGCGCCGCCGGAGTTGAACCGGCGAGCGGTAAGCGCCTAGTTAGAGATTAGAGATTAGAGCCCCGAATCGTGATCGCCCATCCATTCGGCGTCGTTGTTCGCGGGGCGATTGTCTTTGGCTTTATCGAGCTTCTTGAGAATCGGCTTGAACTCGACGTGCTCGGCGATGATGTAGGCTTCGTAGGTCTTACCATCCGAGAAGAGGTAGCTCTCAAGATGTCCGACGATGCGCAAGCCGTTACCGGCATCGAGATGGGAGAGGCAGGCCTGGGCGAGCTTGCCAGGATTCACTCGGACCGAGAACTGGTTGTTGTCAGGACTCATTCCTGAGATATTGACTTTGAGAACGAAGCTGACAGTCCCGTTGAGAGAAAGAGTTGGATCGTAAACGAGATAGCCTTCGATGAGAATGGAATTGAGGTTGTTCATGGAAAGCTCCTTAGAGAATTGCAATATCGGTTCTAGGAACCGTGAAGGTAGTCTTAAGGTTTGAGGATTAAACTTAAGACTACTACCATAGTTGCTAGAAAAGATTAGTATTTCTCGACGCTATAGGCTTCAGCGCGCTCTTTACTAAGAGTATCGAGACGCTGGTAGCATTGGCAAAGCCAAGAGAGAATGTGAGATTCGAAGGTCTTGGCATCGATTTCGATGCTTGAGGAGCCTTGGCTTTCACGATATTCAACTGTCGTGTGAGACTTTCCGCGGTCGTCGCAGGTTCCGTGAAGAATGACGCGGAACCACTTTGAAGTGAGCTGAGTGCTGATGGAGGTATAGTTTTTGGCTTCCCACTCTTCAAAGTTCCAGGTGAGCATGATAGTACCGAAGCGCCCAACGACTGACTTGAGCTTGGATTTGAGCGATTTAGCATAGGTCCATGTTTCAAGGAAGTCCTCAAGCTCACCGATGATTTGCTTGTTAGATTCGCGAGAGCTCCAGAAGGAGTTGTCAAGGCCTGCGAATGTGTCTTCTTGACTTAGCTTGAGATGAGCATAATTCATAATCTAGCTCCTTTGCTGATGGCTATAATGATCCCGCTATGCGGGATTTAGAGACGATTTAGAGACTACTTGAGAAAAGAGACTGTCCCTAGGCTGATGTTTAGATACTATCTAGTGATTAAATTGAGCGATATATGTAAAAGCTAGCGTGAAGGCTAGCTAGAATGTGAAGGCGAGAGTGAAGCGAGCGAAGTTTTTAAGCTAAGGTCTAAGCGAATAGCAAGAAGCGAAGGCGAGAATGATTTACGATCGAGACTGACGGCCAATTGCATAGCTGCGAGCTCGAAGCCGGGTGATGAAAGGTCAATGCTAGGCATTGAATACCCCCAAAGGATAGAGACTGGAGACTGGAGACTGAAGAGCTTAGGCGCTCTATTCTCGCGCCTATGGCCTACCTTTCACCGATAGGCCTAAGCGCGAGCTTAGAGAGTCTAAGGCTTGACGGCTTGAATTACCACTATGGAACGGCTTTGGAGAATCTGTAGGTGGCGTTTTCCACCTACTACCACTCGAGTGATAGTGCCGACTGGTAGACCTAGCTACGGCATGGTTGTACGCCGAAGACGCTAGCTACAATACTGGTTTAGGATACAACCCTTGCCAGCTTATTTCAAAGAACCGCAATCATATCCGCTAGATATGCGACTGGTAGTGAATTAGGCCGCGCCGTCACTACCAACTAGCTACGATTGCGCATCGATCGGGCTTGTAACCGATCCGCCGCATTGATAGCAAGGCGCAAGGCCTTGCTATTACTCTGCGATTAGGCCGTGAGCTTAGAGCCTTTCTTGATTAGGATAGGCGCGGGCTTGGAAGCTTCGGCCTTGACAAGCACAGTGGACGCGGGTATGGGCGCGGTATTCTCGGACGGAGCGTCGGCGAGGGCGAGGAAGGCGAGCCATATCTTCTCGGCATTCTTGGAAAGGTGGTAGACGTGAGAGTCTTTCACGCTATTCTTGAATGCGGAGTAGAGAGCACTAATTCCAGGCCAATTAGCATTAATATCGTCGATGCAAAGGAGATTCGCAAGCTCGCGAGAGCCCTTGCCCTTAGCGGCGTTCATGACCTTTTCGAATATGACAGCATTCTCGTTTTCGACGCGGTACGCGGTCGTGGTGTCAAAGGCCGGGCGCGCTTTTTTGGGAGTGCCGAGCGAAGCCATGACGAGAGCGACTTCGGAGGCTTCACAAGTGACTTCGATACCGTTGACATTGAGCTTTACCATGATACGATCCTTCGTAGGCATTGCCTACTCTTTGCAATATATCCTGGCCATACGGCCGGATTATCTAACTACCTAGCGAGAGTATAGATATGCATGATTCTTTCCATAGCTAACATCTCGTCTATGTTACATACGTAATTGCGATCGCTGAATACGCGATTCGCGGCGGCGTTGCCCTGGTCTATTGCTACGTCGTCATATTGATTAGTAGTAGGGCTGGAGTCGTGAATATGAGCATAGGTAATCTCATATGCGGCGCTAGCTTCGCAACAGATAGCGTTAATCTCGAGCGCCCTTGCTAATGACATGTCCATGATTTTCCTCCGTGGCGATTTTCGGCCGCCAAAAAAGACATTGCAAGCAGCGGGCCAAAGGGGGCAATTCACAGGTTATGCACAAGTGATAGAAAGATAAGGGAAGAGGTTAGGAAAATGTAATAAAGATGGATAAAGACTAAGGAAAAGAGGGAAGTGGTAGAAAAGCAATTTGAGTGAAAAGAGAAATAAAAAATAGTTACTAACAGGATATGCACAGAAGGCAGGAAATAGACGATTGTGTCAAATAGAGACAATTTGAGAAAATGAGGCGAAAATGCGGAGAAAAATGACACAATATGCAAAAAAAGGCATGAAAAATGGGGTATTTTGACGCAAGTGGCTAGAATAGAGGACGAGTAAGTGATTATGATAGAAGGAAATAGCATTGTGGATAGGGAATAATGGATATTTATGCAAAGGGAATGATAGATTTATGCAAATTAGTGCCATTCTCTTACCATTAGTTGTCACATTAGTTGATAGTTTTTGCTATGTAAGTGATTATGAGAGAAGGAATAGACGGAATATACAGTCTAGCATTAGTTAAATTCACTAACTAATGTATGCATGGTAGCATGGTATAGGGGATGAAAATGTTATAAGGATATAATTTTGTTATATGTTTATAAGCTTTTTTATAACATAAGTATAACAATTGCCTTAAAAAACTATATTTTTATAACAACTACTTTTCACCACTTCTAACTAATTAACTAACGCTTTAGACTAAATATATACTAAATATATACTACATATATACTTACATACACTTTTTTACTAACTAATCTAGTAACTAATGATGAGATAATGAGATAAAGCCACATGTGTTATGAATTGATAACAAGCAAGGCTAGCAATGCTTTGACATTTAGGCGCAATTTGTCATAAAGAGACGACCGTCCATAGGTGTCGAGCATTGTACTCTCTTATATGCAATTTTTACCATATACCCATGATCGCTTGATCCTATGGCATACGTAACACAAATATAACTAAAGGATACTCAAATTGATTACAATTTAATAACCACTTCGCATCAGGCAAAAATGGGATACGGCTACCTCGCACCCAATGTATGCATCTCCCAAAATCGAGCCATTTTTCAGAAGTAACACTTTTGTCTCCAGTCATCTCTCCTCAGTCTGTATCTTAGCATGCAAACGTCTTCTCAATTTCTCAAGCCTAAAGCTCTTATCATCCGATAATTCTATATGACCTTACTCTTTTCCAAAGACTGTCTCTGTTCAGACTCAAGCGAAAGCTGTCTTCCCAAGCCCATCTTCTCCTGCTCTCCGCCTTCATTTCTCAAGCCTAAAGCTCTCATCTCGATCTCGCTCTCCTGCCCAATCTGCGGCAAGCCCTGGAAATCCGTCGTCGTCGTCGCCGTCGTTTCTTCCGAAGCTTCTCGCTTCTCGCGCTTTTCCTCTAGCTCTGAGGAAGTGGAAACGTGAAACGTCTCGACGAGTACGAAATAGAAGAGCTGGCAGAACTCGCAGATAGCGACTTCCAAGGCACGGTTCAATCCGAAGCTCGCACCCTCGTTCCCGATGCCTTCGACACCTATCGCGAAGTCATGGCTTCAAGCCCAGACGATCAAGCAAGGCTTAAAGCAGCGGATAAGGTTATCTCTCTAGCCGGTTTTGAAGAGAAGCAATCAGCTCTCAATTCGTCAATCAGCGAAGAAGTCTTCAAGATGGCTCTAGCCGGTCTCGGCCAGCTCGCCGGAATTGCTCGGGTCTCTTCAAACGTCGAGGCTATCCTTCGAAACGTAACTCCAGCGGCAAGCGATCCTAGAGCCGTAGTCGCTCTACCTTCTCCGTCAGTCGATGACTCTCCACTCAATCGCAAGCTTCCCGACGAGAATGAAGAAGTGGCTACGATTCTTCAGAAGGAACGGTATGAAATCCGAAATCCAGAGTAGCGATCGCGGAGCGATTGACCATCTAGCGTCACGAGACTCGACTCTAGCTTCATTTCAGCCCTTGGAAATCTCCAACCTTCCTAAAGAAAATGAGCAGTTTACAGATGAAGGATTTAAGCGTAAACTTAAAGTATCGTTAGACAAAGCTAAGGCTAAAGCTAAAGCAAGCGAAGCCAAGACAAGGAGAAAGCAATGAAGTGGTACCAGAAGTTTTGGATTTGGTTGAAAGCCGTCACCTCTCATCTCGTTAAGTTCATCGCAGACTTGCTCACGAACGATAAGGGCTGGGCCGACGTGAACAAGATTCTTGGAATCCTCTTCGCCCTAACTGGCCTGCTTGCCGTAATCCGCCCTTCGAATCCCATTCCCTTCGGCACCTTCGTCGCGATCGAGACGGCCGCGAGCGCCTTCTTAGGAATCAGCCTCGTCGGAAATGCTCAAGTAGCGAAGTCAAGCGAACCTCCTAGGTACTAGGTATGAAGCGATGGGAAAGCCCATTCCCTTATGGATTAAGGTCGTCTCTTTGCTTCTTGCTTGCCTGCTGTTTTTCGCTATTGGCACCTATGTGGGTCGGATCGCAAACAACGCCGACCTCGCCCGAGCCACCGCTCAGCTGGACAAGCTCCGATCTGACGACGATGCCCTCCTGGGACGACTTGGAACAAGCCTCGGCAACGCTCTCGCAGAAAGCGACCGACTTGCTCGGGCAGGCGCAGGACTTGAACAGTCAGCTCGCGCAGTTGCAGTCCTCGCTAACGGACTCCACGACGCTATTAGCTCAATCGCTCGCTATGAGAAAGCAAGAGGCAATTCTATCGGATCGAATACTCCAGACCAAGCTAAATGAGAATAGCTATTGGAGAGACGCGGCGATTCTGGCTAGCTCGGTTGCGATTGGAACTCTCGCTGATAGCTATACTGGGGCCCTATGGAGCACAGGAGTCGGCCTCATTCTCATAACTACCGATCAAGTGTTTAGATTCTTCAAGATATGGAGGTAGGACTATGCCGGAAGAGGAAGTGGAGAGCGTAGATAGCTCAGGCAATGTCAATGAGCAAGAAGTTCAAGTGGCAAACAACGACCCGAGTCTAACTGCCCCGAACGGCGTGCCCTATCCAACTGCCGCACCGGGAATCGGAGATGTAAAAAAGTGGTAAAAGACATTTCGCCCGATGCTTATTCCTTGGTAATTAATGCCTTGATGATATCGGGCGTGAGAAAGGCAACTAAGTATCTCAGCAGTGACTTTGTTATTCATGCGACATGGCGGTTTAAGCCTAGGGAAAACGCTAAAAGGCGCGAGATTGTCGTTACGTTTGGAGCGCCAAACTATGATGACAAGAGCTATATTCGTCGCGTGAAGCGATCTGGCGAAACATTTCCAATCACGAATATACGGTTGATAAAATGGCAAAAAAAGAAATAGGATCAGTCTGATTGAAAACGTATAAACGAATCGCGAATGACGATGGGAGCATCACGACCTTCGAGATTCCGAAGCATTTCGCGATTAGGCCGCATAGGGAAGCCCCGGATTTTCCCAATTTCTCAGTATCTCAAGCGAGAATAGTCGATCTTTTCGCTGATATCTCGAGTGCTCATCCAACCACGGATATAAAATCGACGCTAGACTTAATGCGACAAGCAGGATTGGTCAATCTGTGGTTCTTTCTCAAGGTAATCGCTGGAGCGTATGGTCCGTACTCTGATTTAGATGATGAACTGAATCTCGATATGTGCAACTGGAGACAATCGGACTCATGCATGGCACCTGGAGCGAGGTTTATCGCGCTCATGCCTCGAGGTTTTAGGAAATCTACGGTGTTTACGCACGGCGCGCTCGCATGGATAGTCACGAGAGACGGAGAGAGGAGGATTAGACTCGTCAACGCGATCATTTCACGCGCGGAAGATTTCAAGCATCTAGTTCAGAGAACGGTTGACTCGAATCCGCTGTATAAAGTGCTTTATGGCGATGGTTGGACGATGCCTGATGGCGAGATAATTCCTTCTCGCGTTCCGATGCCTAATGCGAAGAACTGGAACGAAGAAACGATGATAATGCCTACGAGGATTAAGTTCGCGCCTGAGCCTACGATTAAGTCAGCTGGAGTGACAGGTTCCGGCGAAGGCGATCACCATACGGATATCTCGATCGACGATCCGATCGGACTCGATGCGATAGATTGGCAGTATCAAGCGACGACCATGATGGAGAATGCGAAAAAATGGATGAACACGAACCTAACCGCGCTTCTCATCACGCCAAAGCAAGACCGAATAGGAATCGTCGGGACGAGGTACGCACAGGACGATTGCTATGCGCCGTTTGTTTTAGATGCAAAAGAGGTTGTGGGAGTTATAGACGAGGATACGGTGCCGATTCCTGGCGGTTCATGGAGCGTTTACTATCGACTGGTGCAAGAAGAAGGCCAGATGATAGCGCCGAATATCATCGATGAGGGACAGCTGGCGAAGATGGACGCTTGGACAGCTGCGTTGCAATATTGGAATAAGCCGAAGAAGTCTGGACTGAATGAGTTTACGAAGTATGTAGTCAAACCGTGTCGCTTGTTTCATGATACAGCTAGCAATCTAGTTCTCATTTCATTTCGAGACGAGATGACAGATAGCATTAAGACGCTTAACGCAGCTACGCTTACTGGAGTCATATCAACTGATGCTGCGTCTACGGATAGAGGGATAAGCGTGCTCACGTCGAGAACTTCGATTGGAGTGCATTTCATGGACGATCAGAATAGAGACTTTCGAGTCTGGAGTAGAGTCGGATATTTCTCTATGGATCAGGTGTTCGACGCGATATTTGAAGCGTGGAAAGCTTTTCCAGGATTGCTTCAAGGAACGCTGTTCGAGACTAATGCGATGCAGAAGGGATTGTATCAGCTTCTTGACAAGGAACAGGATCGGAGGAAAATATTCATTAGCTTGAAGGAAGCTCCAGCGAAGGGAGATAAGCTTGCGAGAATTAGAGCCGTCGTCGGATGGTTCTTCGCGCAAGGGCTTATCTATTCCACTCCGGAGGCTTCGATTGATTTTCAACAGGAAAAAGATAGCTTTCCATCGAGACACTTAGACGTGCTCGATGAGACGGAAAAAGCTCTTTCGTATATGAAGAGACCTGCGAATGTCGAAGAGATTATGCTCGCTGAAGAAGCCGAGAACGAGCACATGATGGAAGTAGTCGAGTACGATAATGCATTCGGTTACTAAGGAGAAAGCGATGAGCGACTTTAGCGATACGAATGAAGATGCGCAAGACAACTCGAGACCGAACGAACCTGCGTTCGGCGTGAGCGTGAGCGACGAGGTGAAGCAAGAGATAATTGCGTATCTTCTCGATGAGCTGGAAGCGGCCGAGAGCGGAAGAGCGGCGAGAGCAAAGAAGTGGATCAAGTGGAGACGGCAGAGAGAGGCGGATGCGGAGAGCGCATCTGGAGAGCACATACTTGATAATGCGAGCAGGATACAGCCTCCGCTCACGCAGATTCACGCGCAAGCGGCGTACTCGAAAGTAAAAGGATATTACGACACAACGAAACCTTGGTTCTGGCAGGTGAGAAGCTCGAGCGATAGTGCGAACGACCATAGCGACGCGAAGCTTATTACGAAGTATTTAGGCCTGCTTTCTAACTCAGCTATGGACTTGAACATAGAACGAGTGAAGAGAGTAGTCTCTGACGAGGCGACGTTTATGGGCTTGCTTATGGTTAAGGTCGTCTGGGACACGCTCGAGTGGAAGTTCAAGTCGGACGACGGAAGCACGGGAGTTCCACAAACGGAGACTATGGTCTTTCACGACGGCCCGAGTATCATTCCTATTTCTCAAGAGGATACGTACTATCCTCCGTTTTGGGATGAGATTCAGAGAATGCCCTGGATAGCGCATGAGTTGCACTATCCGTTGCATGAGTTGGAGAATCGAATCGCTGACGGATATTACCTCGAGCCTGAGGATGATCGGGGAAATCCGATTGATCCGAAGACGTGGCTCAGGACGGATTTTACGGAAAGTGAAATGGCAAGCGAGAAGCTTAGGGGATTCTCGAGCCGCTCGCCGAAGACGATCGATCTTATGGAGATTCATTTCTTCTGGGATGTGGATAACGACGGGACTTGGGAAGACATGATCTGGACGATTCATATCAAGTCCAAGACGGTCTTGAGAATGGTGTTCAACTCGATTGCGGCACGAGAGTTCGAAAGCTTCGGCTTCATTCCGAGAAGCTTCATGCTAGAGTCACGAGGAGTCGGGCAGATTTGCGAGAGTCTGCAAGACGAGGTCTCAGGAACGCATAGACTGAGAAACGATGGAATGAAGCTGGCAACGATAAAGATGCTAGCGATGAGAAGACAGGTCTTGAGAGAAAATAAAAATACGATCTACCAAGGAAAGGTCTGGATCACGGACAATCCGAAAGAGGACATGCAGGCGATCGCGCTAGGCGAGGTGCCTCAGTCGAGCTTGGAAAGCGAGAACATGATCTGGACGCTGACCGCGCAAGCGGTTGGCCTTTCGAGCGTGGATCGAGGATTTTCAGACCCGACTCTGGGAACGAGAGATACGTTCAAAGGGCAACAGCTTAGGCTTCAACAATCGGAAAATATTATGTCGACGATTATCGAGTCGACAAGCGAAAGCTGGGCAAGGGTAGGAATGCTCGTGTTCTTTCAGCTCGTGAGAAATGCGAGCCGAGTGATATGGAATGAGAAGCAGCTTCAACGTCTGACGAACGATGAGATAGATCAATTGGAAAAAATACTCTCTATGCCTATGAGCGAGGTGCCGAGAAGATTGAAGTTTGAGATATATACGACTGATGTAGAGAATAGCTACGAGGCAAGACGAGACACGATCATGCAGCTCATGCAGTTGACATTTCAAGCTCAACCGCAGCTCGTTCAGCTTTCGCAAGCGATATTCGGCCCTCAAGGGATGCAGATGAAGCAGCAGGCCCCAGAGGCGTGGAATCAGCTTCTGGAGATTTACGTGGGAAGCGTAAATCTGCTTAAAGAGGCGTATGTCTTCGCGGATTTCAACGAGAGCGAGAACTATCTTCAGGACGTGGGTAAATGGCAAAAGCTCATCGAGATGATGAGGACGACGAATGCCCAGCAGCTCTCGGCGATTAATGCCGCTGGGCAAGCGCAGCAAGGAGCGATGAATGGAGGACAGCCAGGACAAGCAGGACAGCCTGGACAGCCGGGGCAACCAATGGGATCTGGGCCAGGAGTACAGACCCAGCTTGGCCCGCCTGCTATCGGAGCCGGAGCCCCTGTCTTCGGAGCCCAGCCCACAGCAAACGCAGGAACGGGCGTTCCTCCAGCGAATGGCGGAGCTAGCTAGAGGGCTGATTTCTAGCGAGTATTGGGAGCTGGTGAGCTTGGTCTTGATCGAAGGACTTGAGGACGCGAAGGGCGCTTTGGAGAATGAGGCTACGGATGATAAGAGGATACGGGTATGTCAGGGAGAAGCGAAGGCTTACCGAGACGCATACAACTACGTAGTCCGATTGTCGAAGTACAGCCCGGAGGAAACCGATGGCAAATGAAGTAGAAAACGAGCCTGAAGAAGAAGCCCAGGAAGAGATTGAGGTCGTCGTTGGAGACGTGAAAGAAGAAGCCCCGGCGACTAATGTCACGCTTACCTCGGAAGAGTTCGCTGCGCTTAAGGCTTCAGGCGACAGCGCTAAGGCGCTTCAGCTGGGCTTGGAAGGCCTGTCTTCGAAGCTCGTTCCTCAAGCTCAGGCTCCCGCGGTAAATGCCCCAACGGAAACACCTGAGGAGTATTACGCAGCTCATGCCGATGATCTGTTCGACAAGGACAAGGGAGGAAAAGTCCTTGCCGAGTACTCGAAGCGGGTCATGGAGAGAGAGTACGGGCCCATGTTCTCGAACGTCAGCGCTCAGCTCGTGGCGACAAGGAAAGAGCTGCTTGAAACTCGCGATCCGATGTATAAGAAGTACTCGAGCGAAGTGGAAGCACTTGTGAAGAGTCTTCCGGCGAGCGCTCAGCTCCAGCCGGATATCTACGAACGAGCGTGGCAGAACGTCAGGCAGAAACATCAGCCTGAGATTGAAGAGGAAAGCGTCAATGCTCGAGTGGAGGCGGCGGTAGAGAAGAAGCTCAAGGAGCTTGGAATCGACTCAAAAGCGACGAAGGGAAACGAAAGGCCTCCGGCGTATGCCAATTCAGCGGCAAGAAGCGGCGGGAGCGCTCCAGGATCGTCGAAAAGGACAGTGAGACTGCCGGATGAGCAGACGAGAGTGAAGCTCGAACGAGAGGCCCTGAGAAAGGGGCTTGACTTCAACGACCTGCTTAGGTCGAAAGGATATGTAGACTAATGGCAAAGACAACGAAAACTAAGGTTCAGGAGAAGCCCGCTAAGGAAGCTCGAGCGATAGTGACGGAAATACCGTCCGAGGACTCGAAGCTCAAACAAGTGTTTAAGGTCATCGAGCTTACGAGCGAAGAAGAAATCCTGAAGTACGATACGACTCCAGGGGTAGAGCTTGAGTTCGACCCGGTTCAGTTCAAGAAGCTGGATGACAGCTTCGTGGCGATTCTGAGACCGAGCGCTCAGAAAGCGTACTGGCTCGCGAAGGCGGAGTTCGAGTCGAGAGTGAAGCTCGCCAACCGGGCGCTGTTTGAGACTCCGACAGCGGTCGACCCAATGACGAAACTGCTCGACGGTCCGCACGGAAGATCGAATCCGCTCGTGCGGGATCAGGAGGAGGTGACGAAGTTGCTTCCGGGGTATTACGTCACATGGAGAGTCGAAGGTGGTCAGGGAGACCTGGAACAGGCCCTCGCGTCGGGATTTCGTGTCATCAGGCGTCCGAAAGACGCGAGTGAGAAGAAGCTCAGTCCGCTCGAATGGAGTGGAGATCGGTGGACGATCAGAGATGGGACCGTCGATCCGATCAGCAGGGACGAAATCTACAACGTCCTCGTCGTCATTCGAGAAGGAGCATGGAAAGATAACCTCACCGCGATGAGCATGGTGAGCCACAATGCGTATGCGGCGAATAAACAGCAGTTCGTGGAAGGAATCGATAACATTTCACGAGATGCTTCGAGCGCGAAAGAGCGCATTCAGATTTCCGACCTTGACGAGATGCATGTCGAGGAACATACTATAGTACAAGATGGTAAACGGATTCATGTGAATCCGTAAGTATAGGTAATCAGGCAACCTTTAATAGCCTGAAAGGACGTTGGAGGAATGGCTAACACAAACGCTCCCTATGGATTCCGCCTGTGGTCGCGACTGACGGCAGGCAACGGCGGGAGCGTCATGTCTCCCGTTCAGCTCAAGGTTGCGTCGGCGACGGTGCTCGCGGTAGGCGATCCTGTGAAATCGGTGGCGGGAGTAGGCTCTCGCGCTGCGACGACCAATGCGATCTACGGGATTTGCAACTCGCCTGTTCCGGGATGGAATGAGACGGCGACGGCGGTTCACTATCCCGACATCATCCCCGCGGATGATGAGAGCGTGTTCCGCGCACAGAGCATCGGCTCGGTCAACGCGACCGTAGGCTATTGCGGGCTTCCCACGAAGTACCGTATCGGAGGCGCGACCTCGGGCTATACCGGGATCGACCTATCGCACACGACAGGCGGCGTTCTCACAGTCATCGGCCTCGCCCCTGGGTCCGCGTATGGCACCTATGCCGAGCTGCTCGTCATGGTAGCTCGCGGCGCCTTCGTCGGGCAGATATAAGGAGTAGCAGCTATGGCAATAATGTCTGCTGCAAGGCTATCGCAACTCTGGGAGAAAGACCTAACCCGCGAGTTCTTCGACGAGTACGAGCGCTGGCCTTCGATTCTCACCGACGTGGTCCACGTAACGAACAACGATTCGGATCACTACATCAAGGAAGGCCTGATGACGAGCCTGGGTGCTGCCCCGGCGGTGCAAGACGGGCAGGCCTTCCCCTTCGACGCCTTCTACCAGGGTCCGGAGAAGATCGTCTACTTCAACGAGTACGGGCTCGCCGTTCAGGCGACTCGCGTTATGATGGAGGACGATCGCCAGGACATCATGAAGCAGATCGCGAGGGAGCAAGCGAAGGCGATGGCCTATACCATCGAGCTTCAGGGCTGGGATTTAATCAATTCCGGCTTCGGCCTGACTCGCGTCGGCCTCGATTCCGCGGCCCTCTTCTCCGCCAGCCATCCGGCCTACGGGCCCGGTGGTTCGACCCAGTCGAACCTGCTCACCGGAAGCCTTTCGAAACTCAACCTTCAGGCTGCGATCGACAAGTTCGCGAACCTCACGAACGAGCGCGGGATTCCCATCTACGCTATGCCGCCTTTCCTTCTCACGATCCATCCGCAGAACAGGTGGATGGCCGAGATTCTCGGCGGCAGCGAGTACGACCCGGATTCCGCGGGCAACGCCATCAACCCGGTGAAGGGGAAGTTTCAGTTCAAGATGGTCCCCTTCTTCACGAGCACTACCCAGTGGGCATTGTTCGACGAGCAGATGCACGACCTGCGGTGGATTTGGAGAAGGAAGATCAAGTACGAGCCCGCAGTCGACTTCATCACGGGGAACTGCCTGTGGAAGGCCCACATGCGAGCCCTCGCGACCTTCTTCCACTGGCGGGGTGCCGTCGGATCGGCGGGTTAAGTCATGGCAAGAGGCAAAACGATTGCCACCGGCACGACGAGCTTCGTCGGGAATCCGGACATCGGCGGCGTGCCGACCATGAAGGGCACCGGGACGAAGCTTGCGATCGGCTGGAACGGGGCAGGCGCGACGAGCGTAAGCTTCACGATGATAGGAGATATCCAGCCCAAGGGCGGGACGCCTCCGACTGGAAGCTCGTTCGGCACGGCCACGCCGCTCACGGACGTGATCCGCGAGGCGCTCCTCGTGAAGATCAGCGCGCCTGCTGCTCCGGTGGACGTAACCGACAAGGCCACGATCACCGGGGACAACACCGTGAAGCTCACGGGAATCACCGCGGCGAATGCCTCGAATGCCTACTTGTTCGTCGTCTTCGACGAGGCGGACAAGATGGGTGCGAAGCGGTAGAGGACAGACGTAATGGGCCAGCCTGAAGGCCAGGTCCAGTACTATACTCGGGAGCAGGTGCTAGGGAGTTCTTCCTTGGCATCTGTTCCCGTTGTTTCTAATGCGACTGATATCAGTTTCGATTCGAGAGATAACTCGATCAACAGCGTGACGACAGATTTTCTCGCTTTGCTTTACGCTCCAGGGATGCTTCTAGTGATCACGGGAAGCGTGAGAAATAATAAGACGCTTCTTATCAAGACAGTTACTCAGAGAAAAATGATCGTCATGGAAGACTCGATAGCTCCGGAAAGCGCGGGATCGAGCGTGTCGATCAACGGGGCTACGGTTCTCAGGGCTAACCAGGGAAATATCGATGGGCCCAAGCTCGGCGAGAGACAGTACATCTGTACCGTGTGCAATCAGGCGTTTCCGGAATCGAAAATGCAGTATTTTAGAGGTAAGTGGTACTGCCAGCCGAACGGAGACTACAAGGATATCGCGTCGATTCTCAAGGTCGAATGGGCGAGAGGATACAGACCTGCGGGCTTTGGCACTAATGATGACCGGGTCGTTCCGCCGATAATTAAGGGGTAGACTATGTCGCAAACAATACCTGGCCTGCCTGTAGCCTCAGTCATAAGTTCTGTTGCGAAGCTGTGGATTAACGACCAAAGCGTCAATCCGAGTGATGAGAGCATGTCGATGCTTCAACTCGTGGGATTGCTTCAGAATAATACGGCGCTTCACACTGGAGACTCGCCTTTCACTCTTGGCACTCAGATGCCTTCGATTTTCTCGATACTCACTTCTGGAAATCCATTCACGTTCAACCTTCCAATGGCGGTAGGCTCTGGGCTTCAGGTAGAAATCAAGAAGATAGATTCAGACGCAGGCTATGTCTCTATCGTTCCGAATAGCACCGATGTCATCGATGCGAATGGGAATCATCCGTACATCCTCGCGTATCAGTACCAATCAGTAAAGCTCACCGATGTGGCTGTGGGATATTGGGAAGTATCTCTATCTGGAAAGAGAACTGTAGTTGGGATCAACTCAGGCTCGTATGTTATCAATTCTTCTCCCGATTGCGAGTTTTTCATCAATTCCGCTTCAGCTATAACGCTTCCGGCGCATCCATTCACTGGGCAGAGGCTGACGTTCAAGAACGATGGTGCGTATACCGCAGTCATAAGCGCAAACTCAGGGCAGACGATCGGAGTGATGGGCTCGGCGAGCTTCTCTCTCTACGCTGCGGATGATTACGTGACGCTCGAGTTCGGAGGAACGAACTGGTTCGTGGTTGCGACCAATGGCCCTGTGGTTACGCTCAATCAGTCCGGAGATGTCACGACGACGAATCTCGTCGGATGGGTAGTGGTTGGAAATGGAACCACGATAGCGTCGCTCGCTCTAGGTATTTACGATATCGAAGCGGATTCGACGGTCTATGCTGCGGCTCAAGGACCGAACCTAGCTCTGGCTTTGGGCATTCTCATCGCAGGAGTGACGACGCTGGTTTCCAACTCGAGAACCGAAGGACAGATGAACGCTGGAGGTTATTATCCTATTCATCTAGGAGTGAAGGGCTATCAGCTCAGCGTAGCTGGAACGATCGAGCTTCTCTATGACTCGAGCAATACGAGCAATAAGATCATAGGCTCTGGAAACGACTTCTCACAGATCACGATAAGAAGAATCGGCTAATGGGAGCGCAGCATGAATTGGGAAGGCATCACAGCCATCGTCGCGTGCGGTGGGCTTCTGTTTACGATTGTGGGATTCGCGGTCACTATAGGCAAGCTTGTGGCTAGGTTCGAGGTTCTGGAGAATCGAGTGTGCGAGGACAGGGATCATAACTCTGACCAGCACAAGGAGTTTTATACGACTGTGCGAAGCGTCGAAGGTCTTCAAGTGTCTCTTACGGCATTAGGAAAAAACGTAGATGAGGTGAAAGCGGCCGTAGTCGAGATACATACGCTTCTGCTTAGGAGACCGTAATGAAGCTGAGTTGGAAAAGAGACGACGGAAAGCTCAGCTATAACGATGTCACTATCGATGTCGTTTGCGATGTGAGAAATGAGCTTAACGGAAGACGAGCGTTGTCTGAGAAAGTCGTCTATAGCGAGCTTCCGAATGGAGATAAGGGAGTGCCGTACATGCCCAGGCCTTTCCCACTAGGCGTCTGGAATGTCGTCGCGGTAATTCCCAAGGAGAATCCATACGAGGCTCCGGAGTTCATTTCTACTGATGCGTGCCAGATACTCGACGTATGGTCGGTGGTCGATGGGCATTACGGAGATAAGACGGGAGACAATGTCGAGGATTATGGATATGGGCTTCACAATTCTACGAGTGCGACGACGCTAGGCTGTGGAAGAATAGTAAGCTCGAAAGATAGGGAAGATTTGAGCAAAGCGATAAAAACTGCGCTTCTTGCGAAAGAAGAAGTGATTCTGGAGGTGGTGTAAATGGGTGCTGTAGTTCCGACCAATGGTTTCATGCGAATGGCGAATACGGACGTGTACACGGACCCGTCGCCATATAAGGAGCTTCAGATCAGGGCGATCAGCTGGGTCGGAGCGACAGCAGCGGGAGAAGCGGCGATAACCGACGCCACGGGAGCTACGGTCTGTATGCTCTCCGTGCCTGCTGCGCACACGCAGGCCACGCTCGACGGGCATTTCTGGCAAGATACTCGGCCCTGGCTCACGCCTATCACGGCGATCGTGCCCACGGGTAAGCTATTCATCGCGATATAGGAGGACAAGATGGCGAAGAAGTGGCCTCAAGCGGTCGACGCGAAGAAAGTCGCCTCGGCGACGATGGCTGGCGGAGTGGCGGAGAAAAAGATCATCGTCGCGGATAACGCGAAGAAAGCCGCCAAGAAGGCGAAGAAATGAACGCGAAGCGAAAGGCGAGCGCGAGCACAGATGGAGGAAGGAACTCGACTCCGACGGCGAGTGAAAAGAGTAACGTCGTCGGAGCGGTTCCGGAGAAGACGAAGCAGGGCCCTAGCGGGGCCACGGCGAGAAACCAGGACATGGCGAGCCGGAAAATGAATCGAGGCTGCTAAATGAGCTACGCCCTTACGGATATGATTATCGAGGTATTTGAGAACCTCGGAGAAACCACAGATTTATATCCGTATGGGGCGACGTATGGAGTTGTGAGTTTAGCTTCGCCTGGAGCCCAGAGGATTCTCAAGTGGCTCAATCGAGCGTATCGAAAGGTATGCAACACTCAACTTCCAGACGGGACGTTCATTCGTTTTAGAACGCTCGAGCGACATGCGTTCTTTACTCAGAGCGTGCTTCATACGACGATCAACTCGGTTACCTCTCCCACCGTGATTAAGGTGAATGGGCTATTTTCAATCACGAATAAGTATTCTAATTGGATTGTCGACATCGGAGCCCCAGACGCGGACTCGCAAGGAACTGAGCAGCATCTGATTATAGCTAATAACACGAACAGCCCTCCGAAGCTTACCTTAGCGAATCCTTTAGTCACGACTCCGCTAACTGGCACTCCGGTGAATATTTACAAGAAATGGTGGGCTTGCAGCTTGAATAACAATTCAAGCTACTACCATCCGAACGAGTTCATATCTATCGATCCGAAAGAAGACTTCCTCTCTGCTATGTGGATTTTCGATATTCAGTCGATGAGGGATATAAAGAGATATGAAGAAAAAGCTCCGTTACGAAAGAATATCCTTGCCAATATGTATCCTGGAATGTTCTGGGATTTGGAAACACCCGCCGGTGGCTGGGGAAGCCAGGCGACGTCGGGCGGACTCGCGCCTGGAAGTATCGGCGGCGGGATTGAGTTCGACGTTGCGCCGATCAATGGTCTCACGTACGAGCTTCATTACTACGGATTGAATGAGGCTCTGGTTTCGTCTAACCAGCAGATCATGATTCCGGATCAATTCACCGAGATGCTGGTGAAATGGGCGACGAAGACCGGGATGCTTAGAGACAGGGAATGGGACGCTGCGTACGCTCTGAGAAAAGAGTTCGAGACTGACATGGCGACAGCGGTTCAGGATGGCGCGATGCGATTCGAATACGATCTGCCCTATCTCTGGATCGATCGCTAGGAGGACTCGATGTCCGACATCAATCATCCTCCTGTAAATCCACTTGATATCTCAAGCCAGAATCAGAAAAGCTTCTTTCCATTCTCTGCGTTTGAATCCGACGATCCGAATAAAACCTCAACTCCATTCATCAGGATCAAAGCTCCGTGGAGTTTACAAGGAACGACGACTGGGCCGCAAGGTCTTCAGGGAATGCAAGGCATTCAAGGCGGTCCTGGGGCTCAAGGGAATCAAGGAACAACTGGAAGCCAGGGCTTAGGCATTCAAGGCTCGCCGGGGAATAGCATTCAAGGGACACAAGGGACACAAGGAATAAGCGCTGCGGGCAGTCAGGGTGCTCAGGGTATTCAAGGGCATGATGGGTCGACGGGAATCACTGGAAGTCAGGGCGCTGCGGGAACATCGGGGTCACAAGGAATCCAAGGGACGCAAGGAAAGCAGGGAGCAACTGGTTCTCAAGGAGCTAACGGAACTCAAGGGGCCATCGGCTCTACGGGAAGCCAAGGAGCCTCTGGTACGACGGGCGCGCAAGGGACTCAAGGGAATATCGGCGGCACCGGGGGAACGGGTAGCCAGGGAGCTACGGGTGCTCAAGGGACGCAAGGGATTCAAGGCAAGCAGGGGACTACGGGATCGCAAGGAAACCAGGGAACAACCGGGGCAGGGGCGCAAGGCGCGACGGGAGCGCAAGGTCTTCAGGGAGTACAAGGTCCAGGTTCAGGAAGCCAGGGGCTCCAGGGTATTCAAGGGCCGAGCGGTGGCGTTCAGGGGACTCAAGGTATCCAGGGAAAGCAGGGTACGACCGGGAGTCAGGGAACTCAGGGGATTCAGGGAGCGACTGGAAGTCAAGGAAGTACTGGAAGTCAAGGAGCTACGGGAACTAGCATTCAGGGTATTCAGGGGATTCAAGGATATTTAGGAAGCACCGGAACTCAGGGGGCAGGTGGTGCTACAGGAAGCCAGGGCGCCGTTGGAAGTGGTAGTCAAGGAGTTCAAGGGATAGTAGGAAGCCAAGGAGCTACAGGCATTCAAGGCTCGAATGGGGCTCAAGGAATACAGGGTGTAGTTGGAAACTCGGGAGTCTGGCCTTCGGACTCTTTACTTCAAGCGTATTACGCCTTTTCTACTTCGGCTAACTTACTCACCGACAGCGGGCCTAATGGATATACGCTTGTGCAGAATGATGCAGGGAACTTGGTTGTCTGGGTATCTGAAGCGATGCTTGGTGGAGGAGCATATTGGTCTGGGGTGTCTGGGGAGTATCTTAGAAATATCATTACACGAATATGGCCTGGGGCACCGGTTTCACTTTCGTTCTTCTTTCAGATTACGGCGCTTCCTGCCACATGGGCAGCTATAGCATTCCTTGGAGATTACGCTGGGGCATACGTGGACTCGAGCGGAAACTTTAGGGTTAGGCATAACGTCGCCATTCCCGCAGGAACAGTAAATGTCAACGATGGTGCTTGGCATTGTGGTGGAATGACGTATGACGGAACTACGTTTACTGCGTACCTCGATGGGCAAGTATACTATTCGGTCAACGACACGATTACGAAAGCAAGTTCGTTCCAGCTTGGAAATGACCCGAATGCTTCAGGGCGATTCTTCACGGGATATATAGATGAAGTTCGATCCTACAATGTCTGTCTCACCGCGATACAGATGGAAGCGCTTTGGGCCATGCCTGGAGTCGGCTCGCTTGGTCCACAAGGTATTCAAGGTATTCAAGGAACTCAGGGCATTCAAGGGACGCAAGGAATACAGGGATTTCCAGGAACTCAAGGAACACAGGGCTTGGGCGCTCAAGGAGCTTCGGGGTCTCAAGGGGCTTCTGGAAGCCAAGGGACGCAAGGAGTTCAGGGCATACAGAGCGTCCAGGGAAACCAGGGGTTACAGGGAAACCAGGGTACGCAAGGGACACAAGGCATTCAAGGAATTACTGGGCTTGGTTATAATGGACTAACGTCTAATACTTCATGGACGACTACGACTGGATATTTCTCATTCAGTGTCAACCAAGCGTATCATACGAATGCGTTTGAAATTGGGCAGTATGTAATTATAAGTAACACGGTCCATCCGGAATATTATGGGATTGCTCAGATAGCAGATTACTCTGGATATGCTACTACGATGAATGTGATGTACGTGAGCGGAAGCTTTGGTCCGTATTCGAATTGGGTTATAAATATATCGTCTCCTGTGGGTATTCAGGGAGTGCAGGGGACACAAGGAAAGCAGGGGATTCAAGGGATTCAGGGAATACAGAGCGTCCAAGGAACTCAGGGCATTCAAGGTGTTCAAGGTCTGGGCTCAATGAATCCGTCGGACAATCCGCTGGAAGCAACAATGAATATACTTGCTGCCAGCTACTGGGTAGTCCCTCAAGGCGTGTACTATATATGTGAAAAATACGCGGACTCGTATCAACTATCCGCTCAAGTTCGAATATATGGTAATAACATAGCGATAGGATATTTATCTAATTGGACAGCTGCTTTTACAATCGTATCTGGTGGTGTTACCTATGGAAATGACGGATGTGTAATGATTGTGAACGGAGATTCAGGCGGAGCGCACGATATTAGGTATATAAAGTATTGAGCAAGGAGTTTTATGTGAATAGATGTCTAGCTAAAAGAGCGATCGACCTCGGAGGAAGTCTGGTTCCGCTAGTCATTTCAAAAGAGTTAAGCGGCGGAACGGGTCTGATGAATCCTTCGATCTTTCTCGATGGAGAGAGAATACTTGTTTTGGTTAGGCATACAAACTACGTGCTTTATCATTCGGAGAAGATTAAGTTTTGCCATACGTATGGGCCGTTGCAATATTTACATCCAGAAAACGACATGCATTTAAGAACGGATAACTTCATTCTTGAGCTTGATCGAGAGTCGTTGGAGACGATAAACATAAGCAAAATAGCCACGGCTAAGTTAGACAAGCCGTGTGATTGCGTATTCATAGGACTCGAGGATGCGAGGCTGTTCCGCTGGGAAGGAAAGCTTTTCATCTGCGGAGTTAGGCGAGACATGGATACGAGGGGAACGGGAAGGATGCAGCTCTCGGAGCTGAGTGAGAGCTTCGTGGAATTGAATAGATACGTGATTCCAACTCCGAATGGAGCCGACTCATATTGCGAGAAGAACTGGATTCCAATGCTGGATGATCCGTTTGTATTCTTGAAATGGCTCAATCCTGTGGAGATTGTGAAGTATTCGATAGATAACGGGAATACGGAAACGGTCTTCTTAGACGATTCCAAGCCACTAGCGATCGCCGATCTTCGTGGAGGTTCACAAGTTTTGAATTATCACGGATACAGAATCGCGGTTGTGCATGAGACTCATAGTCATTCGACTCCGTTGGGAAATAAGAATGCGACATATAGACACAGGATCATCGCGCTAGATGAGAAGAACCAGCTCGTAAGAAAGAGCGAGCTGTTTAGCTTCATGGATGCAGAGATTGAGTTCTGTTGCGGGTTATCTCTCATCGACGATATGTTTGTCATGTCGTTTGGATTTCAAGATAATGCTTCGTTCTTACTTACGGTTCCGCAGGAGCTTCTATGCTCAATGGTGGGAATATGAAATCGATAGATAATTTGCTTCTCGATTATGTAGAGAATACTTTTGGAAGCGAGGAAAACTTCGGTCTTGCCTATTGGTACAAGGAGAATAAGCAATGGGCTGCGGCTGTGTCGTTCTTCTTGCGCGTAGCCAATTACGCTGAAGATGAGCATGAGCAATATGATGCGCTAATCAATGTGGCTTACTGCTTTATGCAATTACCCGATCGAGTGGCGACAGTGAAGACGCTTCTTCTCCATTGCATTGGCTTAAACGCTACGAGGCCCGAGGCCTATTATCTTTTGGCCTACCTTTGCAGCTCGAATAAGTGGTATGTCGAAGGATATACGTGGGCTAGTTTGGGTCTTCAGCTTTGTAGCTTCACTCTCGAGCATGTGAAAGATGTAGGTTATAACGGAAAGTATAATCTTATGTTTGAGAAGGGGCATTGCGCCGATTGGTGCGATCGGGTGGAAGAGGCGAAGGAGATTATGCTTAGCCTTGCTGATGTAAAAGACATGGATATAAATACGATGTGGGCGGTAAATAGAAATCTACGATACGCTGGAACGATTGGAAACGTAGTTGAGAAGCATAATATGTATACGAGTGAGGATTACGAAAGGCTGAGATACAAGTTTGACGGAGCCGAGAAGATCGAGCGAAACTGGTCAGAGGTGTATCAGGATATGTTCGCTTTGACGATGAACGACGGAAGGGAGAATTGTAGGTATCTTGAGATTGGAGCTAACGATCCGACGCACTATAGCAACTCATTTCTGCTTGAGAAGTTTGGATGGGATGGAATATCGATCGAAATTAAGGAGGAAGAGGTTGCGAAGTGGAAGGGAGTGAGAAATAATAAGATATTGAATAAGGACGCTTTGACTATAGACTATGCTTCGCTACTCAAGGAGAAGGTTTACCATTATCTTCAGGTAGACTGCGAGCCTCCGGAAACGTCGTTCAATATCTTACTTCTCATTCCATTCGATACAGTTACGTTCGCATCCATTACCTTCGAGCATGACTACTGCGAGAAGTATGAAGATAAATATCGAACGCTGTCGAGAAAGTTCTTGAAAGCCTATGGCTATCAACTGGTAACTCCTGACGTTTCTAAGGTCGGAGTGTGCGCCCCATTCGAGGACTGGTATGTTCATCCGAGCCTAGTCGACCCTAAGCTTGCGAAGATTTTCACGCGGGGCCCTGGCGGAACGGACGTTAAGAAGCTATTCTTAAGCTAGGAGAAAGGCTGTATGGCGAATAAACCGGGTTCCCCTACTCCAATGTTTTCTATGGGATTGCCCTCGCCTCAGCCTATTGTCACCAGGCCGCTGCTTGGTATCGACTGGTCGGGTCCGGAGACTAACCTTAAGCCTGGGGCTTTCCTCGATCTTCAAGACTTAGTAGTGACGCAAAAAGGGCTCTATCGAATACCGGGATATGATTCGTTTCTCGGCGGAGCACAGTGGTATCCGAGAGAAAGCCCAGTTCTGCTCACGTCTTCCTGGGGCACGAACGGGGTGCAGTATCCTTATCTCATCACTGAGAATCGAGTGTTCTACGTCACTCCGACCGCGTATCAGCTCATCGCCTGGGGATACAGCGACGGTACGGTGAAGACGAATGGGCTAGACGTGACCGGGCAAGGGACGTTATGGCTAGACCTTGGAATCAACTCTGGCGATCTGATTACGATAAGCGGCGTTGACTACGTCATCGACACGGTGGTTTCGAATACTGAGATTCTGCTTCGATCCACGGCAGGAGTGCAAGCTTCGTGGATGGCTTATAGCATCTCTCGTTTGCTCAACGCAAGCTCGCTCGGCCTCGTCGATTCGTGCCAAGTGAATGATATTACGCTTGGGCAGTATCTGGCGATAGCTTCTCCGAATGTCCAACCGATAAAGATTCTTCCGATCGTACAATCGATGCAGAACCTCATTCCGAGTGCAGCCAAGCAGCCTGCCTCTGGTGGATTCAAGGCGCAAGCGATCGCTTTCAGCCTCGGTCGAGTCTTCTGTGGCAATCTTCAGGATGGAAGTCTAGGCCAAGCGAGGACGAGGATACGCTGGAGCAAAACAACTGACACGACGGACTTCAGCGATCCGACAGCTTACCTTGATCTGATGAGCCAAGCTTCTGCGTTTTCAGGCGCGATACAGAGAATGGTTCCTCTTGGAACAATGCTCGTCGTCTATCTCGACGATGCGATCTTCGTAGGATCGCCTTCGAATACGCCAAATCTTCCGTTATCTTTTCAGCAGATTCCGACAGGAAGGGTAGGAATCGCCGGACCGAGAGCTGTGGTAAGCGTAGCCCTTCCTCGAGACGAGACGAACGTCTGGGGAGTTAATACTACGGGGCATTTCTTCGTAGGTTTCGATAACGTGTATTTTCTCTCATCTTCGAATCTATCTCTCATGCCTATCGGAACTAACATCGTTCGAGAGTCGATCTTCAAATGCAAGTATCCTTCGAGGATTCAGACTGCAATCGATTGGCCTAGAAGAAGAATACGATTCGGCTTTCCGATGAACACGTCGAAGATCGAGAAGATATTCGAATACTGCTGGGAGACGAAGGAATGGAGCTACGAAGCTCGTACGACATCGATCGTAGCGAGCCTATCGGTTTCGTCTTCATGGGACTTGATTCAGATGGCTACTGTACTTGGGGATGTTATGGTTACGATGAACACAGGCGATGACATGTGCTTGAGCCAGGGAGTTCCAGGGAACATGCAATGGTCTCACTTCGTAGATAATAATAACTATTCCCTTTGGGCTTCATCCTCGAATGAGAACGATTCCAACCCCGACGGCTCAGTCTTACCGATACGGATTGAAACTCCAGACTACGACGAGGGAGCACCAGGTATGGTGAAGTTCTGGAAGCTCCTTAGACTCAAGCTCAACTGGGACCCTGAGACGGTGCCGAACGCGGACATCGTGCTTAACGTCGAGCTGAGCGTGAACCGAGGAAGAGACTGGAGGCCGTTAGGTTTAATGACGATCGCACAAGGGAACGATGAAGGATATATAAACTTTAGAGCTACTGGACCTCATATTAGGTTTAGACTTACGTCTAGCTCTAAAGTCACTCCGTACTACATCGTCGAGATGACAAGGCTCGCTTCCCTTCGCGGCGTGCAGACTGACCGGAGACAGCAGAATGCCTCAAGTTAAACTGTTAGACGTTGGCGATTCGCTCATTGATAAGCTATGGGAGATTGTATCTCAATCCGGAAGCTTCTACTCGATCGGAGATGGGTCGAGTAGAAAGAGACTCAGAGATGTGCTTCTCTCTTCAAGCTTCGTACTTGAGTACTCGGGAAGTATTGTGAGGCTGAACGTCGGGGAAGACTACGTCGAGCTTCATCCGATAGTCCTCGGACATTCGACTATTCGAGATGCTCCGAATGCGATTAAAGCCATATATAATAAGCTCGGGATAATCTTTTCACCTAAGCCGATTAGGTGTACTATTCCAGTAGAGCTACGCTCAGCCCATAGACTCGCAGAGAGAGCGAATATGACATTCACCGGGGAGACACAAGGGATGCTGTCTAACGTCGAAGTGCTTTGCGATGTCTACGAATGGAGGCCATAAAATGTCTACCTTTTTCAAGCCGATAGATACGCTGTCTGGTCAGAGCCAAGCGAGCCAGTATGGATTTACTGATCCGTTCGGCGACTCTGCTAAGATGTCGCAGAATATCTGGGGGAGTCAAAGTCCGTTGCAGACTGGCCCGATGGGAGTATATAACCAGTACTCTGATCAGATTCTAGGGCAGCTCTCAGGGCTTTCAGGCCCTCTGCAATCGTCGCTTTCGGACATAGCTAAATATCAAGCGGGCAATGCAACGAACGCTGTTGGCTCGAACTTCGCGAATCAAGGCGCTCTGTTCTCAGGAGCTGGGGCCCAGGCTTTCGGGCAGGCCTTCGCGCAGCCCTTCGCCAATGCTCAGGCGCAACTTCAGCAAGGGCAGCTTCAAGCGGGAAGCGGCGCCTTGCAGCAGCTCCTCGGGCTTTCTGGAAATGCCTACGGAAACGCGCTCACCGCGGGATCGAACCTCATGGAGCACACGTCGGGGCTTGTCGCTCCGCAGACCTATACCAATCCGAATTACGCTCTTCTCATGCAGTTGCTCGGCGCAGGCTCCGGAGCGGCAAGCGGAGCGGCATCATCCGGGATTACGAAAGCTATCGCAGCCGGCGGATAAGGAGAAGCTACTATGGTCACACGAATACCACAACCGACGTTCATAGGTTCTTCTCCCGCTGATGTAGTAGCTCAAGCCGCGGATACTGGAACGAAATATGCGCAGATAGCTCAGAATGCCATATCCGAGGGCTATAAAGCTTACCAGTCGAAGCAGGAAATCCAGGCTGCAAAGGATATGGAAGCACAAAAGGAAGCTGCGAATCTAACCCAGCTTAGGCTTGAGCTTCAAGGACGAGACTTATACGATGATCTGTCTAAGCGCGGTCCGGAGGCGTTAGCGGATAGAGGCGACGAGTTCACGAGCTTCTTCGATGCGCTTCAGCCGGGGAGTGGCAAGGGTATCGTCAGTCAGATGGCTAAAGCTTACACGAGTCACATCGGCGGCTTGAAGCTCGTAAACATGGGCGCTGCGGTCATACAAAGCGCAGGCTTAGGCGATACTACTCAAGCAAGCGCGAGCCCTTCGAGTTCAGCTCCAGATACTCAAGCTCCAGATACTCAAGCTCAAGCTCAAGCTACAGCTCCTGCCGCTGTGCCTGCTGTGCCTGCGGCTACCCCGGGAGCGCCCCTGGCTCATTCTCTTTCAGAGAATGCCACCGAGCTAGCGAATAACCTTCAGACCGAAGCGTCGAACTTTCCGCTCATGAATGACTTCAGAGCATGGTATAAGCCCAAGCTCGGCCCCGGAGTGAAGCTTAACGATACCGGGACTGTGGCTTCTAATACGGCTTTGCTACAGAATCCTGCGAATGCCTTGGAGTACTTTAAGTATGTGAAAGAGCTACAGAACAATCCTGACAAGCTCCATTCACTCGTAAACGGTCAGGGTGGGCAAGCTGCGGTTCAGGCTCAGACGAACATGACTAAAACTTCGGAGACGCTTATTCAATCGACGAGCGGCGTTCCCGCTGCGATCGCTAAGACGGCGACAAGCGGGTTACAGAAACTCGCTGCTGAGCTTACAGGAGACGGATCGGCGAAGGTAACACCAAAGGAATCAGCTGCGATTACGAGACAGGGTCAGTATCAGGTTAAACTGCTCACTGACTCTCCGATGTATCGCAAACTCGTAAGCCTTGGGGCTGATCCTAAGACACTCCAGGATTCTGTAGGCAATCTCCAGAGTCTTATGAACGACTCAAGCCCGGCAACTGCCGAGTCGATTAGACTCGCAAGCGCGCTTCCTCCAGATGTGGCAAAAGACATCGTTAGCTATATGAATCAAAGTAGACTAACTGAGCAGATGTACGGAAAGCAAAATCTCGACGCGGCAAACGAGAATGATAGACGAGCTGCCATTTTAGGAAAAATATATCACGACATGGCTACGATGAATAACCAAGTCGAGACCTTGCACCAAAGGATCGCGGCCGAGACGGATTTGAACAAACGTGCGGCCCTAGCAGAATCAGGCAAGACTATTACTCAGGCAGTAGTCGCCGAGAATGCCTATGGCGCGCTACTCGATAAGAGAATGAGCGACCACCAGCAGGAGCTAACCAAGAATAACCAGACTGAGACCGCTGCTCAGACGCAACAGTATGCACTAGCAATCGAGGCCTCGGACCCGAACCTATCCGCGGCTCACAAGCTGGCAGCTCAGCTTCAAGCGTCAGTCCTAGGCGAAGACTACGGAGTCGCCTATAGCACGGTGACCGCGAAGCATCTTTTAGGTGCTTCGTTCCTACCTGAGACAGTTCCTGCGTTCGATGTTCCTGTCCCATTCTCAGGGACTCCTCCTGTTGGGACGACCAATCCTCAAATCATTAAGCCAGCAGCGGCAGCTCCAGACGTTGGGCAAGCTGCCGCGAGTGGTGCTCTTCCTGGTGGTCAAGGAAGTGCGGTGCCATCGGGCAACGCCGCGGTGGACGCCTTGACCAAGAAGTATGGTGGGAACTAATCTATGAACCCGGTAGATATTCTTGAGTCCAAGTTCGCTCAGATGTCGAGCGACCCTGAGTTTATGAAGCTTAACTATCAAGACCAAGCGGCCGTTAGAACCAATGTTACTGCGGCGATCCTGCCCCAAGACCCGGATTATGCGAATCTATCTCCGGAGCAAAAGCAGGCTGCAACGGAAAGCATAGCTCGGCGAGTGCCTGCGTTGCAGAATAAGACGCTTGAAGGGTACTTAAACGATACGGTTCGTTATGCCCACCACGGAGACATGGATTCAGCTCAAAAGATTGCAGAGCTTTCGGGGTGGAATGCTACGAGTCGAAATAGTTTGATTGTCAATCTCGCTGCGAAAGTGTCTGGAGCGGTAGGCGTTCCTATTGGAGGCACCGATCTTACGACGAAAGAATCCAGATCGCTCATGGACGGGAGCGATGCTGCCAAGCTCCAAGCGTATTTCAATGACATCGGCGCGAACGATTCTACGTTTAAGTCGGTTCGAAGCCAAGCAAGCGCAGGCGCTTTCGTTGGACAACTGGGAGACTTCGCGGCGTTGCTCGGAGCACCGGGAAGCGCAGTTACTGAAGGTCTTATGGGGGTAGTACGAGGCGTGAATCTTACCTCGAGACTTGCGCTCAATACAGCTAAGCTCATCATTCCGGCCGTGTCGAATACGATGGTCGGAGCAGTGGGGAATATAGCTCGAGAGAACGCTCTCGCTCTCATTCAGAACAACCCTGGGCTCTACACGGATACGGCGACGAAGTTGCTCGCAGCGGGGGGAGAGGGGGCGTATCAGAACTTTTTCTTAAGCTTAGGTCTTCAGGCCGCAAGTGACTTCGTCCTTCCCGGAGTGGCAGCGTTGCTACGGGGCCCGATT
>Ga0265323_10000097_pt1 | contig 49698 bp, 31 predicted proteins | sample 41225metaG_FD_193580 | JGI IMG/M metagenome (GOLD analysis project Ga0265323, IMG submission 193580) | Rhizosphere microbial communities from Carex aquatilis grown in University of Washington, Seatle, WA, United States - 4-12-25 metaG | ecosystem: Host-associated > Plants > Roots > Rhizosphere...
CCTCTGCCCGCCGATCAATTTTGCGCGGGCCGGGATGCGGATGGCAATGGCAATGGCGCCAGACCGGACGCGGCGCGGATGGGAGCGATGCCCTTGATGTATTCCGGGTCATCCCGGCTTAACGAGCGGGGATTGTTGACCAGAGTTTGCATCGGGCTGTTCGTTGTCGCCGTCATCCTTCGGGCTTCAACCGCCCAAAGCATCCACCAGGTCCATTGGGATTGCTCCTTCAGTACCGCAGGTGTTGGCGCGGGTCCCACCTCGGCCAGGGTGACCGGCTTGCCTGCCGCCAGCTTGCGCAGGTCGTCGTAATAGGTTTTTTGGAAGTCGTTCCGGTACACGTCCAGAGCGGCTATGTCAAAATAGTTCATGCCGGGGAAAAAATCGGCAAAGGGACCTGCGTTTGTGCCAGGCCGGTCCAAGCTCCAAATCCAGACCAGATTGTCCAGGTGATGGTAATTCACCAGCCGGTCGAACAGTTGGCGGTAGAGTGCCGCCGTGCCGCGGTCGCCGCCGCGTCCGCCCCACCAGAACCAATTGCCGTTCATTTCATGGTAGGGCCGCCATAACACCGGAATGCGCGCCGCCTGAAGCTGTTTGAGGAACCCGGCAATGACGTCCACCTGGGCGCACCAATGATTGTACAGTCCGGTGCCGGGCGTAATGAGGTCGTTCCACTGTTCGTCGGTCAATTGGCCCTGCACGCTGGCGAGCTGGTTCGTTGCCGCTCCCGGCATCGGGCGGAACGTGACCGGCTCATCCGCCGTGGGCGGCACGGCGTGCCAGCACAAAGTGATGATTGAACCTTTCTGGTACTGCCGCTTGACCTCCGCGATAATCTCAGGCCGGGCGGCCGCCGCGTCCTTGTCACCGGGCCTGGCGAAGCCAAAGTCCTGGCCGAAAATCGCCGGGACCTTCCCGCACACTTTGGTCGCCCATTGAGTGGAAGCGTCCTTCGTATTCGGATAATTATGCTGGCCGGTGAGCGTGTATTTGCCGGAAATGCCCTGAATGTAATTCAACAACGCCGCCGCTTCCGGCGATGCATGGGGTGTTACCGGCTTGATGGAGCTGCATCCGCCGCACAACAAGCCGACCAACGGCACAAGCATGGTTCGTTTTTTCATTGCTGAATGTTCCTATCGTCCCTCAATCTTTTCCAACAGACTCAAGACCGCTTTGTCATCCGGGTTCAATTTCAGCACATAACGCACGTGGGACAAGGCCTCTTTTGTGTGCCCGGTCATGGCCAGCAGCGTGGCCAGATCCAAATTGGCGGGAACAAATGTGGGTTCCATCTCAATGGCGCGGTTGAACCACGGGATCGCCTCCTCCACCCGGCCTTGCTCTGCCAGGCACTTTCCCCACCGGTCGGCCGCCATTGCATCGACCGTCATATCTCTCGTGGCGGGCGCCGCCGCGTCTTGTGACGCCAGCGCCGCCGCTGTCCGCCAGTGCTCAAGGGCTTCGGTATGGCGCCCGCTTCTGTCCAGCATCAGGCCAAGGTTGTAGTGAACGGCGACCGATTTCGGGGCCAGAGCCAAAGCGTGCGTCAGAAAATCTTCCGCCCCCTTGAGATCGCCTCCATCCGAGTGCAAGCCGCCAAGCATGTTCAGCGCGGGCATATTCTCCGGATCAAGCTCCAGCACCCGCACCAGGATGGGTTGCACGGCGTTTGGTCCGCCCAACCCGGAGAGCCTCGCGCAGGCCAGGAAAAAGAGGGCCTGCGGATTGTTCCAGTAGATGTCCAAAAGGCCCTGGACATACCGCGGCTCACTTTCGCACAGGGAACGCATCCGGCGGAAACGTTCCTCTTCCGGCAGCACCTGGTAAGCTTCCATTGTCCGGCCCAGGAAGGCCAGGCGATTGACCTTGGCGCGCAAGGTGAGTTCGTGGCGGAGTTGTTTGGCTGATTCCTCGGAGCCCGTGCCTGTCAGGTAAGGCCATACGTCCTCCATCGGTTCGATGAAGTCCGCTGCATTCATGAAGCTCCCTTTTGAATAACGCGTCTGGTATTGGGTGTGCGGCAGATCATCAGTGTTGATCGGTCCCTCTCCGGCCCAGCTTCGCAACGCGTCTTCAGCGCAGACGAACGCGTCCAGAAACCCGGCCGGCGTGTGCAGACCATAAGGCTCCAAATCCGCGCGCACGGGTTCTGCGCCGAGCCGGTCCCGAAGTTTGGCCGCATCTATTTTGAGCGGTTTGGGTGTGGACGCCAGCAACGAATACGAGACGAAGCGGCCTTCCGCATCCATGCCGTGGCTGACCCAAAGGCTTGCGTGTGGAAACACGGACTGGAATGTGCGCATGATTATTTTGAACTCCGCCGTGCTCAAGTCGTGTCTCGGCACCCACTGAACAAAGACTCCGTCATCCGTCAAGTGCTCGTACACCAGGCGATAGAACTCTTGCGTGTAGAGCACCCAACTGTCCCCAAATTTGGGATGGGTGGAATCCGAGATGATCACGGGCCATTTGCGGCGCGCCGTCATGACGTAGTTGCGCCCGTCGTCAATCACGACATGCATTTTAGGGTTTTGCAACACGTTGTTGTTTTCCTTTGCGAAGCTCCTGGCGGCCTCCACCACGCTGCTTTCCAAATCCACGACCGTGAGCGATTTTACGTCGGGCAGGCACGTGGTTGTCCCGGCGGCAATTCCGCCGCCGAAGCAGATCATCAATACATTGTCCGGATTGGCGTGAAGCATGGGACCCAGGTCGCCAAGCATTTTGAAGCAGATTTCATGAGCATAACTGATGGGCACCTCGGAAACTCCGTTGATATAAAGAGTTTTTGAGGCGCTCACCTGGTTGCGCGTCACGATGGCCGTGCCGGTGCGGCCTTCGTGGTAAAAGAGGATATCCGTGTGCCTGGCGAGGTTGAAATCGGTGGCCAGAAACACGCGTTGGCACAGGTTCGACGGCACGACCACAAGGAAAAGCAACCACGCACCGGCACAGATGACCGTCCCCGGCACGTTGAGCCGGCGTTTTTTTTCTGCGCCAAAGGCCAGCAACGTCAAACCCGTCCCGCCGTAGAGCACGGAGATGAGCAGCAGGCTTTTCTGGATTCCAAAGCTCGGAACCAGCACGAACAAAGGCAGGAGTGACCCGAATACCGTGCCCGCCGTGTTGAGGGCAAAAATCAATCCTATGCGCCGGCCCAGCATCTGTACCTGCCGTCCATACACCCGGCACAAAAGGGGGAAGGCCACTCCCATCAGCACTGTCGGTGCGAATACCGTGGCAAAGGCCATCCCTTTCAAATCCAACGGCCGGGGCGGACCGCTGGCGAACAACAGCCCGCCGGCCGCAAAAGTCGCCAGCACCGAGATGGCCAGCAACACTTCGATAAATCCGAGCGCCTGTGCGAAACGGTGGATTTTTCCCGCCAGCAGACCATAGATTAACCCGCCCAGACCCAAACCGAGCAGGTAGATGCACAGAATTGTTGGAAACACGTATGCCTCTTGATTCAGAAACGCCAGGTACCGAATCCACAAGACTTCGCACGCCAGACCCGCCAAGCCGTTCAGGAACGCCGTGCTCAACAACAGCGCCCCTGGCACTTGAGCCTCCACGGGAGGTTCCGGCCGGGACGGCTTGGATTGAGGTGCGTCTGCCAGCGCCGGATTGGTTGCGCGGACAAGCGGCTGGGAGAGGGCGAAGGCCGCAAGGGCGACAACAAAGCTGACGCCCGCCGCCAACAGATTCGTCACCCGCAGACCGAGAGTGTCTATCATCCAGAAACCTGCGACCAGACAGCCGAAGGCGGCGCCCAGCGTGTTCCAGCAATAGAGCGCGCCCACGCGCCTGCCGATGAACTGGTCCGACTTTGTCACCGCCCGAACCAGCAGCGGCAGCGTTGTGCCCATCAGGAAGCACGGTAACACCAGTATGGCAAAGGACAGGGCAAATCGGGCCATTGTGCTGATCAGCAGCGAATCCGGCGATAGTACAGGTAATGCCGGTACCAGGCTTCTCAAGCGGGGCAACAGCAGCGGAATGGCCAGCGCCCAAACACCTATTGCCGCCTGGACCGCGCCGTAGGCGGTCATCCACCGCGTCATCCGGTCTGCCAGCCGTCCGCCAATCAGTCCGCCCAGGCCGAGGCCGGCCATGTAGGCGCAAAGCACAATGCTGATTGCATACGAACTGTTGCCGAAAACGGTTACAAATTGCCGGCTCCACAGTATCTCAAAAATCAGGGCCGTGGCACCGGACAGGAAGAAACAAGCATAGACACTACAACGCAGCCATGGTGCCTGGACTCGCCGGGCAGATTTGGGGAGCGACGTCCTGTTCATTCGGCGTCAATTTTTGGCTGGCAGACGTGTATTAGTGCAATCATTTTCAGATGCAGACCGTTATCGGGGATGTTGGCCGCGGAATCCAACCGTTCACCTTCGCCCCGGCTATTCCATGATTTGATCCGGCGCTTTGCCGGGCCGCGCCGCTTTGCCGGTGAAATCCTGCAACTGCAATCCTTCAACGTGCTGACACGCCAGTGCCGGGCCGTAATAATTTTCCAAACGTTCACCCCAGATGAGTTGCGTGTTGCGCAGCGTCAGGCCGCTTACAAACCCGCAGTGGAAGCCGGCAATGGTATTGGTGTAAATCCCGTTGAACACCCCGCCGGGCAAAATCCCGTTGGGCCGGTCGTCGTAAAATCCGCCCGGCTGGTCGCTGGTCTTGCCCACTTCCACGCGCACGTTGTCAAACACGACGTCCTCGATCGGTTGGGCCTCGCAGCCGCGGAGGTAAACGCCATTCTCGCCCTGGCAGAGAATGTTACTGAAGCGGATCTGGCGGACGTGTCCCAGCTTCGTGTCCGGGTTGCGCGGCAGGTTGCTGATATGAATCGGCTCGCCCGCGCCCCACCACTTGCCTGGTTGCAATTGGGTTTCAATCGTGATGTTGGCGAAAAGAACATTTTCAATGTCGCCCGCGTCGCGGCTTTGAATGCAAAGTCCGCGATTGCTGCGGTGAATGACGCAGGCGTCAAAAACCACGTTGCGAATTCCCGGCGGCGCGTAGGCTTCATCAAGCTTGAGCGCGCAACTGCGCGAAGCGATGGTGCAGCCGGTGACGGTGATGTTTTCGCTGCGGCCATAGCTCGCAAAGTTTGGCGTGTTCTTGAGCACGATGCCGTCGTCCGCGGTGTCAATGTGGCAGTTGGCGACCCGCACGTTCCGGCAGTGGTCGAGATCAATGCCGTCGTTGTTGGCCACGTTCCAATCGTTGAGGATGCTGATGGAATCAATCACCACGTCTTCGCACCCGGTCGGATGAACCGTCCAGCTGGGCGCGTTGCGGATGGTGATGTCCCGGATGCGCACCTGCTGGCACCCGATCAGGATGATCACCATCGGCCGTCCCGCGGCGAGTGTCTTGTCGGCGGCGCTCCGGCCAAACGGCCACCAGACCCCGCAGAAGGATTGCGGCCACCAGCCCGGTTTGTTCACGTCGCCGCCCGCCTGTTCATCGGCGAGTTTTTGCCACACCGCCTTGTCATTGCCATCAAGAACGCCGTCGCCGGAAATGGAAACGCCCGTCGCGTCCTTTGCGAACAGCAACGCCCCCGCCGGGCCGTAATCCTGCCAGCGCGCGCTGCCTTTCAACACCGCGCCGCGCGCCAGATGGAAATCCACGCCGCTGCCCAGCGTGACCGCTCCGGAAAGAAACGTTTTACCGCCCGGCAACACCACTTGTCCGCCGCCCTGCGCGGTACAGGCATCCACCGCCTTTTGAATGGCCGCCGTGTCATCCGCCACGCCATCGCCCCTCGCGCCGTAGTCCAGCACATTGTAAACGCCCGAGGGTGATGCTGCGGTCAGAGGTTCGCGCTGACCGGACGGATCGGCGGCGCGCGTTGTGAGCGCGGCCAGAGTCAATATTCCTAAGAGAAAGGGCATGGTTGTGTTCATAGTTTGCAGATTTTTAATGCTGCTGTGTGTTTTCAAAATCAACGGACGGCAAAAAATGGCGTGGCATCCAGCGACAGCTTTTGGACTGCGCTGGCAAAGCGGAGCGGCGACAGCGCTTTTGACGGAACAACTCCAGCCGTTGTCTTGTTTCCAAAGCGGCGTCGCGTTTCACTTGCCGCCGCAGTCCAAAATGTTTGCCGGCCAATGTCATTTTGAAAACACGCCCCGGGTTTGCCGGGCGGTTCCCAGGCGCAGATTGTTTTTGATCAACCGGCAGCGCTGTTCGACACAAATCTTCGAGCGCCTGCCGTCTTCAGGTGTGTTGGCCACGTAATCCAACAGTTTTTCGACCGTCGTCGTTGCCACATGCGTGCGCGTGTCCGAGGAGCCGTAGTAGATGAACACGTCGCCATTCGGACGGGCCACCCAGCCGTTGGCAAACACGACATTCGACACGTCGCCGACGCGTTCTTCGCCTTCCGGGGCCATGAAATAGCCGCCGGGCGCCTTGATGACCTTGGCGGGATTGTTCCGGTCGCACAGGAACAGGTAGAGCACGTAACGCATCCCGGCGGCGGTGTTGCGCACGCCATGCGCCAGATGCAACCAGCCCTTTTTCGTTTTGATCGGTGCCGGGCCGAGGCCGTTTTTGCCTTCCTTGATCGTGTGATAGAAACGCGGGTCAATGATTTGTTCCTGGCCGATAACCGCGTTCTCAATGTCGTCGCACAAGCCCCAGCCGATGCCGTCGCCGCTGCCGGTGGCCGCGAAATCGGCCATGGGCCGGGTGTAGAAGGCGTATTTGCCCTTCACCAGCTCCGGATGCAACACGCAGTTGCGCTGGTGCAATGAATTGGTTTTAAAATCGGGCAGCCGTTCCCATTTCACCAGGTCTTTCGTGCGCGCAATCCCGCAACGGGCGATGGCTGCCGAAAGATCTCCCGGCTTCGAGTCGTCATGCCGCTCGGCGCAAAACAATCCGTAAATCCAGCCGTCCTCGTGGCGGACCAGGCGCATGTCGTACAAATTCGTCTCCTGCGGCTCGTAATCCGGCATTTGCACCGGATAATCCCAGTATCGGAACCCGTCAATGCCGTTCCTGCTTTCGGCCACGGCAAAGAAGGATTTCCGGTCCCAGCCCTCCGTGCGGGTCATCAGCACGATGTTCCCGTTCCATTCCATCGCGCCGACGTTGAAAACGCAGTTGATCCCGAGCCGCGTCATCAGATGCGGATTGGTGGCCGGATTGAGATCGTAACACCAGAACAAGGGCGCATGTTCGGCGGTCAGGACCGGGAATTCGTACCGGTCAAAGATGCCGTTGCCGTTCTTTTGGGGCCGGTTGCGGCGTTTAATCAATTGTTCGTGCTGCCGCTGGAGCTGTTTCAGTTTGTTCGCAAAGTTAGTTTTGGTCATTGGACTTGGGCTGTGGTGGTTGAATGGGAGGGTGGTTGGAACCATTCCCCGTCCAGCGGAACCAGCCGCCAGCCGGGCAGGGGACGTTCCTCAACGCCGTTGGGCAACTGCCAGCGCACGGCGAGTTGCGTGGAGCCGGAGGGCTGCTGCTGCAACACTTCCAGATAGTAGCGCCTGCCCGCTTCGAGGCTGACCGGAACCGATTCCGCCTCGTGCGCATGCGGCCATTTGCTGTAAGGTGTGTCAGCGGTCACCTCCGCGATTTTTGTCTTTTTCGCCGGGGTTGCGTCGGTGCTGAGCCAGAGCTCCGAAAAGCTCTCGTTGACGATCCAGAATTTGTACGAGCCGGTCATGGGCGGGATCAAAAACCCCTGATACCGCGCCTCGAAATTGGTGGCGGCACGCACGGGCGTTTCAAAAGCCTTGCCCAGGATTTCCCGGCCGGTGGGCGGTCCGGCCGGATTGTGGTGGTCCAGGTTCGTCAAGCTCATGCCTTTGAGATCCGTCCACCACACGCGCGCAATGCCCGCGCCGGGGCCAACCTGAAAAGCCGGGCTGGCGGCGCTGTGCAAACCATCGGCCTTTGCGATGAGCGTGTAATCGTTGCCCGCCTTGTCAATTTTCAGGTCGGGAAACGTGGCAATGCCGTTGACCGTGGTCGCCGTCAAAGCACCCGACAGCGTGCCGCCGGTGGATGTCTTTTCCAATTCCAGTGTAACGGTGAAGGCTCCCGCGCGGACCGTCCGGCCCGCTTTGTCCTGGATGGCCACGGTCACCGGGAGCCGGCGCAAGCCGCTCACGGCAACATCGCCGGGCGGCGCGGGAAACCCGAGTTTGACGGCTTTGCCCGCCGGCGGGAAGGGATAGTTTTTCAAATCCGGCAGGTCGCCCAGGTTAAGCACGTATGGATCATGATAGACCTTGCACAACTGCTCCTTGGAATTGTTTTCAGTAAGCGTCTTTCCAGACCAGGTGGTGAAGAAAAGCCAGCCCGCCTTTTCACCGGCCAGCCGGGCAGGATCGGGAATCGGCCCGTTTTCGGACATGGCCACCAGCTTGTTGCCGCGCCCGATGGCCACCAGTTCGTCAAAGACATCCTTTGCCGGGCCATGACTGCCGTCCATTGGATAATAATCCTGGCCGATCATGTCCACGTATTCGTCTCCCGGATACCAGTCCGCCAGGTCCGTCTCGGCTCCCGGCGAAAAGACCCAGATGAGATTGGTCAGGTGGTGCTGGACGGTGAAGTTTTCAAACATCAACCGCCACAGTTTTTTGTACGGTTCGGGCCCTTGGGCGCCCCACCAGAACCATCGCCCGTTGACTTCGTGCATCGGACGCCACAGCACGGGCACGTGCGCGTCGCGGAGCAATTCCAATTCCCGGGCAATCACATCCAGGTCGCAGAGGAGCGCCGCGTGCTCGGGCGTGCCCTCCGTCATTCCGCGCGCCAGATCGAATTTCGTGTCCTTGGTGTAAAAACCCCTTTCGCCAGCGGGCGCAAACCAATGCCAGCAAAACGCGACCACGCCCTTCCGGTTGGTGTACCAGTCAATCGCATGCTTCACCACCAGATGTTGATCATCGCGCATGCCGGACTGTTCGGTGCAGAATATGAAATCCAGCGCCAGCAATGCCGGCAATTTTCCGGTGGTGTTGGTGATGTAAGCCAGTTCCGGCCCGAGTTCATTCGTTCCCCGCCCGCCCTCCTGCTGGCCGGACAGAATCTTCTTTCCATAAATATCCGAGAAATAGGCCAGCAGCGATTGCGCTTCCGGTGAAGCGCCCGGAGTGACCGGGGTGTCCGCGCCGAAAGCCACCGCCGTTTGCGCAACCGTCAACGCCAGCACCAGCACCAGCGTCGCCCGGACAACCCATCGGTTGGTCCGCGGCTCGTTGATTGCTGGATGGATGCTGTTCATTGACTTTGACTGCTCACCATGACTTTGAGCATGATAGGGCGCGATACACAACCAAAAATGTCGTCTAAACGTGTGACATCAAAAAACTTTTCAAGTTTGCCCGGTAACGTCCATGTTTTCCGAAAGCACAAGCTCGAAATCCTGATTGTCCATTCCGGGGATTTGACGGCAGCGAGAGTTTGTGTCAAACCGCCATGAAACACCGACATACTTCCCGCAGGGAATTCATCAAAACCACCGCCCTGACAATCCCGCTGATTGCGGCCGGCTGCAAACATCTGCCAGCCGGTTCCGCCAGCACCCGGAAAACCACCGGCGATTTTGTCGCCGTCCGCGACGGGCGCTTCAAGCTCCAGGGCCGCCCCTATTTTTATATTGGGGCCAATCTTTGGTATGGCTGTTATCTGTCCGACCCGGCGTTGCCCGGAGGCCGCCAGCGCCTGGTTCGCGAGCTTGACCGCCTGCAGGGCATTGGCGCCACGAACATCCGACTGCTGGCCGGCTCGGAAACGTCGCCGCTCGCCGGAGCCATTCCGCACGGCATCACCCGTGCGCCGCGCGACTGGGACGAGGACCTGCTTCGCGGCCTGGATTTTTGCCTGGCCGAAATGGCCGGCCGCAACATGCGGGGCATCCTGTTCCTCTCCAACTATTGGCAGTGGTCCGGCGGTTTCGCCCAATACGTCCGCTGGATCACCGGCGACACGATTCCGGACCCGGACAAGCCGGTCATGGCGAAGGGCAATTGGAGCAATTTCATGAAATTTTCCGCCCGGCTTTACGTCACGCCCGCCGCGAACCAGCTTTACCTGGATTACATTTCGCGGCTCATCCAGCGCCGCAACACGGTGAATGGACGGGTTTATCGCAACGACCCGGCGATCATGACCTGGGAACTGGCCAACGAACCGCGCCCCGGCACGAATGCCGCCGTCAGCGGAGCGCCGGAGTTCTCCCGCTGGGTGGACGCGACGGCGCGGTTCATTCATGCGCAGGACCCGAATCATCTCGTGTGTACCGGCTCCGAGGGCATTCATGGCTGTCTGGACAAGCCCGACGTTTTCATCAAGGCGCATGAAACCCCGGCGATTGATTACGTGACCGTGCACATGTGGCTGAAAAATTGGGGCTGGCTAAAAGACCCGCAACCCGGACCCGACTATGAAAAAGCCGCCGAACGGGCCCGGGACCATGTTGAACAACACAACGTTCTGGCCACCGACACGCTGCGCAAGCCGCTCGTGCTGGAGGAATTCGGCCTGCCCCGCGACCACGAGCAGTATGCGCCCGACAGCCCCACCATCTGCCGCGACGATTATTTCAGCCGCATGTTCAACCAGGTGGCGGAGTCCTGCCGGGCGGGCCGGGCCTTGCAAGGCGCGAACTTCTGGACCTGGGGCGGCGAAGGCCGCGCCGGCGCGGGGAAACCCGATTCAGCGCCCGCCCTGACCGGCGATCCCTTCTGTGAACCGCAGGGACTGAACTCCGTGTTCGACACCGACCAGAGCACGCTGGCCGTCATTGCCCAGGCCAACGAAAAGCTCGCCGCTCTCGAGAAGTGATTTGATGTCGAAACGAAAAGATTTGGACTGCGGTGGCCAGCGAAGCGCGACACCGCTTTGGGGAGTAGGTTGAACAATCGAACACGTCACGCCTTCCGAAAGCGCCGTCGCCGCGGCGCTTCGCCCCGACAGGGCTGCCGGCGCAGTCCAAAAGCTGCCACCAACCTACTTTTTATCGAGGCGCAGCATCAGCACGTCGTGGCCCGGCACTTCGGCGGTCAGGGCTTCGGCGGTCGTTCCGATGTCCTTTTTCGTCCACAAGTTGCGGACGCCATAGGTGGTCGTGTCGAACTTAGCTTCCCGTTTCGAGAGGTCGTCCGTCACGGTTTCACTTTTCCAGTTGAAGGTGACGGGTTGCGAATTGGTGCTGCGATTGAGCACGCACATGGCCCAGGCGTCGTTGCTCAAAGGCTTGAACCAGACTTCCACCTTGTCTTTTGCGGAATATTTGAATCCTTGAATTCCCAGCTTGTCCTGGTTGACGGCGATCACGTCCTTGTTGATGAGAATCTGCCGGGTGTCTTCGGACATGTGCCGTAAATCGTTCCCGGAAATCAGCGGCGCGGCCAGCATGCACCACATTGAGAAGTGCGCGCGGTTTTCATTCACCGGCATGCCGTTGCCGACTTCCAGCATGTCGGGATCGTTCCAATGACCCGGCCCGGCGTATTTCCGCAGGCCTTCTTGTTGGTCGAGAATCTGCAACACGCCCCAGGCCTTCCACGAACCGTTGTTCTTCACGCCATCGAAAGCATTGTAGATATCACCCGTGGTCCGCCACGAATGGCCGACGTCTTTGGCCCAGAGCCAGGGTTTGTTGTCGCCCCATTCGCACAGGCTGAAGAGAATCGGACGTCCGGCCGCATGCAGGGCGTCGCGCATGGTTGTGTAGGCTCCCTCGGCTTTCAGGCCCTCGGCGTTGCACCAGTCGTATTTCAAATAATCAATCCCCCACTGGGCATAAGTCTGAGCGTCCTGAAATTCGTGCCCCCGGCTGCCGGGCCGGCCGGCGCAGGTTTTGTAGCCGACATCCGAATAGATGCCGAGCTTCAATCCCTTGGAATGCACGTAGTCGGCCAGCGCCTTCATTCCCGACGGAAACCGCTTCGGATCCGCCTGAATGAACCCCTGGGCATCCCGTTCCCCATGCCAGCAATCGTCAATATTGACGTACTGGTAGCCCGCGTCTTTCATGCCGGTGGCAACCATCGCGTCGGCGGTTTCGCGGATCAATTGCTCATTCACCTTGTCGGCGAATTTATTCCAACTGTTCCAGCCCATCTGCGGGGTCAGGGCCAGTTGGTCGAACTTCTGGCCTTGCGCGCTGAGGCAGGCCACACAGGTGAGGGTTAACAGGATTCGTTTCATGGTTGTAGGAGTGTTTCGATCATTGATAAGGCAATTGACAATTTTGCGCAAAATAAAAAGGCTGCTTCGACGTTTTAGCGGAATGTGATTTTACACCCGCCCTCACCTTTTATCCTCTCCCCCCAGGAGAGGAAATAGCTTTCGATTGTCTCTGGATTTGCGGATGAGGATCCGGCCAATCCAGTCGTATAAATTTTCAAAGAAGCGGTGGACGATTCTCCCTCTCCGGGGGGAGAGGGCCGGGGTGAGGGCGGACGTCATCCCTATCGCTGCTCTGTGCCTGCGGAAATGGCGCGCAATCGGTGGAGCGTTTCCAGGCACGCGCGCGATCCGTGATACGGGCCTTTCCATTCACTGACCTTGGGGAGCTTCAAATCGGGCTGGCCGTCCACGTTGATGCGCCAGAACCATTCGCCGTGAACACGGTCAGCCAGATGCTGCTCGATAAAAATCCAGACACGCTGGGCAGCTTCGAGGAATTTCGCTTCATGGGAAAGCTGGAAGGCGTTAAGGAAACCGATGACCGCCTCGGCTTGCGGCCAGCATTCCTTGCCCGCATCAATAACTTTTCCATTTTTTCCCTCGTAACTGAGCGCGCCATCCGCATCAACGCCTTCCCGGAGCGACACCTCCGCCATCCGCAAGGCCACCGCCTGCACATGCTGGAGCCGGGCGTCGTCACCCAACACTTCCGCGGCTTCGCACAGGAGCCAGGTGCCCTCGATGTCGTGGCCGAAGGTGTAAGTGTCCGAACGGACCCGCCACGTCTCATCGAAGAAGTGATGGAAGTGCTGCGTGCGGTCGTCGAGGATGCGTTGCTCAAAAAGCTGGATAAGCTCCCGCAGCCGTTCCGCGACACGCGGCTCCGGCCAGGCCCGGTAAAGATTGGTATAGGCTTCCAAAACGTGAAGATGATTGTTCATGGACTTCTTCTCGTTCATGTCCTTGTCGCTAAGGCGCGCGTTGGCATCGGCCTCCGACCAGTCACGCCGGCGCACTTCCAGATAACCGCCGTATTTCGGATCGTGCGCGTGCCGCTCAATCAATTCAAAGAGTTCCCGGGCGCGATCCAGCGCAGCCGGCGCGGCAAAGGCCTGGTAATATTCAGCCAGGGCGTAGATGTAAAACGCCTGGCCGTAGATTTTTTTGGAATCGTCCAGCGCGTATCCCGTATCGTCCAGCCACCAGAACGCGCCGCCGTGCTGCACGTCCCAAAAGCGGTTCATGACGTAATCGAACGCGCGGTTGGCCATCTGTTGGAAGAGCTTGTCGGGCCGGGCGCGGTGGACGGCGGAGAACGCCCACAGAATGCGGCTGTTGACGATAAGACCCTTGGGTTGCGTGCGGTCGGGCTTGAGATCATTGGACAACCAGCCCATCCAGCCGCCTTGCTCGTGGTCCAACGCCGGCCCGCACCAGAACGGCATGATCTGGCCGTACAACTGGCCGCTGACACGCTGCGAAAATTCCTTCAATTCATTTGTATTCACAAAAAAATTTCGGGTCGCCGGCTATTCCGGCTTCAAAGCATGGATGATTTCCACCCGCCCAATCTGGGTTTCGCCGGTCAGTTCGATTTTCAGGAACTTCGCGCCGCCGCCGATGTTCCCGGCGTGGTAGAGGACCGGCACCCAGAAACTGTAATCGCCGGCACCGTCAAAATATTCGTTTTTGCTGACGGGGACGTCATGATAAGTCTGGCCGTCATCGGAGATGGAACACTTCAAGTCCGCAATCTTGTTGGGAAAGAACGTGAAGACGCGAAAACCTTCAATCGAAGCCGGAAGCTCGTAGATGAGCGCGTCACCGGCATTGCCGGCGGCGCGGTGCGCGTCTTCCTTCGCCCGGCGGCAGTTGCGCGTGGTGATTCCGATTTGACCCTGTCGGGCGTGGATTTTTGAAAAGTCAGCGAGTTCATCCACCAGGGTTGCGTGCGCGACCGCGACCGGCCCGACGACATTGGAGGGTTCCGAAAGACCGGCTTCATTTTTTGCGCGGACCCGGTAATACCAATTGCCTTCTGGCGCGGACTCGTCGTTGAACAGCGGGCGATATTGCACGAAGCTTTCGTCAATGTGTGCGCCCGCAACCGTCCACGGCCCGTCCGCTTTCGGGGCGCGTTCCACGGTGTAACTGGCGGCGCCCACGGAGCCTTGCCAGGAAATCGCGGCGGCGTCGGTGATGGGCAGCAATCGGGGCGGGGCTGGAACGGGAATGGACGGCGGAGTCAGGCCGCGGATGGCAAAGGCGTGTTGCCGGACCAATGCCATCAAATTGGTTTCGTCATACGCTGCGCCCAAGGTTGAACCGGGCCAGTGAAACCCTTTGTAAAGATTGCCGCCCGAAGGTTCGCTGTGCCAGTAAAAGCCGCCGTCCCGGTCGCGAAAACGCAGGCTCCAGAGCAGGCCGCCGGAAATGCCGGTGTCAATGATGGTCTTCATGGCCGCAGCCATCTGTTCGGTGGGAACAAATCCGAATTCACCGACGACGTAGGGTTTCCTGCCTTTCGCCAGGGCCGCATTCTCCCGGATGAGTTGAGCGAATGTGGTTGGCCGCCTCGAATTCGGATAATGGTGCGTCGTGACGATGTCAATCTCCGGTATGGCCAGCAATTCCGGCTGCAATTGCCCGGCCCGGCCGTCCATGACCAGATGATTCGTATCCAGGCTCTTGATGTAGCGCGCGATTTCGCGCGTCCACCCGGTGGTTGACGATAGTTCATTTCCGGTTTCCCAGCACAGGATGGCTTTGTCGTCGCAATAACGCACGCCGGTCAGGGTGTTGGTGCGCTGGACCAGAAAATGGATCGTTTGTTTGAAATCCTCGATGAGCTGGCGGTCGGTCCAGAACTCGTCCCGGTCCTTGCCGCGAAAGCCGGCGTATTCGGCCCGGCCACCCTGCCATTTCCAGTTATCCACCAGAGGAATGATGAGCCGGGCACCTTGTTCGTTGGCGATCTTGAGTACGAGGTCGAGTTCGCGGAAAGCTTCCTCGTCAAACTGGCCCGGCCCCAAAACGTGACGCGGCGTCCCCGGCGGGTCATTGGTGCGCACCACGGAGAGCACGTAGGTGCGCACCACCGTGCCCCCCATCTGGCGCACCGCCATCAGCCCGTCCCTGATTTCAAACTCGTCCGGCAAACGCCAGGGATTGGTCTCCGTAAAAGGCATGTTGTCTTCAATCATTTGAAGATTGGGGAGGTTGAAGGAAATAAAACGAAACGGTTTGTCGCCTTCCCTCAACTGATCGCCGCGGACGGTGATGAAGTCGCGCAATGCCGATTGCGCGCGAAGCGGGGTTGCTATGGCAACGGCCAGAAAACAAGCCAGAATGGCGGCAAGATTGATGGCATGCGGTTTCATGGGAAACATTCAGGACCCCCTTCGATTTCTGCTCAAACGACCGGATGCCAGCGATGCCAGAGGGGGAGCAATGGCGTTGGTTGAGCGGAACGGTGATGGCATGATTTTAGCCTGCCAAGTTCCACCCTGCGATTCGAGCGCAATCTTCGTGCATAATTTTGAGGACATGCGCCGGCATTCTCGCCGCGGTTCATTTCAACATTCCGGCAAGCGTGCCTTCCATGGCGTCGGCCCAGATTTGATAGCCCTTCTCATTCGGATGCAGCAGGTCCGGCATGATGTCGCGGGACAGTGTGCCGTCCGGTCCAAGAAATTTGGAACCGATATCCATGAACTTCACCATCTTCCCGTCATCCAGCTTTGCGAGTTGCGCATTGACTTCCTTGACCTGCACGCGGACCGGGTCATTCGTTTCTCCACGCGGGAAAATGCCGAGCAACAGCACCTTGCTGTCCGGCAGCCGGGCGCGCAGTTCCTTGACGAGGGTTGTCACGCCTTCGATGATTTCGGGCGTGGTGTTGCGCGGTTTGCCGTTGTCTTCATTGCCGGCATTGTTCGTGCCGATGAGGAGGACGACGACTTTGGGTTTGATGCCATCGAGTTCGCCGTGCCTGGTCCGCCAGAGCACGTTCTGGATGCGATCATAGCCGATGCCGAACTCGGCGGCGTGACGCGGCGCGTAATATTTGTTCCAGACATTCAACCCGCCCTTGTCCCAAAGCCAGCCGGCGGTGATGGAATCGCCGAGAAACAGCAGGTCAATGCCGCCCTGCTTCGCCTGCTTAACAAAGGCTTCGTGGCTCGACATCCAATTGGTGGGAAAGGTGCGGGGTGCGGGAATGACGGCGGTGTTTTCGGCCAAAGCCGTGACCGCCAGGAACAGGGAAAGGGCAAACGCGAAAGTGAAAAGCCGTTGTTTCATGCGCCGAATATATCGGGCGGATTCGGCAAAAGCAACCGGCCCGGAAAGCCGGTCGTGTCGCAAGTTTGTGTTACGGACCGCCGGGACTTGCCGCATCTTCATCGGTGCCGCGCGGGTGAGCACATTTATCGCAGAGAGCGCCGCTGAGGTCGGCGTTGCCTCGGGCCAAATCCCGCAGCTCGGCCTGGCCATGCTGCCTGGCTAGGGGATGGGCTTTGCCGCATAGGGGACAGGCGGGCAGAGCCCTGGCCGCTGCGCGCAAGGTCTGGCGGGCGGCTTCGAGTTTGGCCGCCAGCTCATGGCGTTGTCTCAGGTCCAGCCTGATTTTCGCAATGGTCACGGCGTTGATTACAAACGCCGAAAAATGAACGGTGCTGTTCCACCAAAAAGAAAACCGTGAGGAATATTTTGCCCCGGCGAAAGCATCTGCCAGCCACCAGGCTACCGTCGCCGCCAGGGCCAGCCAAATGCCGGGCCAGCGCCCCAGGTACCACGCGGCCAGCCCGATCGGCGCGGTGTAAAATACGAAAAACCCGAGTTCATAGCCTGTAAGGTAATCCACCCAGCCCACCACCAGCAGCAGCAGCAGGCATCCGGTGAAAATGAAAACCGCGCGGCTTCCGCCTAGTGAAGCCGCATTACCGGTGGCACTATTCTCAAGAAAGGGCGGTGGCATTTTTTTAAAACAGTCCTCTCAGCACTGCCAAATGTAATTGTTGTACCAAAAAGGTGTCACTCTTGGACGTGAGTGGTCAATGTCGAAAAAGCGTTTCCGGCAAACAATCTTTTACAAACCGAAGTCTGGCCCGCGATTGCGAGGGTGTATCTTGAAGGTGTGTTTTCAAAATCAACAACGGTAAAATGATGGCGCGACGCATTAGTTCAGATGAGCCGACAATGACATTGAAATGGATGGCGGACCGGATAATCGGCACCTCGATTGTGGTGGATTCAAAAAAGAGCGGTTGACAGGCCCGCTGCTCAAAGTTCAATCTTTTCCACAAACCGAACTGACGCCGACTGAATTGATATATGCAAATTGAAATTTTCGCACTGTGCCAATCCGCCAAATTCGATGGCACAAATTTGAGTGTTTCCGGAATATTCGACACAATTGGAGTCAAAGCGTTCCCCGTTAAAATGTCATGGAGCGTTCCGGTGAAAATTCGATTTGAACTTGGGGAAGAAGGTGAACGCAAATTGGAAATAATTCTCGTGAATGCCTATATGCGACCGGCGGCTGTTGACGGAAAAATTGCCAGATTCGAGCAGACTATTCAGATACAGATTCCGAATAATCGTTCCAGCTCCCATTTTCATATATGGGATCATCAGGGATTTCCGATCGAGAAGGCGGGGGATTATTTTTTTGAGTTAAATGTTGATGGCCAGACAAAGGGCCGAATTCCGCTTTATATCTGGCAAAGCTCTTGAGGATCGTTTTTGAACGCTTTAATTTTTCCCTTCATAATTTTCATTGGTCTTTGGGGTCAAAATTTGCGAAGTGGATAATCCCGCTAAAAATAAACGGGTCACCCATTGGCGTGAGCGGTCAATTCCGCTCCGCGCGAGTCAATAACGAAAAGCGTTTCCAGCAAACAGCTTTTTACGGGCCGGAGTCCGGCCCGGCGATTGCGACAGGGACTACGGTGATGGCCTCATTTGCTGTGGCATCGAGCCTGCTTGCCGCGCCGGAGCCTGACGCAGGCGGGTGGCTCGAATGAATCGGCGCACCGCGCCGACACTACAATCTCAATTGGGACACGACTGGGACGACAATGACGTTGAAATGGATGGCGGACCGGTTAAAAACGGGGACACGGACTCACGTGGCCGACGGCTTTACCAACTGACAAAGTGAATTTGTGTCAATATTCCGAACTCTTTTGCGTTTACGAAGCCGGTGCGCATAAGGTTTTAATGGTTTCCAATATCATAAAAAGCTTGCACTAATTCCATTACTCATCTAAAACTACTATGTTAATGTTCACGAAGGAATTTTCTCGAAGGAAAGCCCCTATGAAAAAAACAAACTGTTCAATTCGGTTTTCGTCCAATTCCCCAATTCTTACACATTTGATCGTAATGGTTGCGGTGTGTATGAGTCTGTTGCCGGTGGCCGGCCACGGCAATACTCTAAGCTGGTCGGGTGGCAGCAGTGTCTCCGGCAACTGGAACGACAGTGCCAACTGGGGTAGCGTAGGCACGCCTGCCAACGGCGACACGCTTATATTTGGAGCCATCGCAACGTCGCGATTGGCGACCACAAACAATCTATCCAATCTGGTTTTGAATCAGATTCGATTTAATGGTTCGAGCGGCGGCTTTGCGCTGTATGGGAATGCGTTCACGCTCACAAACTTCATCATGGCCACCAATACTGCGGGCGCCAACACAATCAATAACAGCTTAACCGTTGCCACGGCTGACGTGACCATGCTGGTGAGCAACAGCGCCACCCTCACGTTGAACGGCCAGATCAACGGGACGGTGGGCATCACAAAGACGGGCGGAGGCACGCTCCTTTACCAAAACAGCTCCGGGAGTAATCCCTATTCCGGCACGACCCGGGTCAACGCGGGCATACTGCAATTGAATGTCAGCGGCACTGCGGCCTTTGGTGGACCGCTGATCATCGGCGACGGCTCCGGCACGGCTGCCACGGTCCGCCATCTTCAGTCCACGGAGATCAGCGACGTGTTGCCCATCACGATCAACCCCGGCGGCCTTCTGGATCTGAATGGTTTTAGTGAACTCATCAGCACAAGCCTCACACTCAACTCGGGAAGCATATCAACCGGTACCGGCACTTTGACCTTATCTCCGAACGCCACGATTACCTTAAGCACTGTTTCTGCCGTGCCGACCATCAACGGCAATCTGAACGTCGGCAGTTCCGGCACCTGCACGATACAAGGTTCGGGTTACCTCAACATTAATGCGGTCGTCAGCGGAGCCGCCAACATCGTTAAGAACGGTTCGGTTAATGTCTTTTTGGACAACGCAAACACATTTAACGGCTCCTTCACCGCGAACGGCAGTGGTTATGTGGAAATCGCCACGTCTACGGCGCTCGGCAGCACGAACGGTGGCACCGTCATAAACGGCTCCGTTCAGTTGATCATTGATAGCGGCGTCAACGTCATCAATGAAAACCTGACGATGAACAGCACGTATGCCAACGGTGCCATCTGGCTCGATGCGTCCGCCGTCAGTTCCTGGACGGCCACGAACATCACGTTGAGCGCAACCACAACGATTTCGATGGCCAACGGCTCTACACTGACGCTAATTGGCCCGATCAGCGGCCTTGGCGGCGTCACCAAGACCGGCCCCGGCACGCTGACGTATTCGGGCAATAATGGCAACACGTACACCGGACCAACGATCGTCAACAACGGGTTGTTGCAGTTGGGCAACACGCAGGCCGGCATCCCCTATGGCTCCCTGACCATTACAAACGCAACCGTGCGTGATTTAAATGATTATGGACTTAATGGTGGCCAGGTTCCAATCACTGTCCAGCGAGGCGGAGTCTTCGATTTGAACGGGCACTTCGACGAATTTGCCAATAGTTTGACGCTCAGCGGAGGCGGAACCGTCAACTTGGGAAGCGGGGGAACACTGCAAATGTTGGGTTTTCCAACTGCGATTACCAACTTGAGTGGAAATGGCGCCATAAACGGTTCGGGCTACCTCCAACTCAATGCCAACCCATGCACGATTTACGTGGCGGATGGCGCTTCACTGGACGTGTTCCCCAATGTGGCTGGCCCGGCCGCAATCACAAAGACCGGTGCTGGAACCCTGAATTTCCGGAGTGCCAATTCCTACACCGGACTCACAACCATCAGCCAAGGCTACCTTTGGGTGTATAATCCTCTGTCTCTCGGCACTACGACCAGCGGTACCGTGGTGAGCAGCGGCGCCACTCTTGTTTTGGCCGGTAGTATCGGAATTACCAACGAATCGTTGACACTCAACGGGCCGGGCGCAGCCTCTGATTATGGCGCGCTGGACGTTGAGGACAATCCGGGAACCAACATCTGGGCCGGTCCGATTACGTTGAATGCGGACAGCACGTTTGACCCTTGGTACGCCAACAGCGGGCTGCGGATCATCGGCCCCATCTCAGGTGCCGGAGGAGTGATTGAACTAACCGGCAGCAGCGGGACGTTATCTCTCGAGGGCACCACCGCCAATACTTACGCTGGCACGACGACCGTAAGCAGCGGCACCTTGTTGCTCGGCAAACCTACCGGCATAAAAGCAGTTCCCGGCCCGCTGGTCATTGGCAGCAACACAACGGTTCGCCTCCTCAACGATTCTCAAATATACAACGGCTCGGCTTCGGTCACGATGTATGATTCCAGTTTGTTTGATCTGGCTGGATTCAACGAATGGATCGGTCCTCTCAGCATCCAGGGCGCCCAAATCACCTCCGGCACCGGATTACTGTATCTCGGCGGCAATATCGTGGTCAACCCTAGCACGGTGGCCCAGTCGGTCATCAGTGGCAACGCCAGCATTTGGAATCAAACCATTACCATTACCAACTCCGGCTGCCATTATTTACCGGACCTGGTGATCAGCGCGAATGTCAGCAGCGGCGGCCACGGTGGCCAGGGGTTGATCAAGGATGGCGACGGCGTAGTCAGCCTCGTTGGCAACAACTCCTTCATCGGCCCGGTCACCATCAATCGCGGCTCCTTATGGGCGCAGACGTCAGCGGCACTGGGCAACACGAATGCTGCCGCTACAGTTAACAACGGGGGCAACCTTTTCCTGTATGGCGGTGTGCTGGACTTTGGCCTGAAGCCGCTCGTTTTGAATGGCCCCGGCAACGGTTTAAGCTTTAGCGCGTTGGATTGCGAGGGCACATGCTCTTGGGGCGGCAGCATCACTTTGAACAGCGACAGCACGGTCTGCCCGGAGCCCGGGGCGTCGCTCAATCTGACCGGAGCGCTCAGTGGCCCGGGCGGAATCACCGAGGTGCCACCGGGCCCCTATGCCGGCGGCACGTTGATTTTTGGCGGCACGAACGCAAATACATACGCCGGCCTCACCACAGTCAATGGCGGCACGCTGTTGCTGAACAAGACGGCTGGCCTCAACGCTGTGCCCGGCAATCTGGTCGTCAACGGAACTGTGCGCTTGGGTGCAAACCAACAAATTGCCGATACCGCTGATGTCCTGGTCACCCTGGTCAACAGTGGCGGATTATTCGATCTGGGCACTTACTCCGAATATATTAACACCTTGCGCGGCGAGGGCACGGTTAACTTTGGAACCAGCGGCTACCTCGGTATCGGCTACAACAATGGGACGAGTCAGTTTGACGGCGTGATGACCGGCGTTGGCTTCGCGTCGGGTTGGACGCTCTCCAAGTCGGGTGCGGGGACGTTCACCATCACCGGCACCAACACCTTTTCCGCTGGCGCCACGCACGTTTTTGCTGGCAAGCTCGTCATTAACGGCTACCAGCCGCAAAGTCCAGTGCTTGTGGAAAGCGGCGCCACGCTGGGCGGCAGCGGCACGGTTGGCCCCATCGCTGCTATGGGAAATATTTCCCCCGGCAACAGCCCCGGCATTCTTACCAGCAGCAATGTCACCTTCGCCTCCTCCGGCCAATATACGGTGGACCTCACTGGCCCGACACCCGGCGTCGGTTACGACCAGTTGAATGTGCGCGGCACGAACACCCTTGCCAATGCCACGCTCACGGTGATTCCCGCCTTCACCACGCCGGCGGCCATCGGCCAGAAGTTCATCATCATCAACAATGACTTGTCGGATGCCATCACCGGCACATTCAACGGTCTGGCGGAAGGCGCGACCAACACGGCGGGCGGTTACAAATTTACCATCTCCTACGCCGGCGGCACCGGCAACGACGTCGTGCTCACTCTCACCGCGCTGCCTGGCGCGGTGGCCGGCTCCACTGTCACTTCCGGCAATGGCAGCCACGGCATTGATCCCAACGATTGCAACGATCTCAGCCTCGTCATCACCAATACGGCGGGCACACCGATGACCGGCATCAACGCGACACTTTCAACCACCACCGAAGGAGTGTTGATCACTCAACCGTACGCGACCTGCCCGAACATTCCGGCCAACGGCAGCGGGACCAACATCGCGCCGTTCCAAATCTCCACGCTGCCGTCCTTTGTTTGCGGCAACCCCATCAATCTTCAGTTGATCGTCAATTCCAGCCTCGGCTCGTTCACGATGAATTATGTGTTGAACACCGGCGAATCAGCCGTCCCGACGCGGTTTGACAACAACACTATCACCAATGTGCCGGACATCGGCACCATTGAATCCACCAACAACGTCACTTCCTGGTCCGGCGGGCCGATCACCAAAGTTACGGTTTCGCTCTGGCTGGTGGCCCCGATTGATTCCGACCTGAATCTGTCATTGATCTCACCCGACGGCACCATGGTGCCATTGTCTACCGCCAACGGAGCCGGTGCTAACTTCGGCAGCGGAAGTGCGGATGCCAGCCGCACGACGTTTGACGATTCGGCGGCCACGGCCATCACGGCCGGATCACCACCTTTTGTTGGCACGTTCCGTCCGCAATCACCTCTGTCCGCCTTCATCGGCACTTCGCCGAATGGTGCATGGCGATTGCACATTCAAGACAGTTTTGGTTCAGGCAGCCCCGACACCTTGCGCGCCTGGTCGCTGTTCCTCTCCGGCACGAGCTGTAATACCGGCAGCGGCATTTGTGACCTGTGCCTGCCCGCCATTACGAATGCCATCACTCTCAGCGACCCGGTTCAAACCGGCCGCTGGATTGGCAACGTTGTCGTGGCAAGTTGTGGCACACCGAAAACCTGGCCGGGAACTTTTGCCGGCTCTTTTCACTTTGATGAATACTCGTTTACCAACACGTCGCCCGCTGATGCTTGCGTGACGGTGGAATTGCAGTCTCCCAGCAACATTCTGGCGACCGCCTATCTCAATAGCTTCGATCCGGCCAATATTACGGCAAACTACCTGGGCGACGCTGGCAACAGCACTCACGGTGGCCAGACTACGTTCTCCTGCACCGTGCCCGCAGGAGCCACCTTCCTGGTGGTGGTCACCGAAGTCATTGCCAACGCCGGCACACAGCCTTACATCCTTCAACTCAGCGGCCTGCCTTGTCCGCCGCCGACGCTGAACATCCAGCCCGTGGCAACCAATCAAGCGCGCCTTTACTGGCCGACCTGGGCCGGCGGTTATCTGCTTGTGTCCGAGTCAAACATCGTCTTTAACGCATGGGCCACGGTTACCAACGAGCCAATCGTTGGCAATCACCTGTACAACGTCACCAATACCATCATTACGCCGGACCGCTTCTACCGCCTGCGCAAGCCATAACCAACGCTCCAGCAGCGCGGTTCTCTCGCATTGATCTCCGGCTCGCCCGGAGGTCAATTTTTTCGCGCGGACATGTCCGGAAACAGGTTGGTTCCGGTGCGTTCAGACCTGTTGGCACGGCAGCGAAGCGCCTGCCGGATCAAATTGAGGATTTTACCGGAAAACTGTCGCCTGGCGCCTGAAGAGTCGCGGCAAGGAGACGACAATGACGTTGAAATGGATGGCGGACCGGTTAAAAATGGGGACATGGACTCACGTGGCCGACCGGCTTTACCAACTGACAAAGTGAATTTATGTCAATACTCGTGATCCGTTTATGACCCGTTTACGTTTATGAATACCCGTTTTGCCCTCCTTGTCTGCCTGACGTTTTTACTGGCCGGGATTTGTCCGGCGGCGAACACGAATCCGCCGGTCGCCGACCGCGTCATCTCCGCCGATTTCCGGCAGGTGCAGGGCCCGTTGAACACGATGTTCAAGAAGTGTGTCGGGGCCGGGCGGGCGAACGAAGGTTTGCGCGCCGACTGGCAGCGGCAACTGACTTACGCGCATCGCGAATGCGGTTTTGAATACATCCGCATGCACGGTTTGTTCTGCGACGACATGGGTGTTTACCGCGAAAGCAAGGACGGCCATCCGGAATACAACTGGCAATACATTGATGAGCTTTACGATTTTCTCCAACGCATCGGCATGAAGCCGTTCGTGGAACTCAGCTTCACACCGTCGGCCATGGCCAGCGGTTCCGAGACGGTTTTCTGGTGGCGTGGCAACTCGACCAAGCCGAAGGATTTCAAAAAGTGGGGCGATTTCATCCGCGCTTTCGTCACACACCTGCGCGAGCGTTACGGCGACGCCGAGGTGCGCTCCTGGTATTTTGAAGTCTGGAATGAGCCGAACGCGCAATACTTTTTTCACGGCACGCAGCAGGATTATTTCGACCTCTACGCCGTCACGGCAAGGGCGATCAAGGACGTTTCGCCCGCCTACAAGGTCGGCGGTCCGGCGACGGCGGGTTGTTTGTGGGTGGTGGAATTCCTCCGCTTCTGCGCGACGAATCATGCGCCGGTGGATTTTATTTCCACACACGACTACTGCGTGGACAGTGGTTACCTGGATGAAAACGGCAATGCTGGCACGGTGTTTTCTCAAAACCCAAAAGGCATTTATGGCAACGTAATCCGGGTGCGCAAGCAGATCCGCGATTCCGCGTTGCCCAATCTGGAATTGCACTTCACCGAGTGGAGCGCTTCGTATACTCCGTTCGATCCCATCCACGACAGCTATCACAGCGCGGCGTTCATCCTCGATAAAATCAAGAACGCCGGTGCCGCCGCCGATTCGATGTCCTATTGGGTGTTCACCGATATTTTTGAGGAGGCTGGTCCACGCTGGACGCCGTTCCACGGCGGCTTCGGTCTGATCAACTACGAGGACATCAACAAGCCGGCGTTCTACGCGTATCAGTTTTTGAACCGGCTCGGCCCGACCGAATTGAAAAACAGCGACCCGGCCTCGTGGATATGCGCCGATGCCTCCGGCGGCATTCAGTCGCTGGTCTGGGATTTTACCATCACGCATCCCGGCACCAACGTCATCAACCAGGTTTATTACAAGCGCGACCTGCCGTCCCTGCCGAAAAACAAGGTAACGCTCAATCTGACCAACGTGCCCAAGGGCAGATACGCGCTGGAAATTTACCAGGTCGGCTACCGCGTCAACGACGCCTACGCGACCTACCTGGACCTGGGTTCTCCCGCGCAACTGACCAGGACGCAGGTTGCAAAAATCAAATCCGGGAACAGCGGCGCGCCCATCGCCAGCTCCACGGTCAAGGTTGGCCGGGATGGAAAAGTTCAACAGCGATTTGACCTGCGTGAAAACGATGTCTGCCTGTTCGTGCTGAAAAAACTATGACCCGGTTACGATGGGGGCAGGTGGCGACCATGACGTTGAAATTGATGGCGGCCCGGATAAAGATGGGGACATGGACTCACGTGGCCAACCGGCTTTACCGCCTGAAGAAATGAACTTGTGTCAATACCCAGCACCCGTTTAGACCTGTTTACATGCAGAAGATACGAATTATGAGAAAATCAATTATTCGAACGAAGCGCACTCTTCTTAACAAAGCCCGCTTCTCCATCGTCGGCAAATCTGTGCTATGGTTTTCGTTTGGCATGTTCTTTATGTCGGGTTTCCTGCTCGGCTGTCGAACAAACAGTGATCTTCGTACTTTTGACCGAGAATTTTATTGGAGGGACAAAAGCCTGTTCACCGTGGCTTCAACACCACAGGAAGTATGTAAATATGCGAATGACTCGACGAGGGATCGCAGCATGCGCTGTCGAGCCGTCTTTCAACTTTTCGCCAGCTTTGTTAAGCCCGGCTTTACGTCCCAACAAATGCGGTCAGCCATTCCCGACAATAAGTGGCTTAGCGAATGTTCAGTGTCTCCATGTGGAGCCGCTGGCGGCGGGAGTCTGCCGATCTATAACCCGATTGGTTATACGCCGTTCCTTTTACGACCATTCCCCGACAAGACGGGCTGGAGTGATTGGTGTATTTGTTTCAATCTGCGCGATGCCTTAGGGCAAGGGGATCGGACACCTGAGGAAGCGCTAGCGTTCCTTGCTGGGACTCATACTGACAAACGGCTCAAACTCATGGAGTTTGCCTTCTACTATCCCATCTGTGGAGCCAGCAACAATCCTGCGACAGAAGTCGATATAATAGAGCGCTTTCAGGGACAAAGAGTTGGATTGAAAGTTCCCCCGAGATAAATGTGACATTCAGCGGTCAAATCGCGAAGTCGGTGTATTCGGGCTTCACGGCTTCGGTGGGTGTGACGTTTAAGTTGGCCGACAGTTGTGCCAATTTATGGCACGGGCGCAGATTTACGCGCCGGATTTCTTCGCGGGCTTGTCGTGCAACGCCAGCGAAGCGGTGGCGGATTCAAATCCTTCCGGCACTAGGTCCGCTTCCAAAGGCTTGTTCTTATTGAACCGGCTCACGCCGAGAATGCTGAACCCGGTGATGTGGCCCTGCGCGTCCACGCGCTCCATCACGGCGTCGTGGGCGGTGGCCTTTGCGTAACCGGCCGTGTCCGAAAATCGCACTTCCAGAAAATCGCCTTCCGCGTCGAACCAGACTTTTATTTTTTCGGCCATAAATCTTTTCCGGCTTTCGGTTTGTCAGTCAAATACGCCGTGACGACAAACGCATCATTCTCCCCATACTTAACCACAACACACAGCCATTTGCCACCCACAATTGTCTGCGCGTAAAACTCGTAGAACAGGCGCACGGATGTGTCGGAACGCGACCGGCGAACCAATTGCGGCTCACGCAACACCCGCTCGATCTCCGCTCCCATGTCTTTCATTTCCGGGTGCTCCAAAATGTGTGCCAATCGCTCGTCCGTGAGCCGGACGGCGTGGCCAAAGCAATCTTTCAGAGTTTTCATTTAAAAAAAGCGCCGATGACGATTTACCACCTGGCAAATAGAATACAAAGAAATAAAACCGGCTTCCTGACTGCGCGACGGTCAAATCGCGAAGTCGGTGTACTCGGGCTTCACGGCTTCGGTGGGCGGCAACAGCATCCCGGCGCCGACGGTGGCGTTCGTTCCCGGCTCAATCAAAATGAACGAGCCGGTGAGCCGGTTGGTGTTGTAGCCGTCATAGACAATCGGCTTGGCGGTTTTCAGGCGGATGATGCCGACGTCGTTTACCGCCAGCGCGGCGGGCGCGGCTTCCGGTTCAAACGTGGCCATGTTGATGCGGCTTTCCAGTTGCGCGACGACGGCCTGGACGGTTTGCGTGGCGTGCTTGAGAAAATATTTTTTGCCCGCCTGCAACGGGCGCTTGTGCATCCAGCAAATATGCGCGTGCAAATCGGAGCTTTGCCCCGGCAGATTTTCCAGGCCCACAATCATGTCGCCCCGGCTCACGTCAATGTCGTGTTCGAGGCAGAGCGTCACCGATTGCGGGCAAAACGCTTCTTCGAGCGAACCATCATAGGTCCAGATGTCTTTCACGGTGGTCTTGATGCCGGCGGGCAGCACGGCCACCTGCTGGCCTTTGCGCACGATGCCGCTGGCGATTTGTCCGCTCAGGCCTCGGAAATCGTGCAGTTGCGGGTCGGTGGGATTGTTCGGGCGGTTCACCCATTGGACCGGAAAACGCAGCGCGCTGAGGTTCCAGTCGCTGGCGATGTGAACAGTTTCCAGATGCGCGAGCATGGGCGGGCCTTCATACCACGGCGTGTGCTGGGACGGTTCGACGACGTTGTCGCCGTTGAGTGCGCTGATGGGAATGAATTTCACGTCGCGGAACACGTCGAGCTTGGGGATGAAATCCTCAAATTCATCGCGGATTTCCAAAAATCGTTCCTTGTTCCAATCCACCAGATCCATCTTGTTGACGGCAATGATGAGATGCGGAATGCCGAGCAGCGCGGCGATATAAGTGTGGCGGCGGCTTTGCTCGATCACGCCCTGCCGTGCGTCCACGAGCACGATGGCCAGGTTCGCGGTCGAGGCGCCGGTGACCATGTTGCGGGTGTATTGCACGTGGCCGGGCGTGTCGGCGACGATGAACTTGCGCTTGGGCGTGGCGAAGTAGCGATAGGCCACGTCAATCGTGATGCCCTGTTCGCGCTCGGCGCGCAGGCCGTCGGTGAGGTTGGCCAGGTTGATCTGCCCGCCGCCGGTGATGTCGGCGGAACGTTCGAGCGCCTCGAGCTGGTCCTCCATGAGATTCTTGGAATCGTACAGCAGCCGGCCGATGAGCGTGGACTTGCCGTCGTCAACGCTACCGCAGGTGTTGAGTCGCAGAATTTCGATTGGGTGTTGGGTATGGGGCATTGGTTCGTTAAATTAGTTAAATGGGTGACTTGTTAAATGGTGGTTGCACGTTAGCGCTGGATTTCATTTTGCCAATTTAACTCATTTAACCAGTTGCCAGTTACTGCTTTCAAAAATACCCGGCCTTTTTCCGGTCTTCCATCGCCGCTTCGCCGGCCTTGTCGTCGGCGCGGGAGCCGCGCTCGGTCACACGCGCGGCGGCGATTTCGGCGATGATGTCGTCCACGGAGTCCGCCGGCGATTCAACCATGCCGGTGCTGATGATGTCGCCGATGGTTCGGACGCGGACGACCAGTTCCTTTACCTGCTCTTTTTCCCGGGGCGGCAGCAAATCCGTGAGAGGCAACCACTGATTGTTGCGGCGGACGCATTTGCGCGTGTGGCTGAAATAGATGGCCGGCACCTCCAGCTTTTCGCGTTTGATGAATTCCCACACGTCCATCTCCGTCCAGTTGGAGAGCGGGAATACGCGCATGTTTTCGCCGGGATTTACGCGGGGGTTGTAAAGATTCCAGATTTCCGGCCGCTGCCCTTTCGGGTCCCACTGGCCGAAGCTGTCGCGGAAACTGAAGAACCGCTCCTTGGCCCGGGCTTTTTCCTCATCCCGCCGCGCGCCGCCGATGGCGCAATCAAATTGAAACTCCTCAATGGCGCCCAGCAGGGCGGGAATTTGCAGTTTGTTGCGGCTGATTTCGCCGGGCGCGGGATGGGCCAGCCCCCTGGTGATGGCGTCCTCGACGGTGCGGACGATCAGTTTTGCGCCGAGCTCTTTTGCGCGCCGGTCGCGGAATTCAATCAACTCCGGAAATTCGTGGCCGGTTTCAATATTGAGAAATGGCATCGGAATGTCCGACGGCCGGAATGCCTTCTCGGCGAGGCGCAGCAGGCAGATGGAATCCTTGCCGCCGGAGAAGAGCAGGGCGGGGCGCTCGAATTCCGCCGCGACTTCACGCATGATGTGAATCGCCTCGGTTTCCAGATACTGCAAATGGTCAAGATGGTAACTGCTCAAGGTGTTAACTGGTTAAATAAGTTAAATGGTTAAATTAGAGATTAGTGCCTTGCCTGGGCGAAAACAGAAGGTTGGGATGTTCTTCCAAAAGTTCTTCAAGCCATTCCATTGATTCGTTGTCATCGGGGGCGGCATGATATGACTGAGGGGTTTCGTGCAGTTCAAGTGACGAACCCAACTTGCGGTCACGGAGATAGCGCAAGTAACCGTTGGTCAATTTCAGCACATGCCACGCGGTGTTTTTTAATCCGACGACTTCATCCAACGGCAAATAATTTTCATCCGCACAAACGTTCAGGTCGTCAATCAATTCCTCCAGTGAACCACGAGAGATGAGGGTAAATTTGATTTGATCAAGAAAATGAAATCTGCCGTGCCCTTCAGCCAGATTGTTGGTGAGAGAGACCGCCGCGCGCCGGACCTGGCTGGCCAGACCGAATTTCTCACAGTCCGGCAATCGTTTCACAACACGATACATGGCCTTGCGAAATTCCCGCGCCGCTTTATAGACTTCCAAATCTTCAAACGAACGGTAAATCGCCGGCTTTTCAATCGTTGGCATACTCATAGGTCGTTCAAACAATTACTGATTTAACTTGTTTAACCAATCACTTATTTGACCGCCTTGCCTCCCCACGTGGTATGCAAGCCGCACTCGCGCTTGTCGTCAGCCTTGGCCGGATCGAAATAATCCCATTCATTCGGGAGATGATGTTGTTTCAAATAGGCTTCCATGTCGGCGTCGGTCATATAAAAAACCGGGCTGACCTTGAGCGCGCCGAAATTTTTATCCCCGGAAACAATGTCGAGTCCGGCACGGTTCGGGTTTTGCACTTGGCGCAACGCGGTGAGCCAGACGGCCGGCGCCAGTTCCTTCATGCCGCGTTGAAACGGTTCGAGTTTCATCACCGTGCTGAACTGCTTCAAGCCTTCCTCGTCATCCGTGGTCGGGATCGGGCCGTAAATGGCGTCGCGGTGCGCGGCGGAAATCTTTGGCAAATACGGCTTCAAATTCAGCTTGAGCCGCTTTTTCAAATCTTCCGCGTGCCGGTAGGTCGCGGGGCGATTGTAGCCGTGGTCCACCCACAAAACCGGGATGTCCGGTTGCACCTGCGTGCAGAGATGCAAAATGACCGCTTCGTAAGGCCGGAAATTCGTGGAGACGATGGCGCGGCCATTGGCTTGCGCAATGGCCCAGCGGACGATTTCGAGCGGCGATTGGTTTCGCAACTCAGCGTTGGCTTTGGAGATTTGGTCGAGAGTCATGGTTGTTTTAATTCGTTTGTTCCTTCCAGAGGATCCGCTCGACCCAGTTGCCGAAGCGTTCGCCGGGGTTGCGTTCCTTTGCGAAGCGCGCGAGCACGGGGCGTAGTTCGGTTTCGATGTCCGTATCCTTGATCATGTCTTTCCAGATGCGGTTGAGGCGCGTGCCGGCGGTGTCGCCACCCAGCCAGACTTGGTAACGGCCCGGTGCCTTGCCGACGAATGCGATCTCCGCCGTGTAAGGCCGCGAGCAGCCGTTCGGGCAGCCGGTGGAGCGGATGATGATTTCCTCGCCGCCGAGGCCGAGGTCGCCGCAAAGCTTTTCGATGCGGTCAATCAACCCCGGCAACATCCGCTCGGATTCGGCCAGCGCCAGGCCGCAGGTGGGCAGCGCCGGGCAGGCCATCGAAGCCGCGTGCAACACGGTTGCCTGATTTTCCGTCTTCACGCCGTGTTCGGCGAGCAGCGTGTTGATGCCCGCTTTGTCAGCTTCGGCAATGTTCGCCAGGATGATGTTTTGATTTGCGGACAAACGGAATTCGAGGTTCGGAATTTTTTCAGCGATCTGGCGCAACGCGCTTTTCAAACGGCATTCGCCCGCGTCCTTTACACGTCCGGTCTCGACAAAGAGCGTGAGAAACCATTTCCCGTCCACGGCCTGGTGCCAGCCGTAGAGGTCGCCGGTGCCCGTGAATTTGAAAGGCCGGGCGGGTTCGAGTTTGACGTTGGCGCGTTTTTCGATCTCGGTGCGCGTCCAGTCCGCGCCGCGTTCCGCCACGATGTATTTCAGGCGCGCGTGCTTGCGATCGGTGCGATCGCCAAAATCGCGATGAAGCGCGAGCACGGCCTTCGCCACGTCCACGAGTTTTTCCGGGTTGAAAAAGCCAATGACATCCGCCAGGCGCGGATAGGTGGCTTCATTGCCGTGACTTCGGCCCATGCCGCCGCCAACGGCGAGGTTATAGCCGGTGAGCCGGTTGTTTTCGACAATAGCAATGAGGCCGAGGCAATTCGTGAAAATGTCCTGGTCATTCACCGGCGGAATGGCGAACGCGATCTTGAATTTTCGCGGCAGATACGTTTTGCCGTAAAGCGGGTCCATGAAATCTTTATTCTCCGGCGTTTCAAGATCCAATTGCTCGCCGTCAATCCAGATGGAGTGATAAGCTTTGGTTTGCGGCGCGAGTGCCAGGGCGACCTTTTTGCAATCGGCATAGACCTGCTCGCGCGCCGGCGTGTAGGCGGGCGTGGGAGGCGCAAGGACATTGCGGTTCACGTCGCCACACGCGGCGAGGGTGGAGAGCAGCGATTCGTTGATGGCCTTGATGACTGCGCGCAGGTTGGACTTGAGGATGCCATGGAACTGAATGGTCTGGCGTGTGGTGACGCGCAGCGTGTTATTGCCATAGCGGGAGGACAAATCGTCGAATACGCGCCATTGATTGGCCGTCATCACGCCGCCGGGAATGCGGCTGCGGACCATCATGATGTATTTCTTGCCGGTCTTGCGCAGGTCACGGTCATCCTGCTGGTAGGAGCCGTGAAACTTCAGGAATTGGTTGTCGTCCTCGGAAAAATGATCGGCGCCCGCGTCATTCAACGTCGCGGCGATGGTGCCCGCGAGCGTCGGGATCGCGTTCTTGATTTCTTCGTTGTGTGTCAATTTGACTGGCGCTTCAATGCTCATAACCGAATGATCATTATAATCGGAACTGCTATTCTGTTCAAGTGTGGCTTGTGAAGTCAGTTGGAACTGTTGCCTCCGCCGTCTCGATCCCCGATGCGGGATGCCGGAAGACATTACAGCAGATGATGTGAAATGCAACCATAGCCTGGAATTTCAAGCCGCCGGCACAAATCGCTGAAGCGACAACGTTGCGCCGAATAAAATCAAAAACGTGCAGCTCAACCAATGTGGACAAAGCGGCGCGACCGCCAGCCAGTCCACAAAAACGATTCCCGCCAGCAGGCCCGACACAATGTGCCCGACATTGACTTCGGCCGCCTGAAAAATTGTCCGCACCCAAAGTGCGATCCACAACGCGAGGACGAGCGACACCCACATTGCGGGAATGCGGAATTCCGCCGCGTTTATCAGCATGGCGAAACAGATCGGCGCCGCCAGCATGGCCAATGGCCAGTAAGAAACCCGGCCGCGGGACCTTTCGTGCTGCGCCAGGTAACCCCGTCCGGCCACATAAAAAGCCAGCGCGACGCCGCACCAGATCGGTCCGCCGTTGACACCATCCGCGCCCGCCGAACCGGCGATGACATACACCCAGAACCGGCACAGGCCCATCAGCCACGGCGACGCGGTGACGACCTTGTGCGTCGCATCGTAAATGATGATGCACAGGAGCAGCGCCAGCGTGAGTGCGCCGGTCGTTTTGCTCATCGCAATCAAACACAGCGCGCCGAGACCAAGCCACGCCAGTCCCCAGCGCCAGACGGCGGACAGCGAAATCGCGCCGGACGGTATTGGCCGTTCCGTGCGCCGCTGGCGGTCGAAATCCACGTCAAAGGCGTCGTTCAAAAACATACCGCCGGTGTAAAGCGCGCTGACGCCCAGAAACAACAGCGGCAATTTCGCAAAATTTCCGCCACCGCCCAGCCACCAGCCCGCCAGACAATTCGACCAGACTGTTGGCAAATGCGACACCCGGCTCAAAGCCAGCAACGCGCGCAGCGACCGCGGTTTGGCGCCGGACGGGTGCAAAGGCTTGAGTGGTTCCGCATCCATGCGGCAAAAGATGAAGCGAAATGAAGGTTTGGCAAAGCATAAACTAGCGTTGACACATTGGGCGCAAACGTATAAGTTGCCGGCGAAACTGAAAACCAAGCCATGTTTATTCGCATCAGTTTGATTGTGGCCATCGCTGCGGCATTGTTCGTGAGCGGGTGGAATATTGTTAAAGTGCGAGAAAAAATCACCACGCTGATTTCTCAGCGGGACGATGAACGCGGCAAAAAGGTGGAAGCCCTGTCCAATCTCTCCAAAGCGAAAACCGACTTGACGAAGTCACAGGACGCGCTCAAGCAGGCCAACCAGGATCTGGCGGATGCGAAGTCCGAGCGCGAAAAGGCGGTAGCCACCGCCGCGGCGCAGATCAAGAAGGCTGATGAATTGTCCGACAAACTCACCAAGACCACACAGGAGCGTGACCAGGCGCAGACGGAATTGGCCGCTTACAAGGCCACCGGCATCACTGCGGATCAAGTCGGCAAACTCAGCCGTGCGCTGAAAGAATCACAAGAGGCGGTCGAAATTGTTAACGAAGAAAAATTGGTATTGCAGCGCGCCCTGACCCGGTTGCAAGCCCGCCTTGCCAAATACGAAGGTCCGGACCCAACCATCCGACTGCGCGCCGATCTCAGGGGCAAAATTCTGGTGGTGGATCCGAAATGGGATTTTGTCGTGCTGAACATCGGCCAGGATCAGGGGGTTCTGGAAAATGGTGAACTTTTAGTCAGCCGGGAAGGCAAGCTGGTTGCCAAAGTTGTCGTGCGCAGCGTCGAGAAAAACCGCTGCATCGCCAATGTCGTGCCGGGTTGGAAACTTGGCGAAGTGATTGAAGGCGATGAGGTCAGCCCCGCGCACCCGGCCTCCTGACATGAAATGCCGCGTTGAGAGATGGTTCCTGCTCCTTTTGCTTGCCGGTTTGCTCGTTGGTGTTAGTGGTTGCGAAACCAACGAGCCGGAAAATGATTCGGTCCGCCCGTGGAACACCCCGCAAGGCTGGGAAGGCAGCATGCCCATGATGAACCAGCAGCACCAGTAATCGCACCGCCCTTCAGCCCGTAATTTCAGCACCGCGCGCCGGCGTCAAAATAAAATCCAGGCCCACGTCCGACGGCCCGACCGGGACATCGTTCACCATCTGCTCGTCAAAGGCGATTCCGCATTTCACCCCGCGTGTGCCTGCCAGCAAACGGTCGTAAAATCCTTTGCCGCGGCCCAGCCGGCGCCCGTGCCAGTCAAACGCAACGCCGGGCACGAGAATCAAATCGAGGCTGCTTAAGGGAATTTCGGGACAGCGGGCCGCCGGTTCGCGGATACCAAATTCTCCTGGTGCAATTTCACCCCGCAAATTTTGCACCCGGCAGGCGACATAATTTTTGCCGGCCGGATGGTAGCGGGGCAGGGCGGCGATTTTCCCCGCCGCCAGCGCCTCTTCCAGCAGCGGCCACAAATCCAATTCGTCCGGCTGTGGCGCAAAGAACAAGACCGATCCGGCATTCTTCCAAATGGCCTGTTCCTTGACCCGATTACGAATTTGCGCGGACAACGCGGTGCGCGCCGCCGCCGGAATTTTTTTCAGCGCGCCGCAGATTTGCTTACGCAGCAAGGCCTTGGCCTCTTGAATGTCAGATTGCATTTTCAGGAAACGAAAAAGATAAAATAACCACGGATGGACACGGAGGAAATATGGATCGATCTGCAGGTCGGGCAGTCCTTCCGCCTTCGCGGCGCGATGGTGGCTGCCCGCCGCTCGTCCGAAGGCAAACTTCGGCGCGCACGGCTTGTCCCGCCGTAGTATTGCGAAGGCGGAAGTGGCACGCCCTGCCTTCAAATGATTTCCCCCATCCGTGTTTATCTGTGTTCATCCGTGGTCAAGGTTTGGTTTTTTGATCTTGGTAAATTCCGCCCGCCATTTCTCTACCCGCTCCTTGATTTTCTTTTCCACGCCCTGTTCAGTCGGCTCGTAATAGTGCTTGTCCGCGCCGAGATAATCCTGCGCGACGAAATGTCCGGGATGGTCGTGCGCGTATTCATAACCCTTGCCGTGGCCCAGCCGTTCGGCGCCCGCATAATGCGTGTCGCGCAAATGTTCCGGCACGGGCAGCGTGCGGCCGGAACGCACGTCTTCCAGCGCGGCATCAATCGCCAGATAGGCGCTGTTGCTTTTGTTGGCGGTGGCAATATAAACCGTTGCTTCTGCCAGCGGAATCCGCGCCTCCGGCCAGCCGACAAATTCCGAAACCTGCAACGCCGTGTTGGCCAGCACCAGCGCCATCGGGTCCGCCAGGCCAACATCCTCCGCCGCGCAAATCACAATCCGCCGCGCGATGAAGCGCGGGTCTTCCCCGGCGTGAATCATCTTCGCCAGCCAATACAGCGCCGCGTCCGGGTCACTGCCCCGCATGGATTTGATGAAGGCGGAAATCGTGTCGTAGTGAGCGTCTTCGTCGTCGTACACCACGGCTTTTTTCTGGATGCTTTGCTCGGCGGCGGCCAGGTCAAGGTGAACCATGCCGTTTTTCTGCGGCGAAGTGGTGAGCGCGGCAATTTCCAGCGCGTTCAGGGCCTTGCGCGCGTCGCCGTCCGCGATTTTGGCAACATGGCGCAACGCATCTTCTTCCGCCTTGATCTTCAGGTAACCAAGGCCGCGTTCGACGTCGGCCAGAGCGCGTTGCAGGAGTGAAAAAAGCTCGTCTTCCCCGAGCGGGCGAAGTTCAAAAATCTGCGAGCGCGATACGAGCGGCGAATTGACGAAGAAAAACGGGTTGTGCGTGGTGGCGCCGATGAGCCGCACGATGCCGCTCTCGACATCCGGTAGCAACACGTCCTGCTGCGCCTTGTTGAAGCGGTGGATTTCGTCAATGAACAGGATGGTCGGCTGGCCGGTGTTTTCGAGGCGATTGGCGGCGGCGGCCAGCACCCGGCGCATGTCGGCGACATTGGATTCCACACCGCTGAGTCGCTCGAATTTGCTTTTGGTCTGGCGCGCGATGATTTGGGCGAGCGACGTTTTGCCCGTGCCGGGCGGTCCGAAGAAAATCAGCGATTGGATGCGGTCGGCTTCGATGGCGCGGCGCAGCAACTGACCGGGGCCAAGGATGTGCGTCTGTCCGGCGAACTCGCCGAGGCTCCGTGGTCGCATGCGCGCGGCCAGCGGCTGATGGCGGGAAGATTCCGGCGTGGCCGAGGCGCGCGGCTTGGATTCAGCCGGGGTAGCAAACAGGTCATCGCGCGCCATGATTTAAAATTAGCAGTTGGCGGAAGATTTGCCCAAAACAAAAAAGCCCGCCAACCGGCGGGCTCGGATTCCCCACTAATATGAAAAACCCCACCCTTGCCGTGTGCGACATGATCCTTTGAACATGTTTTACAACATGCGGAACCCGCCGGGCTGCTTTCGACTTCCATTGAAGGCATGTCGGCCACAGTCACAGATTGGCTCCATTGATCGTTTTACTACGGTTCAAGGATTTGCTGCGAATCACGAACAGGGCAGGGCAAATCCGGTTAAACTTTCCAAAGAACAATGCGCGAATCTCAACTCACGCTTTCCGACCAATACATCGCCCCGGGCAGGCATTTTCTCAAGAAATATTTTTCGGAAAATATTTTAAGGCGCTCTTGACAAACGCCAAAATGGATTTCCCAAAAATCGCCGGTTTCGCCTATTCCACTTCCACCGTCACCACGCCCAGGATTTTGGTTTCCCGGCGCTGCAACAGGCGGCCCGATGGTCCCAGAGTCTGCCGGTAGGCAGCTGCCGCCAGCGCCGCGAGCAGAACCGAAAGAATGAGATTGACCGGCACCGCGTCCGGCCAGCCGGCCATCCGCCACAGCAACCCTGCCAGTGGCGGCACAAACACGGGCGTCATGACTGCGGGGAAAAGCAGCTGGCAGAGAAACATCATCAGCATCGCCAGGCCGGGCATCTTGGTCGGCTTCATCGAACCGGGTTGGATGCGGTAGGGCACGAGGATGGAAAGCAGATTGCCGCCCAGACCGGCAATCAACAACAGGGCGACCAGCTGAAACAATGTTGCGATGACATCGAGCAATGACAGTTGCAACCGCACGGCAGTCAGTGTGAGCAACAGAATGCCGAAGAGGGCGCTGGCGGGCAGACCCGCGAGGTTTTTGCCGAGCAGGATGAATCGCCGATCCGCGGGAGAAAGGATCAGGGCGCGGAAGCCGTCCCGGTCAAAACCAAACTGATTCACGAAAAAGCGGACGAGCATGAACATGGAGAACACGATTGAACCGGTTGCCATGAATGGCTTCGCCGTGTCCGGAACGTGGGGAGGAGAGCGGAGGAAGAACATTGCTCCGAAAATCACCGTCACCAAAAACGTGCTTCCGAATGCAATTTTCACCTCGGGAGCCCGGAGCATTGAGCGGAACGTGGCCAGCGCCAGCGCAGCGGCCTGCTCCGGCACGGCCGGAAAATGGAGTTCGAGAAAACGGCTGCCACCTTTGGCCGGGGCGACGATTGCGGTGGCGGTGGCGGCCGGTTTGATTCGCGCCGGAGTTTTTCCGCCGGTTTCACCGTAATAAAAGCTCACCGTGCTGCGATACGCCCGACGCAACCCGAGTGCGCCAATGCCGAGACAACCAAGCGTCCCAAGCAATGCGGGCAGCACGCGCCCCTCGGCCAGTCCCTGTGCGCCGAGCGGCAGCCAGAGCGGCGGGATGAACTTCCGCACGGCGAGCAATTGATTGAGTCTTTCCTGTCCGACGGTCAGGCGCAATTCTTGTCCAGTGGTGAGTTGCCTGCCGTGATGAAAGTCGTCCCGATGGATGACGTTGAAATAAAGGTTCGGTCCCTGGCTGAGCAAAATGAAGGTGAAGGTGATGCCCATGATGACCGTGCGGCGTCGGCGCGGATTGCTCATCAGCGTTGCCAGCCAGCCGCGCAGACAATACGTCCACGCCGTGATCATGAAGACCATGCTCAATGCGAGGGGAACCAGCAAAACCATTTCCGGCCCTCGCGCGAACACGAGTCCGAGGCCCAGCCCCAGCATGATGGGAACGGCCACGATGATGCTCAACGCAAAGTGCGACACGACGTAATTGACGACAAACATCTGGCCCAGCGCGACCGGCAGGTGCATGAGGCGTTGCAAATCGATGGTCTCGGAGCGTTGCAATTCGGTGAGCAGGCCAATCATCCAGAAGAAAAGGAACCCGACGGTGACGCCAAACCAGATGGCCATGATGATCTTCGGTGACACTTCACCCAATCCAAATGCGGCGCTGAGCAGGGCGCCCACGAAGCACAATCCGCCCATCACGAACGCGCCCAAGCCGGCGATTACGGCGATGACCGCGCCCAGGCCGCCGCCGCGCGCCCATTGATTGCGCGTGAGCCGCCAGCGCAGCCAGAAGACGGTCTTGAGTTGCTCCCAGTTCATTCAACCCTCCAGCCAGCTCAACTTCTGGACCTCGTGGCCGTCGCCGCCCACCACCGCGAGAAATTTGTCCTCCAGGGAACCGTCCCGGTGGAGTTCCTCCATCGTGCCCTGGTGTACGAGCTTGCCTTGCGCAATGATGCCGACATCCGAGCAAAGTTTCTCAACGATTTCCAGCACGTGCGAGGTGAGAAAAACCGTTGCGCCGCGGCTGACACATTGTTTGAGCGTGTCACGCAACACCCGCGATGCTACCGCGTCCACGCCTTCGAATGGTTCGTCGAGGAACAACAGGTCGGGATTGGGAATCAATGCGGCGGCCAGGGCGAGTTTCTTCTTCATGCCATGCGAGAATTCGAGCGTGAGCTTCTTCTCCTCGTGCGCCAGGTCCATCATGGCGAGCAGCTCGGTGCAGCGTTCGCGCACCGTGTCGCGTGGCAGCAGATACATGCGGCCGATGAAGGTGAGGAATTCGCGCGCCGTCAGATTGTCGAACAGCGCGAGGTTCTCCGGCACCACGCCAATGCGGCGTTTTACTTCCAACGCGCGTCGCGGATCGCCTGTGTCCTCGCCGAGGATGCGCATCGTGCCACCGCTCGGGGCGAGGAGGCCGGTGAGCATCTTGATGGTGGTGGATTTGCCCGCGCCGTTGGGGCCAAGAAAACCGTAAAAGCGGCCGGACTCGACGTGAAGGTTCAGTTCATTGACGGCGCGGAACTTCCCGAAATCGCGCGTCAGGTTGGAGGTTTCGATGGCGACATTCATGGGCTGGCAATGCCGGGAAATTAGTGGCCGCGTCCGGTTGGGGCAATTACAAATTCCAGCGCTGTTTCCACCCGGATGCAGAAAAAACTTCCAACTCGCCTTGACCGGCGGTTTGGGGCTAATCTTCCGCTGAATTTTATTGCAGCGGTGGTCTATGACCGTCGGTCGGCGCTCGCAGAGCGCCGCTACAGTTTGATTTTACCATGATGACCAGTTCGCAGTTACGCCCGAGTAGCCAGATCCGGAAGGACTTTCTCGACTTCTTCAAGTCGAAGCAGCACACCATTGTGCCGTCTTCCAGCCTCATGCCGGACAGCCCCAACCTGCTGTTCACCAACGCCGGCATGAACCAGTTCGTCCCGATTTTCCTCGGCCAGACCAAATGTCCCTACCAACCGGGTCGCGCCGCCGACACCCAGAAATGCATCCGCGCCGGCGGCAAACACAACGACCTCGAAGACGTCGGCCTTGACACCTATCACCACACGTTTTTCGAGATGCTCGGCAACTGGAGCTTTGGCGATTATTTTAAGAAGGAAGCCATCGAGTGGGCTTGGGAACTCGTCACCTCAAAGCAATGGTTCGGATTTCCGCCGGAACGCCTCTACGCCACCGTCTATAAACCCGGCCCCGGCGAGCCGTCCGAATTTGACCAGGAAGCCTACGACCATTGGGGAAAACTTTTTAAAGCCGCCGGACTCGATCCCAAGGTCCATGTCTGTTACGGCGGCAAGAAGGACAATTTCTGGATGATGGGCGACACCGGCCCATGCGGGCCGTGCTCGGAAATTCACGTTGACCTCACGCCCGCCGGCGATACCGGTGGAAAACTGGTGAACGCCGGTTCGCCCGAGTGCATCGAAATCTGGAACCTCGTCTTCATTCAGTTCAACGCGAACCCGGATGGCACGTTTTCGCCGTTGCCGGCGAAGCACGTGGACACCGGCATGGGTTTCGAGCGCGTCACCAGCATCATTCAATGCACGAAAGGCTTCAAAGATTTCGCCAACGCAAAGATTTCGAATTACGAGACCGACATCTTCCGCCCGATTTTCGACAAGCTGGAGGAGTTGAGCGGGAAGAAGTATGGCAGCACACTACCCAACGTAGGGCAGGCGTCTCGCCTGCCCAGCGAGCGCGTCAGCGCGAGCGATAGCCTCGCTCCGCTCGGCGGGGCAGGCGAGACGCCCGCCCTACCTTTGCCGAACGACCAACAAATCCAAGTGGATATCGCCTTCCGTGTCATTGCCGACCACATCCGCACGCTTTCGTTCGCCATCGCCGACGGCATCCAGCCCGGCAACAACGACCGCAACTACGTCCTGCGCCGCATCCTGCGACGCGCGGTGCGCTACGGTCGCACGCTCGGCTTCCACGAACCGTTCTTCTACAAACTCGTGGACGTGCTCGCCGACACGATGGGCGACGTTTTCCCCGAAATCCGCGCCCGAAAAAAGCACGTGCAGGAAGTCATCCGCACCGAGGAAGAGGCATTTAATAAGACTCTCGACCGGGGAATTGAGCAATTTGATTACCTCTTGTGGGAACTATTCCGAACTCAATCTGTGCTACTCACAATGGAAGGTAAGAAGATTGGGTTTCGTTACAAAGGTTCTGTAATTCTACCGCCAGTTCCAATTCCGTCTGGGGGTGAAATGAACATTAACCTTGAGAGCGGTATTAATGAGCAGTTCAAAAGGAATAAGCTTACTGCTCCATTTTTTTCAGGTGCTGCTGCTTTCGAACTTTACGACACCTACGGCTTCCCGCTCGACCTCACCGAGTTGATGGCGCGCGAACGCGGCTTGACCGTAGACACCGCTGGTTTTGAAAAGTTGATGGATGAGCAGCGCGCCCGCGCCAGGGCCGCGCAGAAGAAGGAAGTCATTTCGCTGTCGCAAATCGAGACCACCACGCCCACGAAGTTCGTCGGCTATGAGAAGCTTGAGGTTGAGGCCAAGGTTTTGGAAGTCGTAGGTCTGAAGGACAAAACCGCAGTCATTCTCGACACCTCTGCGTGCTACGCTGAGATGGGCGGCCAGGTCGGCGACACTGGCGAAATCCTCATCAATCCCGTAGCCGCCGACATCAGTCGGCGCACTTTATCAGATGGCGCGGACTCACGTCCGCGGCTACAAATCACAAACACGCAAAAATCCGGCAACACCTGGCTGCACCTTGTGGAGGGCGAAAACCTTCCCGCGACCGGCGACCAAGTGATTCTTCAAGTTGATGCTCCGCGTCGAAACGCCATCCAACGCCACCACACCGTCACGCACCTGCTGCACTGGGCATTGCACGAGGTGGTGAGCCATGACGCTTCGCAAAAAGGTTCCTTCGTCGGCCCGGACAAGCTCACGTTCGACTTCAACAGTGCGCCGCTCACGCCACAGCAGGTGGCCGACGTCGAGAAGCTCGTCAACGAACGCATCCTCGAAAACGCGCCGGTCACGTGGCTTGAACTTCCTTACGCCGAGGTGAAAAAGAACACAGCCATCATCCAGTTTTTTGGCGAGAAATACGGCGACACCGTTCGTGTGCTGCAAATTGGAGGCGAGCGGGGCAAGTTTAACGGTTATTCGATGGAATTGTGCGGCGGCACGCACACGCGCGCGACGGGCGAGATTGGCCTGTTCCGCATCGTGGGTGAAAACGCGATTGCCGCCGGTGTGCGCCGCATTGAAGCTGTGGCCGGCCTCGAAGCCTACCGCAAAGCCACGGACGAAGTGGCGCTCATCAAGTTGCTGGCGGGCAAGGTGAATTCACCGGTGCACGAGCTGGAAAAGAAAATTGAGTCGTTGCTGGAACATCAGAAGGCGATGGAGAAGCAGGCCAAAATTGCGCAACAGCGCGAAGCCTCCAATGCCGCCAGCAACCTGCTCGAAGAAATCAAGACCATCAACGGCGTGCCCGCGATCATTCACAATCTCGGTTCGGCCAATGGCGATTTCCTGCAATCCATCGCCGACTCGTTGAAAGGCCGGTTCCAAGGCGTGATTGTCCTCGGCGGCGTGGCGAACGGCATGGTTGCGCTGGTTGCCGCGGTTTCACCAGAATTCACGTCGAAAGTCCAGGCCGGAAAAATCATCCAGCAAATCGCGCCGGTTGTCGGCGGCAAAGGCGGCGGCAAGCCCGACAACGCCCGTGGCGGCGGCAAGGATGCGAGCAAGCTGGACGAGGCGCTGGCGAAAGCGAAGACGCTACTCGGTTAGAAAATTTTGGACTGCGGCGGCAAGCAGAGCACAACGCCGCTTAGGGAAAAAAGCGGCGATGGATTCACCCTGCGAAAGCGCTGTCGCCGCTGCGCTCTGCCAGCGCAGTCCAAAAACTGCCGCCCAAGCTGTTCATATTTCCCGGCGGCTACGGAGAGCCCATTTTTAGAGCCTGCCCGGATGACGCGATCAGTGCGGGGGCATGCCCATGCCGCCGCTCATGCGTTTCATCATTTCCTGCTGCATCAACTGCTGGATATTGTCGTATTTCTTAAAGCCGGCGGGCGGATCAAACAGGCTGGCCGCGGGTTTGGTGAGCGAGACGTTTTTGAACAGCATGGTCACATCGTCGCCCTGCTCGAGGGTTTGGATTTTAACCGGGAAATTTTTCAAGTCCGTCGCGTTCCAGACGGTGGATTCATGCTTGACGCCTTCATTGTCGGTGACCACGTACTTGTTTTTCGTGCACGGATGGCCGTCCACGGTCTCCTTGCCGATTTCGGTGATTTCCGCCTTGTAGTCGCCGTTGGTCGGGGCGCTGTCGGCGTTCGACAGTTGAATTTCGGTGTAACTCTGCATTCCCGGATAAATGAGGTAGGCGGCCTTTTTTTCCGGGCGTGCGATGGTCACCATTTCGTCCATCCCCATGGATTTCATTTGCGCGGCGGCGTTGGGGGGCAACTGGCCGCCCTTCATGTCGGCCATATTGACCTCGAAGCGCGACTTGCCTGTGTCAAAGGAGAGTTTGCCGGGCATGGTTATGGGTTTCCCGGATTTGTCGGCGACTTGCATCTCGAGTCCGGCGGAGAAGGCCTGGTTGTCGCCAAACAGTTTGCTCATGGCGCCGCCCAAATGCGGTCCGGCCGGAGCGCCGGGTTGCGAATACGCCGGAAGGAGTCCCAGACAAATGATGACCGAAGCCAGAATTGAGAAATGATTTTTCATGATTGGTGAATTGTTTTTCCAAACTGAATGGACAAATTTTACTTCAAAGACAAGCAGAAATGCATCCGTTCAACTGCCGGTCATTCCATCCAGACATTCGCGGACTCGTTTCAGGAGTTTGTGCGAATCGAACGGCTTTTCCAAAAAATTCGGGTTGTTGCGGAGGGGTGAACTTTCGCCGAGCATGTCGTCGGTGTAACCGCTGGAGTAAATGACCTTGAGCCCGGGCTTCTCCGCCAGCAGCCGCGCCGCCAGTTCGCGACCGGAAATGCCCTCGGGCATGACCATGTCGGTGAACAGAAGGTCAATCGTGTCGCGCTGTTCCCGCCAGATTTCCAGGGCGCTCAGTCCGGAATCGGCCTCGATGACGTGATAACCTTTGTGTTCCAGCAAGGTTCGCGCCAGTGAACGCACGGGAGCCTCGTCTTCGACCAGCAGAATGGTTTCCTTTCCGCCGCGGACTTCAGGGGCGCGGGTAAATTCGGTCTGGGATTTTTCGCTTTCCGGCAGGCGGGGCAGGTAAATATAAAACGCGGCGCCGGCGTTGACCTTGCTTTCGACTTCGATCCAGCCGTGATGCTGCGCCACGATGCCAAAGACGGTGGCCAGACCCAGGCCGGTGCCTTTGCCGACCTCCTTGGTGGTGAAAAACGGTTCAAAGATGCGCGCGATTTCCTTCGGCGCGATGCCGCAGCCGGTGTCGGTGACCTTCAGCCGGATGAACGCGCCGGGCCGGGCCTTGGGGGTGGCCAGCGCATCGGCATCGCTGATGACGATGGCGGCGGTCTGAATGATGAGACGGCCGCCTTTGGGCATGGCGTCGCGCGAGTTGACGGCCAGGTTGATGAGAATTTGCTCCATCATGGTGCGGTCGGCCATGATGGGAGCGCCGCCGGGTGCAAAGTGGGTTTCCAGGCCGATGTGTTCGCCAATGAGCCGCTGCAGCATTTTGCTGGTGTTGGCGACAATTTCGTTGAGGTCGAGCGGTTTGGGCTGAAAGAGCTGGCGCCGGCTGAAGGTGAGCAGTTGGCGGGTGAGATTGGCGGCGCGTTCGGCGGCCTTGGCGATTTCGACCAAGCCCGCAGCGTGGTCGGGATTCAGGGATTCCTGGAGCTGGAGCAGGGCCACGTGGCCCAGAATGATGGTGAGGAGGTTGTTGAAATCGTGAGCCACGCCACCCGCCAACTGGCCAAACGCCTCCATTTTTTGGGATTGGCGAAGTTGTTCCTCGAGTTGCTTGCGTTCCGTGATGTCACGCCCGGTTCCCACCAGGCCGCAAATCTGTCCCTGGCTGTTTCGGAACGGCACCTTGGTGACCAGCAGCGTGCGTTTCTGGCCATCGGGTAAAACAAAAGTTTCCTCCTTCTCATTGATGGTTTCGCCGGCAATCACCTGCTCCTCCTCGGCGCGTAAAACCGCCGCCTGTTGCGCCGGGAAAAAATCCTTGTCCGACAGGCCGAGAATTTGGGAGGGACTATCTTTGCCAAAGCGTTTGGCGAGGGTTTTGTTGGCCATGAGAAAGCGGCTGTCCAGGTCTTTGATATAAACACTGTCCGGCAGCAAATCCAACAGTGTGCGGAGCAGTTCGCGTTCATTGGCGATGGTTTCCGCCGCCCGTTTGCGCTCGGTGATGTCTTCGTAGGTTCCCAACACCCCGATCACCCGGCCTTTTTTGTCGTGCATGGGCACCTTGTTCGTCCTCAACCAGCCGGAGCTGCCGTCCTTCCGGGTTTGCGATTCTTCGTAGTTGAGTTTGGGCCGGTCGGTTTCCATCACCTCATGATCATCGGCGCGATAACGATCCGCCTCGGTTTTGGCAATGGTCGCATAATCGGTTTTGCCGACCATTTCGCCGGGATGGGAATAACCGCAGTCTTCGGCCAGCGGCTGGTTGCAGCCAAGGTACATTGAATTGCGATCCTTCCAGAAAACCCGCTGGGGAATCGTATCCAGCACGGTCCGGAGCATCTGCCGGGAATTGAACAGTTCCGTTTCAGCTTGCTCCTTGCGGCGGCGTTGCAACAGCAGTATCGCAATCAAACCGGCTTGTACGACCAGTGCCGCCACGATAATGATCACGATTTGGTGATACGCTTCCCACAAGGTGAGCGTGCGGAATCGCAACCGGCTGCCCGGCGGAATCAGGCTTTCGCTCACGCCGAATTTTTGCAACTGCCGCGCATCGAATGTCAGCAGGCTGCTCTGGCTCTGTATCACCGGCACGGAGTTCGCGCTGCCGGCGCGGAGGACGGCGGCAATCTGGCCGGCCAGTTCCGGGACCAATCTCCGGCCGATAATGCACGAGCCTCCCAACATGCCGTATCCAAGGTAGCTCTCCGTATGGCTGAAAATGGGTGCGCGGGAGACCGAACTCAACTCCTCCAGCGCGTCGCCAGGGACGAAAAACTGCCCGGCCGCGTCCTTCCAGATATCGTCATAAAACACAATGGTATCCGGCGGCAGGGCCGCCAGACGTTGCTTGGTTTCCGCCATCGTCAGCCCCACGAGTTTGATCAACTCAAACCGGTTCGTGCAAAAATCCGCCACCGTTTTGAGGTCTTGTCCGTGAAATTCTGGAAGATCGCTTTGCTCTGACGAAATGAATGCAATCCGCCGGGTGTCCGGGAACAGTCGCAATGCCACGTTCAAAGTATCCGGCACGTCAATATCAACCGTGACTCCGGTTACATTGGTCTGGCCCGCCAACAATGCGGTTTCCACCCCTTTGGTTCCAATGGCAATGACCGGCACCCCCGGCCACACTTTCGGGCGAACCTTCAATACGAAATCAATGGACGTTTCGCCGGAAGCCACAATGGCATCCATATTGTGCCCGTGATATTTGTTGCGCAGCCAGTCTTCGAGAACGGCGCGATAGCTGGTTCCCTCGAAACGCGCCAGATCCAAATTCTCCTCGTAAAACACCACGTGGCTTGACAGGTTGGTGGTCAAAACCTGGTGCAATCGGGACATGAAGTCCAAAAAAATTGGCCGGTGATCCCCCTGTTCCACGACCAGGATTGAAGTTGTTGCATTCGTCGTGTCCGCTGCCCGGGCAGCCGGGGCAAAAAATATCGCAACGGCGGTCAACAATCCCAGCCCCGCGGGCAAAATAAAATTTTGGCCGGCGCCATAACCGCAAAAGCGCCGCTCACAGGGTTGGGATTTCAGGGCCGGGGAATTCATCGTGCGGCTGGGTTTGGGGTGATATCGGAAGCAAGGCACACGGAATTTAGCCGCCAAAAAATTTCAAGTGTGACGCAAATCCGGATCTGCGCCTCAAAAGACTCGAAATTGTAAAGTTTATGGTTCTCAGAAACTTGATTGAATTTAGCACTGAAACGGAAGATTGAAACTGGAAAAGGCAGCCAGATTTTGTCCAGCCAATCCCCAAAATTGGAAAGCCTCGCGCCTTGGGGCCGAGGGCTGTTTGTTGTTGAGATGATGTGCGGATCAGCCGAGTCGCTTCCGCAGGCCGTCAAGCTGGTCGGTCAGCGCTTTCGGCAGACGGCTGCCCAGCCGGGCGTAATTTGCCGCCACGCCTTCAGCATCTTTTTTCCAGCCCGCAATGTCCACCGCCAGCAGTTGCTGGAGGCTGTCGGCGGAAAGGTTCAGGCCGGATAAATCAAGCGCATCGGCGGTCGGCAGATTTCCGATGGGTGTTTTCTGTGCCTTGCCCGTGCCTTCGACGCGTTCGCAAATCCATTTGAGCACCCGGCTGTTTTCGCCATAACCGGGCCAGAGCCATCGGCCGCCCTCATCCTTGCGGAACCAGTTCACAAAATAAATCCCGGGCAGTTTGGCGCGGTCGGTGCGTTGCGCGAACGAAAGCCAGTGCGCGAAATAATCGCCCATGTTGTACCCGCAGAACGGCAGCATGGCGAACGGATCAAGACGCAGCACACCAGCCTGGCCCAGCGTGGCGGCGGTGGTTTCCGAACCGCAGGCGGAACCCATGAACACGCCGTGTTCCCAATCAAACGCTTCGTTCACCAGCGGAATCGTGCCGGGGCGGCGTCCGCCGAATAGAATTGCCGAGAGCGGCACGCCTTCGGGATTTTGCCAGTCGGGATCGATGACCGGGCATTGCGAGGCGGGTGCGGTGAAGCGCGAGTTCGGATGCGCGGCCTTGCGTCCGGATTCCGGCGTCCATTCCTGGCCCTCCCAATCAATCGCTTTTGCGGGCGCGGGCACGCCCATGTCTTCCCACCAGACGTCGCCGTCCGGGGTCAGCGCGACATTGGTGAAAATGGTGTTTTTTGCGACGGTAATCATCGCGTTCGGATTCGATTTCATCGAAGTGCCGGGCGCGACACCGAAGAAGCCGCTTTCCGGATTCATCGCGTAAAGCCGTCCGTCCTTGCCGACTCGAATCCAGGCGATGTCGTCGCCGAGCGCCGTGACCTTCCAGCCGGGCAACGTCGGTTGCATCATCACCAGATTGGTTTTGCCGCAGGCGCTCGGGAAGGCGGCGGCGAGGTAATGCTTTTTGCCCTGCGGCGACGTGAGGCTGAGGATGAGCATGTGTTCCGCCAACCAGCCTTCTTTTTTGGCGACAGTGGAGGCGATGCGGAGCGCGAGGCATTTTTTGCCGAGCAATGCGTTGCCGCCATAACCGGAGCCGTAAGACCAGATCAAAGGCTCATCGGGGAAATGAACGATGTATTTGTTTTTCGGGTCCGGTTCGCATGGCCATGGAACGTCGGCCTGGCCCGGCTTGAGCGGCGCTCCCACGGAGTGCAGGCACGGAATGAACAAACCGTTCGCGCCGAGCTTGTCGAGCACGGCCCGGCCCATGCGCGTCATGATGCGCATGTTGACGACCACATAAGGCGAATCGGAAATCTCGATGCCGATTTTGCAAATGGGCGAGTCGAAGGGTCCCATGGCGAACGGAATAACGTACAGGGTTCGTCCCTTCATGCACCCGTTGAACAGGCCCAGAAGTTTTTGCTTCATCTCGGCGGGGTCGGCCCAATTGTTGGTGGGACCGGCTTCGTCTTTGGTCTTGGAACAGATAAAGGTCCGGTCTTCGACGCGCGCCACGTCGCTGGGATGCGAGCGGGCCAGGTAACAACCCGGACGTTTTTTTGCGTCAAGTTTGATGAAGGTGCCGCTCTTCAACATCAGGTCGCAGAGCGCCTGATTTTCCGCGTCCGAACCGTCGCACCAGTGAATGCGCTCCGGCTGGCAAAGTTCGGCCATTCGCTTGACCCAGGTAAGAACCTTTTGGTTTGAGGTCGGCGCGTTGTTTGTTGTGCTTGTCATATTGCGCGTAATGTATGCCAAATAATGGCAAGAGAAACTGCCAGACGCCTGATGGTTTGAACAGGCCAAATTTGCATTTTTGCGCGACGCGAACACGGTCAAAAAGAAAAAGGCTGAACCGAAGTCCAGCCCTGCTCTCAACTTTCAACCCTCACCGGGTCAGGTGGCCCGCGATGTGGCGAATGGGAGTCGGGAAAGAATTAACTAATGTGCCTTCTCAAATGACCACTTTGAATTGAATCCGTAATACAATCCTGCAACTTCGCGCACGGACGACAAAGATTTGGACTGCGGTGGCAGAGCGCAGCGGCGACACCGCTTTCCGTACGGCCGGTTGCGTCCAACAGCGGCGTGGCGCTTCGCTT
>Ga0265323_10000098_pt1 | contig 49685 bp, 85 predicted proteins | sample 41225metaG_FD_193580 | JGI IMG/M metagenome (GOLD analysis project Ga0265323, IMG submission 193580) | Rhizosphere microbial communities from Carex aquatilis grown in University of Washington, Seatle, WA, United States - 4-12-25 metaG | ecosystem: Host-associated > Plants > Roots > Rhizosphere...
AACTACAACACCCTCTATCCCATCAGCAAATGCTTTTGGGAATGCTTTTAAACACATATTTTCAGTTTATTCATATAATGAATTTATTTGATTCAACGCTGTTAAGCGTTGTCTTAACTGAAATTTCGTTTAACTTTTATGATTTTACGTTAGCAAAGTTTTTTTGCTACAACCATATATCATCGTTTCAAAGAACTAAAATTTATACAAAAAATAGTATAAAACACTAAACAAATACTATGCCACGCTACTATTTATATGATGTTTTATAATACCATTCTCCAAATGAATGTTTATTAATATAATCAATTATATATTGAAATGTCATTGTGGTATCAAAATCATGTACATTATTAAACCTAGTAATCATATTAGTATCAATAACAGCTATTATCTTACCATCTGATCTGATAGTATCTTTAACTTGTACATTAGTATTATTAGCTTGTACAATACCATCATTAATTGGTTCAGCAAATAATATTATGCTGGACAATGCTAATATCAATATAATTATAATAAGTTTCATTCTAATACGATTTAATTGTATATACGTGCAATATTTAAAATAGTTACAAACATTTTCCACAATTTATATTTACTGTACTTTGTTTGATTTATCTTAAATAAAAAAACTCCCCTCATTCTGATTAAATGAAAGGGGAGTTAAACCAATAATCAAAAAACAATGTGTATTTTTAGGCTCAATTATTATAATTTATGGTCTTAATAACTATTATAGTTGAGCTTTAATTCTTAATAGAACTATTTCATTATATTATAGAAACCACGCATATATTGAAGTTATCCATAAACACCATTCTAAGCATGTTTTAGTGTTAAATGATAAATTAAGATTTTCAGGTCGTTGTTTAAAGAAATAATAAATCATTAACAAAGAAATGAATGCCCAAAGAATTGACCATACTTTTAAAAAGAAAATTACTAATTCCATAATTTTAAGATTAATTGTTTATTTTTAATTCTGATTTATACTTACAATTCTTCTACAATCTAATAATATAACTATTTTCGTGTAATTAACATTTAATTTTCTACTACCTATTGCAGTTGCTTTATTTAACAATCTTAAATGTTTATCACTAGACTGTGTTACTACTGGTAATGTTATTATGTTTTTCATTATAATTATTATACGAAATAACCCCGTACTTTGTTACAAATACGAGGTTATTTTTTATTGTACATTAGATAAGTACAAGGTTATTATTTTTCAATCAAATCAAAAACCAATTCAATTCCATCTTTAGGTTTATGTGATTGTATTGTAACCCGGTTTCTTGCCCATTTACCAATAAGATTATTTTTATCTTGACCGAAATAATCACCACCACCTTGTCCATTGCCTTCACAGGTTAATAATGGTAATGGGTGAATTCTAAATTTAAAATCATTATAGACTTCTGATACAGGTACTTTACTGAGATTAACAAATTCTTTAGTATCTAAATTTTTTAAATACCTAAGTTTTTTATCTCTTTTACTCTTTGGCTTAATTGGTTCTTCACCAACCAAATCATAAAGATTTTCATTAGTATTGGGTTCATTCTCAGCATAATCACCAGCCCAGACAATACGGTTTTTATACCAAGCTCCACCTTTTTTAATTAAGTTTTCAACGATTGCAACAAAATCATTTTCAATCCAAGAATGTTCCATTAATTTTAAACCATTCTCGTAATCATGTGAATAAACAAATTCTTTTTTGTCTATGTTCACTGGTTTGTAATACTGTCCCATTTTATTTATTGTTTTATTAGTTTATAATTATTATACGTTTTTTTATTTAATATTGTTACATAAGTCAAATAAAAAAGTGGACATTATTATATCCACTCTCACCGTACATTAAACAATCATTAATTAACTTGTATAGGCTGCAACACGTTCGATTTTTTCATCAATCCATTCAACTAACTGGTCAAAGTACAATCCTTCAATTTTATCTTTAATAATACCTTTTATTGAAGTTAAATAAACATCAAATAAATCTAAACCATTAACAAAAATATAAACATGACCTTTATGGTGATGTCCTGATACTTGCATCCTAAACATTTTAGTAATGGGAGTATTATCAACCCTATACGCATGAGAACCCCATGACCAAAATATTCTAACATCATGTTTTAATAATTGCAAAAGTTCCTTAACATCTAATATTCTGCAATTTTTTGTAATTGCTTCAACATTGATTTTTTCTTTTAAACTATTCATTGTCTTTTTGTTTTATTGGTTATAATGATTAGTAATTTCTTTTAATTGATTGTGAAAGTAGGTAAAGTCTTTCAAACTTTGACTAATAGTAAAATTATTTTTATATGATTGATCTTGTCTACATAATTCAATTTCTTCATCAATGTTAAAATCATTCACATAGTTTTTAAATTCTTCAATTGTAAATGGATTTAAAAATATATTCATATCTACACCACCATAAGTCCACTTCTCAATTTCGGCACATTGTACACCATCTTGTTCAATTAAATATACTTTAAAACCATTTTCTTCTAAGAAGTTTTGCAATTTTTTTGTTTTCATGATAATTATTTTTATTGGTTATAATGAGTATACGTACATTGAACAAATTAGTTTCAATTAATCAATATAATCATCAAACCAAATTGTCATGGTGTCAAGTAAATTATCTGCATAATTATTAATAATAATACCTAACATATCGTCATCATTTTGAATAATAATTTGATCGTTTTTGTCTTTCATAAAATCATTAATTTTATTTACAATTTCAATTGCGCCATCTTCACCAGTTAATATTTCAGCAACAACTTCATTATTATAAAATAATGTGTATGTTTCTTTATCATTTCCATTATATGAAACTAAATTTAATTTTTTACTTTCCATGATAATTATTTTTATTGGTTTATAAATGAGTATACGTACATTGAATAGAAAGGTTACAATATAATGATTTATTCAATATATGTATATGAAGTTATAATTCCGGGACGTAGCCAATTACAACTTAACTCAGTATGTTCAGATTTATATATCCAATATTTGGATTCATCAGATTCATTATTGATTGTTATTTCTGCTTGCTCTAAATTTTTTGCAGCAACTAACAATATTCCACCACAATATCCACCTGCAGAATTATTTTCGTATGAAAATTCAAATACTCTTAACATAGTTATTATATTTATTGGTTATAATGAGTATACGTTATAAAACTATAAAAGTTACGAATTTTAAATAAAAAAGGTGTAATTAAATTACACCCTCTTTATTATATGTACATTGAACAATCTTATTTGCACATAGCTTTTAATTCAGCTTTAATACGTTTAGCATTGTCACCCTTCCAAGTTGAAGCATTACATAAGAAATAAGTTACAATACTTTTGGCACTGTCCATAATGTAATTATCATTAATGCTATTTAATGATTGCATTGCCTGATAATAAGGAACTGCGCCAAAATACATTTTCTTCCAATCTTTGCCAATTTCTGCAGCAATTTCATACAATGGTCTTACTGGTGTTTTTACTTTTGTTATCATATTACTTTATTTAAAATTATTATTTTAAAAAACCTTCATACAATTTAAGTATTTCAGGTTGTTCTCCAATATGATTACACTTTTCTTCATTTTCAAAGCAAAGGAGAGAGCCGACAGCCGTATACGTGTCATCGTAGTAGTAATCCGAACCACCGAACCCGAAACCCGATGAAAGATTGAACCAAGGATAATATTTACGTTGATTAAAATTACTCCAATCTGGAATAAAATTTGAACCATTCACAATCTTAATAATATGAAGTAACTTTTTCAAACAGACAATTCTAAATGTATCTGTCGGATAAATTTTATCTTCTTCAGATGGTGTTTCAATATCGCAAGCATCTTCATAATTTTTGATATTATGAAAATCATATTTAACGGGATTCTTATTGTCTTCGATTTTTCTAAGCATTTCCTGAATTTTTTTTGTTTCAGAAATAAGTTTTTCTAATTCAATTAATATTGTTTTCATATTATATTATTTTTATTGGTTTATAAATAAGTATACGTACAATGATTAGAAAGGTTTCAATATCTTAATAAAGATTTGACCATAATTTACATTCACGTATACTAATTTTAACATCAGTTTTTAATTCTTCTTTTAATCTGTCTATAAGTGCATTAATAGTACTTCCACCTTTGCCAATAAGCAAACCCGGTCTATGGGTTTCAACTATAATTAATAATCGTTTCTTTTCTTTGTAAACATCAATTTTTGTAATGGAAGTGTAATACGACCAATCCTCAATATTGAAAAATTGGTACATTGTCCTTCTCACTTTTTTGGAATCAATTTTGAATTTAAGATTCAAAAAACTAAGTATTGCATAATATGCAATTTTAATCAAATTAAAAAATTTTGTTTTCATATTACTTTATTTTTATTGGTTTATAAATAAGTATACGTACAATGAACAATATTGTTTCAATTCTATTACGAATTTTAAATAAAAAAAGGTTACAATATTATTAGTAACCTTTCTTATTATAAAACAATTTGTATTAATCAATTAATTCATTTCAGCCATTACCATTTTTGATACATGAACTTCTTTTAACTCAGCTTGTAACATCTCCCGGATTCTAAATATGTGTCCCTTAACTGTGCCCATAGGAATTTGGCAAATTTCGGCAATTTCATTGTATTGTTTATCCTTCATAAAGTAAAGCAAAGCAATTTTACGATATTTTGGCTTTAAACTTCTAAATGCTTTTAAAAGTTTTTGGCTCAATTCATCATTTTCAAGCTGGTAACCTGCTTCGCTTTGTCTGTCAGCAATGAATTGGAATGTTTCATCACCATCGGCGTTAACAAAATCGGAAACTTTTTGTACTTTGCTTTCTTTGGCATTTTTACGATAATAGTCAATAATACTATTATTCGTAATTGTACGTAACCACGTACCAAATGCAGACTTGTTGGCATCATAATTATTAAGGTTGTTATTTACCTTAATAAAAACATCGTTTGCAATTTCTTCGGAATCTTCAATGTTGTTAATCTTCCAGTTAATGTAATTTAATACTGCAACATGGTTTTCTCTGTAAATAATTTCAATGTCTTTCATATTATTTTTGTTTTATTGGTTTATACTATCTTTAACGTATCATTTTAAAAAAGGTTACGACTGAACGTTATTTAACATTGTGAAAATTTCATTATATGCTAAATATTGACCATAGCAAAAATTATATTTAATTTCATTATTGTCTCTATATTGATTCATTAGCATTAAAGACATTTCAACTTTTTCTTTAACTGCGAATTTCAGTGCATCACGTTCTTTATCGTCCATTGTCTTTTTGTTTTATTGGTTATATTTCTTTAACGTATCTTATTTAAAAAAGGTTACAATTTTATTTATAATAATCTCGTCCCAATAATGGTTTTTTATCATCATTGATATTGCCACGTATACCTTTTGCGGGTTTATTCCATGATGCAGCTTTATATATGTTTCCTTCATTATCTAAAAAACAATGAACTGACGGCTGTCCATAAGTGGTGCGAACTATCTTTATATATTTATCACCCTTTTTAATACTAAAGGTTGGTGATTCCAATACAAAGCCATTATTTTTCCAATCTATATCACTGGCTTCTTTAATTTCTAATAAATAATCTTCTGGTGTTTTCATTTTTTGTTTTATTAGTTATATAAGGTTTAACGTATCATTTTAAAAAAGGTTACATTTTAATTAAAAATAATACATATATTTGTAAAAATAATAATAATTATTATGGAATGGAAATTAATTGCAAATGAAAAACCAAAACATAAAGAATTAGTCTTATGTAATAATGGTAAAATGACATTACCAGCTATCTATTATAAAAATAAAAGTTTTGAGGGTTTTTATTTCTTTACAACTTATTATTCTGAATATCCATTAACTATATATTCTAAAGTAAGAATAAAGCCAAAACATGAAATTTTTAATGTTTTTAAATGGATGCCAATACCTAATAATTAAATATAATTATATCTTTTTGTAACCTTTGTAATTTAATACCGTAATAAGTATATAAGAATATAAAATAATAAATTGGTAATATGGAACAATTAAATGACATTTGCTTAAATTGCGGAAAAGAACACAACCCTAAATTATGGGGTGCAAAATGTGATTGTGCTAAACCTAATGTAGTGCATCAACAAAAATGTAATGGTTGTGAAAATATTGTGGGCTATTTGGGTGAAGATGATTATTGTGGATCAACCATATATTGTCATGAATGTTTAAATAAAGTACGATTATTAAAGATAAAATAAAAACTATTTTTGTAACCTTTGTAATTTAATACCGTAATAAGTATATAACCAATAAAAAATAACATTATGGCAAATTTTAGAGTAATATTCAATATTGATGTTGAAGTTAGTAATCCTTTAGATGCTGCAAAAAAAGCAGAAAATTTGATTAAAGAAAAGGGTGAACATTTTCAATATTATGTTCAAAATGAAAAAACTAGCGAAGTATTTAGCATTGATTTGACTGATTCGGATGAAGATGCAGTACTTTCAATCGAAATTGATGACGAGCCAATTAAAAAAGCGTTTAATTGTCTTTGGTAAAATTAAATAATAAAAGGTTGTAAGCAATTGCAACCTTTTTATTTTAATACCGTATAACAATATAATATGGCAGGGTAAAACTTGGGTGCGGTAATCCAACCCTACCCATAACCCAACTTATTTATAATCATTTCAAATAATAACAATCTTAAATAAAATTATATCTTTATTGAAACTATTTTAAATAAGAAACGTTATAATAGATATAAAACAATATTAGTATTAATCAATAAAACACAATAATCATGGAAAGACAGAAAAAAACAAAAACAGGTGCAAATATTTGCACATTGAACGACCTTAATTTTAATGTCGAAATTCGCCCCGAAACAATGCCATGTAATAAGGAATATAGCCAAAGAGTTATAGGCCAAATTAATGGTAATGACTTCCTTTTAAACCAGTGTTCCAATATTTATACGTTGGTTAAAAATGTTGATATTTTTCCAAATATTGAAAAAGTATTAACTGAAAATAATATCGCCTTTAGTGTTACCTATTCTCACATTAACAATGTGAGATTTTACGCTGACTATATTATTGAAGATAGCCGTTATTCATACAACATGAAAAATACAACCGATTATATTAAACCTATGTTAAGGGTGCAACATTCTTACAATGGTTTAACAAAATACCGGATTATCTTTGGTTATTATCGTTTAGTTTGTACTAATGGTATGACTATACCAATACAGGAAATGAAAAATTTTAACCTCGTTATTGTTGGTAAACATACTGCTTCAATTGAACACAGTTTTAATGAACTCGATAAAATGCTGAAATACTTTGCTGTTAATGCAAAACAAATCACTGAGGAAATTACAGCAAAATATGAATTACTCGGCGGGCGTATGGTTACCAACCTTGAAGACAGAATAACTGAAGTTTTGAACGCTGTTAAAATGCCAATAGTTGATAATTCAAAATTCAATACCTTGAATTATATTACCAGTATTGCTAAACATGACGCAAATGATAATACTTTGGGTTATAATGGTAGAGTAAATGACTTCCTTCTTTATAATGCCATTAACCAGTATTTAAATGACGATAGCCGTAATATTGCTGTGCCTGAAAAGCGTATGGAAACAGATTCTAAAGTACTCGAATTTATGCTAATAAATGCTTAATATGGCATAATAGAAAAATTGATCTAAAACCCTCAAATTAATTATATGGTTTGAGGGTTTTTTATTTAAAATATTGTAACCTTATTTAATATTCTACGTTTAACTTATATAACCAATAAATAATAAGACAATGAAAATACCGGAAATTAAAATTAGCATTAAATTCGACAATGCAAAAATGTCTGAATTATATGGTATTACAAAATCATCAGATATTTATGAACTAAGTAAAAAAGTATTTAATGCTGATACAATTCAATGGGTTGAAGAAATGATACTATTTTGCTTAAATCGTAATAATAAAGTAGTGGGCTTTTATAAAGTATCTTCAGGGGGTACAGCTGGAACTTTATGTGATATAAAGGTTATTCTAACTATTGCCCTTAATAGTTGCGCCCATAGTCTAATTTTAGCCCATAATCACCCTTCTGGCAACCTTAAACCAAGTGAAGCAGATATTCAAGTAACAAAAAAATTAAAAGATGCTGTAACCTTTCTCAACATTGTACGTATACTCATTATAATTCAACCAATAAATAATAAGACAATGAAAACACTGAAAAAAATAACCAGAACGCAACTTATTGAAATGCTGAAAAATTGGAACTACGGCGCACAACCCGCTTCAATTCAGTATGTTACCGAACCTAAATTAACTAAGGAAGGTAAAGTTAAATTCGGTCAGGTAACCAAAATTGCTAATGTTGGTTGTATGATTGGTTATAAATATGAAAATGCCGTTAACAACGAACTTGAAAGAGAAGGAAAAGAAAGGGAATTTCTTGCTCAACCACTATGGAACGGCAAAGGCAAAAGGATTAGCACTGCACTTGCAACCCATATCGAAAAACAAAGTTTTTATCTTACATATAAAGCTCAACAAACCTTTAGAAGTTTTCATTTTGATAGCGTGTTAAACTTAATCCCTAATGCCTTAATTAAACAGTATTTTCCTGTTAGTAACCCAGCTAAACAACAAGGTGTTGAAAATGCAGTCTATCATAGGGAAATTTCAATTGAAAATATTAAACGGTTGAAATTTAAAGGTTGCACTTATGAAATTGTATAAAGAAATTAAATGGGAGTAGCTTAACTCCCATTTTTTATAACTCACATCTCTATTTAGAGTAATTCTAAACTAACCTCAGCTAGTACACTCCCCTCCGTATCCCCCCCTTATAGCCCCCTGTTTTATACCCCTCTGTGGGGGCGTGGGGCATACATGAGTAATTTCTAAAAGGATAAAAAAATTCCAAAAAAATTTTATAATGTCTAAAAACTTAATATATTAAATCCTTGATTTATAATCACTTAACTAAAATTAAGACATATAAAAATTTCCAAAAAAAATTTTACGAAGTTAGTAATCCATATTGTGGTATCAATATAATTAGTTATAAAGGATAAAATTTTATTACATTATTGGTCGCCAATAAGCCACCTTGCAATCAGGGAAACCAAGTTCAGTAAATCCAAGTTTATCACACCAACCGCCATTAAATCTATATCCAAGCATTTCAGTACCATCAACCAACTTAGTTTCCACCATCTCACTCCTACCATCTTCTTTTTCTATTGGCAAATTATCTTTTACTGAAATCCATAAATTTTTACAATTTATAATGGAAGGTTTAATTAATTGCTTTTTCTTACTTTTAAATAAGTTTCCAATAAATTTTATCATTTGTTTTTCAATTTTAAGTTATTATATTTTGATATTTAAGTTCAACACTAATGTCCATGAAACTTTGGTATTTCCTCTTTTGTTTTTAATAGAAATTCAATTTTATCTTCAATAGTCCCTTCAATATTTTGAAATAAGTCTATTGTAAAATTAATTGTTTCAAGCGCATGATACTTAGCAATTGTTAAATCGGCTTCATCACGTAAATCTCCTATTGTATGTTGTTCTATTAAAAACAATGCACTATTGGGAGTACCAAATTCTTTAATATTTTTCATATTCAATCACTTCATTTGTATTTTACACATATTTTATCTATCTGATATTGTTTAAACCAATCCATAAATGAAAAAATCTTTAATTGATTTTCGGCATCAACACCACCATCCTCAGTAAATCCAAATCTATTGAGAAGTTGTTTTTTAATTTCATTATGATTTATTTCCATACTATATTATTTAAATTTAGTTTTACTATTAGGACACTCATGATTATCACATAATCTTTCACCAAACCAAAATTTATTTTTAGACATTGTTGAACCACAATTAGAACAAAAATGCATACCACCTTCTTTTATTATTCTAGTTAATGGTGGTAATGGTTTAGAGATGTTAGAATAATTTAAATTTTTATCTTTCATAATTACATTTATTTAATAAATTGTGACAATATATTCTAATTTATTTTTCAATATCCATATTATAAGACAATTTTGATTTTAATTTTTCCATCACTCATTAACATTCTAAGTTCAAACTGTTCTTTCGATGTTAATTCTGTTGCATCAAAATCAAAACAATCTATATTATTAATTAAATCTAATATTTGTTGTTTTGCTTCACAAGGTTCTATCACTCTATCATAAAGTGAATCTAATATTTGATTTAATTTTTCTTTTTTCATATTATATTTAATTAATATTATTATATATTAGTCATTTTAATTTTCAATATCCACAGTATATTTTTCACCATATTTTAAAGTATAGTTACCTAATAATTTTATTAATAAAGTTTTTGGTAAAATACCTTTACAAATATTTCTAACCGTAGCTTCATTAATTTTTAATATTCTTGCTGCGTCCTTAGTGTTTAAAAATTTTTGTATTTCTTTTCCTTCGTTATTATAAAGTACTACTGAATATCTAGTTCTAGTGCGTGTTCTAATCTTCTTTTCCCTTCTTAATCTTTTAGGTACAACTTTTACATAATCTTTAGGATAACTACATTCTTCTTGTAAAATTTTCTCACCGTATTTTAATATATAGTCTGGATAATTTTCTTGTGAGTACGTTCCACGACAAAACCTATTTATCGTTATACTATCAGTTTTTAGTATATATGCTGCTTCACTAGTATTTTTATATGTTTGTTTAAGTGTACCATCGAGATTAAAGTGATTAACACTATATCTTTTTTGTTTTCTATTGACATTATTTTTGGAAATACCATAACATTTTTTACACGTAGATTTATTGTTCGCATAAAAATTTGTCTCATCAGTTTCACCACAGATTTTACAGAGAGGTTCTTTATACCGAAACTTTCTATATTTTTCTTTTTCTTTAGCGTATAGTAAACCAAGATTTAGTTTTGATGGTATAATTGTAAAATTATCTAGCATTTCCTTTTCTGTGAACCAATATGAATTAAATCTAAATCTACCTTTAAGTTTTTTATTTTGAAGAATAGTATAGAATTTAGTATCACCGCCACCATTAATAACTTTATAATCATTAAAGATTTGTTCACCAATTTCTTTACCGCTATTCCATATTTTTAATAAACTACCATATTTATCATACTGACAATATTTCTTATATTTACTTTCAGATAATCTTTGTAGGGTATGTGGATCACGTTTTTTATCTTGCCAAAAACCTTGAGTATCTTCCCAAAAGCCTCTTTTACCATCAAGCATCCATTGTGCATTAACTAATGGATTATCTTCACTATATTTTTTAACAACTTCTTGAAGTTTTTCATCATACCAATCTTCACTATCGACAGTTTTTATTAGTACGACATTAATATTTTCATTGTTAGAAATGACTTGTTTAAGTTTTCGATTTTTATATGAACTAGAAATATAAAAATTTTTAATTAAATTGTCATCAGTATTATTAGTTGTAATATCCTTTAAATTATTTAAATTATTACTATCCTCATTAATTTTAATGTTTTTATTTGTTTTACCAATATAATAGAATTTATCATTATTTTTTACACCATAAATTGTTGTGGTTTCTTTTTTCATATTATATTTATTTGCGTTCTCCTATTCTTCTTCTTTTGAAAAAATTCCAAAGATTTTAGCAAAAAAATTGGGTTGATTAATTAAATCTTTCTTATTATTATTATTTTCATTTAATTTATTTTCACGTAAAATATCACTATGCATATTAGCATATTTCACATTAGTTGATTGATATTCATTATATGGATAGCATACATTAAATGTTTCCTTATAATCACAATTAATATTATTACAACTGTGAGGATATTGAGGTGGATAACTATTTAACACTAGTCCTGTGGGTCGAAGAAAACCTTTTTCGCATTTAGGACATAAATAATCTATTTGAATTGTTTTTACTTCGCTTTTTGTTTCCATAGTTATAATGTATTAATTATACTTAAGCAATATTAAGTTTAATATTAATTATATTTAATTATTATTATTATTCTCCATCTTCGAAAACCTCATGATTATTATCATCTTCAGATAGAATAGAATTAATATATTCTTGTGTTCCAACTGTTAAACCAATTACTTCATTATTAATATCACCTTTTTTGGGAATAGCAAGAAGCCAACCCATTTCCATTGCAGCCATAGAAATTAATAGAAGTGGATGCATGGCTTCATCATTTTTAAATTTAATTTCCTTATATTCCATAAGTTGACCTTCGAGTAATTTAAGTAATGCTTCTTCAGCAGACATATGTTTAAGAATATAATCTTTAAGTTCAGTAGCTGTCATTTCCATAGGTTATTATTAATTAAATTTATTTTGTATATTATTTTAATTATCCAATAAGCGGATTATCATTTATTGATAATATTCGTAATATTTCAGGGTTTTTCATACATAATCTTGATGAACTAAGCGAAGGAAGTGCAATTATTCCACACCATTTACAAGTTGCACCATCACATTTTTCATTTTCAATCCAATAATGAGAATCATGTAACCAACCATAATATTGATTTTCATATTCATTTTGTTCTGAAGTTACGGGTCTTGGCTGTCTTTTTATCATAATATTTTAATTATTCTATTTTAGTGTATAGTCTTTTAATGTTTCATCAACGATGTGCATTGGTATTATTCCGCTTCCATTGCACACATGACATGGTCTATATCCGATTGAACTATTGGTACTACATGGGTTTAATTGACTAACGAATATTTGCCCTGCTCCGTTGCATACTGGACATTTTTGATAAGGTACTGTTGTTAATACAGTATAATCAATACTAGCTAGTTTTTGCTTTTTAATTTTCTTTTGCATATAATTCAATTTTATTTTTTATTTAATTCCATCATTAATTTTTGTGTTCTTTTATCAATACTATCCCAATGTCTTTTGGTTATCCAGCGTGGTAATTGTAATTTTACGTCATTTAAATAGACTGTTTTAAGAAAAACAAATGGTAGGTATTCATAACCAAAGAATAAAAAATTATAGAGTTTCTCGTATAATTGTTCACAATAAGGATTTTTCTCGTCAATGATAATTATTTTCATGTTGCATATATAATAATATTATTAATTTATAGTTGGACAAATATAGTTTATATTAATAATATGTGCAAGAAATTTTTTAAAAAAATAATCCTTCGTGTAGGGTTTGGTTATTTGTTTTAATTAATTCTGGTTGTGGTTTAAATAGTACTGCTAATTTTTTACTAGCTTCCATATCAATAACAATATCTGGTGTTTTCATATCTTTAAAATATTGAATAATTTTTAAGATTTTGGTTGGTTTAGTATAAAATTCTTTTCTTTGAAAGTTTCTTATCCATTCTCGTTGTTCACCATCACAATCAATAAAAGTGTTATTGGGTGTTTTAACTCCAAAATGTTCAATTTGGTTATCAGTATAATTATATATGACATAAATTGGATAATCATATGCAATATTAAGTGCGTATGCGAGTATTGCACACCCACCTGCACACCATGTACTACCATTTGCTTCAGTACTATCTAATATTGCATATGCTGTATCAGTATTAAGTATTGCTCTCATTGATTTTCTAGAAAAATTTTCCATTAATAATATTCTTTAACTGATTATATTTTTTATGTTTAACTTATTTATTCTTCTTTATCTAATATTTTTTGTAATATTTGTGCAGCATTATGTAATTTACGAACTAAAGAATCTTCATATAGTTTTTCAACAACTGAGTTACCATTCATATCATCAATAATTGAAGAATTATACATTTCAAGTACTTTACTGTCTTCATCCATATAATGTATACGGCTATGGTCAAACATTCGTTCAACAATAGTCCAATCCCACATTTCTTCAATAACACTATGTCCATGCATTTCATTTACCTTACTCATATGTTTAAGTCTATCAGTTTGGGACATATCGTGCATTTTATATATATTTGCATCACCTTTTAATGTTACAATATGAGAATTATCATTCATAATACCTATTTTAGCTTGACCACACATTTTGATAATTTTTGAAAAGCCGTGCATTTCTTTTACTTTAGAAAATCCTCGCATTTCGATAATTTTTGAACTATCATGCATTTCATCAATATAACAGTCATCAGTCATAAATAATATTTCAGAATTATCATCTAATGATTTAATTCTTGATTTATCATATGCAGCAAATACTATTGAGTGTTTAATTTCATCAACAATTGATGTACCAACTAAAATAGCACCTTCATGAAGTAATAATTGTTTATGATTTTTAACAATCATATTACGAATAATATTTTTTAATTTTTCAAAAATATTTGGTGCAAATTCGCCAGCAAACCATTCTGGAATATAACTTTCACTAAAAACCAAATGATAATTATCAATATCATCAAGTCTATGACCATCTTTAGGACTAAACATAGCTTTAAAATATGTATTATTTTTTTCATCTTCAGGTGTAATATATTTACAAATCAAATCTTTATGTGATGTTGCAAATATATTGTGAATAATGTCACCATTATTCTTAATTAATATTGGATAAAAATTATTGTTCATAACATTGCCTTTCATTTATAATAAATACTTAAAAATTTGTAACATTTTTTAATATAATTTTAGGTAAAAGTAATGAAATTAATTAATGGTTGCTAGGTTTTTATTTTTATTTATGATTTTTTGTAACAATTTTTATTTAAATACGTATTAACATTTAAACAATAAATAATATAATTATGCCAAACGGAAGAACGCATGATATTATAACTGCAGTAACCACACCTATAGTTTCGGGTGTGACATATTATATTTGTAAAGATATAAAAACAACATTAATTATATTAGGTTTGTTTTTATTTTCATCATTAATGTTCAATGGTGATTTAGATATTGATAGTAGACCATATAATCGTTGGTGGTTATTGAAAATGATATGGATTCCCTATCAATTAATGTTTGAACATCGTAGTATCTTTACTCATGGAATAATTATTGGTACTATTATAAGAATTCTTTATATTGGTGTGATACCATTTGCTATCTGTGCATTTAAAGGTCAAACACATATAGTAACAAATATGGTAACATTACATAATATGATTATAATTTTCATTGGTTTAGAATTAGGCTCTGCTATACATAGCATTTCAGATAAACTTTTTAGTTAGATTATGAACCTAGTAGTAATAGTGAAACAAAAATGCCGATGCATGTTCCAATTGCACTTCCGAGAGTAAAACCAATCCATTGTAAAATACTATCTTTAGATTTGGCGATTCTTCTCACAACAAAATAAGATAAACTTGCAACAATTATATCAGAAAGTATTGACCAAAAATAATTAGCTTGTGCTATAGCACGAAAATTTACGCTAATGATAGCAAAAGATAGCATTTGTGCGAAAAATAATATTAAACTATCTTTAATATTTCTATGTCTTATATTTTCCATAGATTTTTTTTATAAAAATTTAGGTAAAAATAGTAAAATTAATTGAATAACTATCAGGTTTTTATAATTTTTTTATTAATTATTCTAATTTATTTATAATTTTTTGTAACAATATAAAATATTATTCGTATATTTGCATATAAGTTTGGGTTCTGCTTCTGCAGATAAGTGGTTAAATAATAATTCGCATAACGTAACCCAAAGATGTTGAGTCTGGGAATTAATAAACAGCCTAACTGCCCGATTAACTCAGCATCTTCCTAAACTTTTTTAAAATTTCAAATAATAATTAAAAATATTGATTATGTGTAATTGTAATGATTCAGTAGATCAAAAAAATCAAGAAATTGAAATTCTTGCTTTTGAAATTTTTCAAAATGATTTGGGATTAAGTTTTAAAAGAAACCTTACTGCTGAAGAAAAAAGAAAAATTACTGAAGTTCCAGAGTATCAACAATACAGAGATAATGCAATAAAAGAATATAATCGAAGGCAACAAAAAAAAGAAAAAGCAATTTTCAATAAAAAATATCCAGTTATTAAGGTAAATGCATCAGGTATATCTAATTGGTATAATGGTGCTCGTACCATGTGCTTTGTTTATTCAAAATATCATAATAATTTTATACTTAAAGGTTATCGTGGTGAAGTTGAAAAATATCTTCAAAAGAATTATACCCATTATTTCTGTTATTATTCCATGTGGTATCATGGTCGTTCAAGAGGAATGTGGCATTTTTGGAAAAAAGATGTTGGAATTTTTTCACCATCTGAAAGAAATAAAGATAGAAAATATGAGGTGCGTCCATATTCGGGTGATAATAATCTTACAATTGAAGAGATTAATGAAAAAACATTTAGATTTAAAAGGCTTCCAAAGCGTTGGATACCTGAATTTGATAGATTATAATTATTTATTTAGCGTATAATTTATTTTTTAATTCTTTAAAACAAATATCGCCCCAAGTTTTTTCAAATTTTCTTGCACGTATTTCATGTGGATGTTTATCATAAATTTTATCTGTTGCTATTCCACATTTTTTTAATTTTTTTTCTAGAACAATATATTCGTCATCACACATTAAATAATGTTTATATTCGTGGAGTACGGTTTTACAAAGTCTATTCATTGAATGATTAGTACCTAAAAATATGGTGATTAAACCATTACTACAAGTTCCATACAACCCTAATTCTCTTTCATTATATTCAGATTTACCACATGATTTATATACTCGTAATTTCGGATAACTTTTTTTAAATTTTGATAATCCAAATTTATTTATGCACCAATTTAAAATAAATAAAACTTTTTCTCTATTAACTTGGACTTTCATGCAATTATTTTAATACTTTGGAATTTCGAATGGTTTAAATTCAAATGGTTGTTTTTTATTTCCCATATCAAAAATTTCAAGATAGTGTGGTGGAAATTCATCATATGCCATTGATTGTGCAAATTTATTTGTTTTAAATATTCTTTGTACTTCAACAAACTGTTCGGGGAATTCTTTATCATAATTTAATTTAGATGAATAGGGTATAATACCTTTTTCGGATAATAAATCTAATATATTATCATGTAATGCATTATATGATTGAGCTAAATATAAGTCGCCATTACTTAATAGAATACCACGAGCTTGACTTGTAAAATTATCAAGATTTTTCGGATTTTTATAAACTGGAATGGGTTTTATTGGAGAATTTCCCATTTTATCAACATAACCAATAAAGTCTGAACTAGCATTTGTTTCAGGTTTTAGCGTGGTTGGGGTTATCCCAAGATTTTTTTCATAATATTTATCTGCAAGACTTGGTTCATCATTAGATTGCCAATCAGAAAAATAATTACTTATTTCTTCACAGATTATTTGTAGGACTGATTTCATTAGAATATTTTCATATAAATACCAAACAACATTAAAAAATTACCTAATGAATTATTTTTACTGTGAAAGGCTTATTATAAAATATTATTTTGTTTTTTACTTGCAACAACAATTACAGTGAAATTTATTGAAGTATCAATTTTGGGTTTAATTTCATTATAATAAATGATTTCCCAACCATCTTTGATTAAATCATCAAAGAAAATTTGTATATCATCATGAGTTACAATTTTATAAAATCTTTTATATTTTATAGGCCTTTCCATAATTATTTTTGGTGGTAAATTTACTTAAATTATGTTTAGAAAACAATGATTTTAGTATTTATATTAAAAATAAATTAACATAAAATTATATTAAAATGAGTAAAGAACGAGAAATTCAGATTTTAGAACATAAAATTGCACAACTTGAAAAAAAGATTAATGAATTTAATAAATATAACATTTCTCCAAAAAAGATTGAGAATCTTGAAATTTTAAAGCTTAAATACGAAGACGAATTAATTGAAATTGATGTAGAATAATTGAGAATTATAGATTAGCCACCGATTTTATCTTTTAAATATTTACTAATGAATCCATTATTTTTATCAAATTCATTGGCACTGATAATATTTTCACAATATTCTTGATAATTAGTATTATAATAATCAATAAAATCGTCAATAATTTTTAATATGTCTTCATCACAATTAATTTTATTTATTCGATTTTTTAATACAACTATTGTCCAAGTTTTCCAATCACTATTTAAATCATTATATTTTTCTTGAAGATAATTATAGGCAATATCAATAATATATGCTAAACATCTTTGTGTTTCGGGTTTGATTGTTTCGAATGTTTCAAATACTGGTGAATATTTTTGTACTAGAATATTAATTTCATCAATATTTTTATTTGTCAAATCTATCATGTGCGTTTTTTGTAATTTGGCAAATTTCGACATTGCCAATAAATTTATCTAATGTTTTTGCATTTGAATAACTCATTGCATTTCTTAAATAATGTTCAAAATTTTCAACCCATCCATGCAAAAAATATTCAACTTTTCTAAATCTAATAACACCTTCGGATGTTTTAAAAATAGTTTTGCCCATTGCTTTTTGTGCTCCTTTTGTACTCATACCTCTAAAGTATTTTTTTATTGGAAAACCTTTAGTAAATAAGAATTTAGCAATTTTTTTATTTAATTTAATACCATACAAGTAATTATTTGCACAACTTTCAAAAGATTTATTAAATATTGAGCCAACCATCACATAGTCAGACCCTAACCCAAGTGCTTTGATTATATCAGAATAATTTTTCATACCACCATCAGCAACAATAGCTGGTGCTTTTATATCGGGATATTCTTCAATAAACTTATTTTTAATTTGTTTAATTTCATAAATTAATGATGCCATTGGATAACCAATGCCACTCTGTTTTGTGGTTAAACATGCGCCACCACAGCCAATTGAAACTCTTATCATATCCACACAATTATTTTTAGCATACCAATAATATGTTTCAGGATTAGCAATATTGCCAACCATAATAATAATATCTGGTCTATGACATTTAATATCTAAACAATATTCCACAATTTTTTGCATGTGGCCGTTAGCTATATCAATGAGTATGTGTGTGTTAGGGTATAAATCTCTATAAGAATTTAATTCAAGTTTATCTAAGTCATCAAAACCAAGACTAATAAAAATGTCAGAATATGAATATTGTTTATGTGTTTTAGTGTATTCATAAAATTCACTATATTTTATAGTTCTAGGTAATGTAACATTTATTTTCTTATCAAGAAAATTATACATATTATCAAGATTCACAACAGTATCCATTGGTGCAGTAAATAGTGGTAATTTATCTGGTAGTGTAATATCTTTATATCGACTTGTTATACTTGTTGTAGGTTCAGGCACAATAAGTATATCATCAAAATCAAATTTAATTTTTAAATCTTTCATAAAGCATTGATTAATTAAAAAAGTGTGTGTCTTTAGTAAAAGTATTAATTGAAGTAATTGAAGCTTAATGTTTAACTCATAAGTCTTTAATCAATGGTGAATTCAAGAATCATTAACATTCAAATCTCTATCGGTTACCATTTGTGTCAGAAGTTTCATCATAATACTAATGTTAATCAACACACACTTCTATTTTATTTATTCTGCTGTTGGTGAATCCAATGGAACTAAATCCCAAGGAATGTCTGTATTATAGTTATAATTATCAATTTCTTCTTGAATTATATCCACCTTTTTTTGAAAATCATTAACGATATTATTTCGTTTTTCTTCATCAAATTGAACCATATAAGTTTTTATTGCAGATTCACCATAACCTATTACTTGGTTACCTTCTGCGACACTTACTTCATTCCAAAAAGCAATAAGTGCCTTATATTCAGATAACATAAAAATTCTTGATTGTATTTCAGCGTTTGCAGCAAAAATTGCAAATTTTAATCCAGTAAGTTCCTCAATTTTTTTCAATAAATTTTGATAGATTTTTTCTACACTATATTTATCAGGATTTACTGAACCATCTAGATATGAATTTTTTTCTTTTATTTGTTGTTTAAGTTTGGCGATATCACCAATTAAACTTTTTCTTAATTTTAATGCCTTATATAACTTCATCATTTTTATATTTGATGACAATATTAGTGATTAATATTCAAATAAGCAAGAAAAAATATACTTTATTTAGAATATTTTAAATGATATTGAATTTTCAATAATTTCGGGGTCAGAAAAAGCCCAATTATCAAATTCCTCTAATTCATCTAGAATTTTTTGTAATAATTCAAAATCTTTATTATATGCATTAAGTAGTAATTCTTCAGTATTTTCAGATTGAAAATCGAATTCGAGTTCATCACTTTCTATTTCAATGGTTTCAATTTCTTCATCATCTAAACTATATTCCCAAATAATTGAATTACTGTGTAATGTTAATTCACCATTAATATTTTCAAGAAGATATTTATCTTCTATTTTCTCAAATAATTCATCGATATTCATATAATTATGATTTTATTATAAAATAATTTTTACAATAAATAGAGAAATATTAAGCAAAAGATAAATTTTAAGTGAAAAATCATTGCTTTATAAAAGTGGAATTGTAAACAATAATTCAAATGTCCATGCTTCATTAAATTTGCCATCATTATAACCAGCACCCATTCTTAGATTAAAATTTTTTTCATAACCAAAACTAAATATAATTATTGGTGGCCTATCATATATTGTATGAAAATTATTTCTTGTTTCACATGATACAACTGTTGAATAAAAATTAATATTTTTAGATATTGGTTTTTTATAATCAATATTTAAATTTTTAAATGGATTATAGCCTTGAGAAAAACATTGGTTTATGAAAAACCCTAATATAATTAAAAGTATTAATTTTTTCATGTTTAAATTTTACGATAAATAGAATGAAATTAAGCAAAAGATAAATAAATTATATTTATATTTCAATATAAATTGGTTTAAACACACATTCATATCTATCATTAAGATTACTAGCATTGATGAATGTAGTATTCCCTATTTTATGCACACCATGTCCTTCGTGAATATGGCCGTAGCTGTGGATTTTTAGATTAAGTCTTTTTGTAATTTCTTCATATAAACTTGGTGAACCTTCATGTTGCATACAATCTGGAACATAATCACCAATCATATAAGGTGGAGAGTGTGTTATTAACACATCCGTATTGTCAGGAATTGCTTGCCAATGTTCTATAAGTTTTGATTCGGGGCGATTAAATGCCCAATCGCAAAATGGTTTTGAAACGGGTGTACCATAAAAATTAATCCCATTTATTTCAATACTACTATCTTCTAAATAAATAACATTATTTGGAATTAAAGATTTAGCAAGTATAGTGTTTTTTTCGAAAATCCAGTCATGGTTACCAGCGATTATAATCTTATGAGCATATTGATTTAAATTACTAAACCATTTCATGAAATTTTGAATTTCGTGTTCATAACCCATTGTACTCATATCACCACAATGAATTATAATATCAGCTTTAGGTAAACTGCCTAATTGTTTATGTTTTCCATGTGTGTCACTAATTACAACGATTGATGTTTTCTTCATTTTGAAATAATTTTTATCCTAATTAATTCACACAATAAATTATTAATACTATATTCAACATTATGAAATACTTTAGAATTAAAAAGAAATTCAACATTTTTTTCAGAATAATAATTTAACTCAAAAGTATAGAAAGTATTATTAATATTGTGAAATGTTACATTAATATATATTTCATATACATTTTCATTTCTTTTTATTATTTCTGGTAAATTATTAAATTTAATTATAATTTCTTCATTAACATTATTTTCATAAAGAAAATTAAGAAAATTTTCTTTAGTAAATAGTTGAATATTCTCCATTTATTTATTTGTATATTTAACATCAAAAAATCCGGGGTATTTACTTGATGTTATTTTACCAACATTATATTTAGTTTTATTGATTTTATTTATATATTCTTTAGTTGCACCAGTTACTTGATATGTAGTGTCTTTACCGTTGTCCGAAACAATTGTTATTATATTATGAACATTTTTTTCACTAGCAATAACTATTAAATTTTCCTTTTTTGATTGTTGAAGATTTGTTTCGACATTTCTCGTTTTTTCTGTTGAATTTACATCCAGCATTTTTTTAACTAATTCCTTATTTTCTTGTCCATAATCTACTATTATTTCTAATTGTTTCTTATTATATAGTTGGAAATCATTAAATGAATTATAACCATCATCATAAACTTTATCAATTCTATGATTAAGTTTATCGAAACCATCATTCATCGATACTTTTAATTCTTCAATTGCTGTAGTTTGTTCTTGTAATGTTTCATCTATTTTATTCAATTTATTAAAATGACTCATTTTAACTTGTCCAAAAACAAATGCACTACCAATTAATGCAACACTAATTCTAATTACCCATTTTAATACAATTTTCGATTTATTTGGTTTTAATTCAATATCTTCGAAAACATCTTTTATGATATCGCTCATTGTTTTTTTGTTTTATTATAATAAATACTTAGAAATGAAGATTAGCGTGATATTGATGCGTAATTTATATCATTTCTTATCTAAAAAATGGCAACTCTTTTAATGAATTAATACGCATATGACCAACATTGTATTTTATATTCCAAGGTGCAGTATATAAATACGTAAAAATGCCTTGATTATTAAGGTCAACGAAATTTTCATATGAATCATCAATAAATATTTCAACCCCAGCTTCTTTAGCTGCAGCTACTTTACTTTGTTTTATATCAAGACTAATAACTTTTCTTTTAGGAAATGCATGTTTATCGAGCCATTGTTCGGTTATTTCTTTAGATACGGGTCTTGCAGTGATATAACAATAAGGTTCAAAGGGAATTTCATTTAATTTAATTAATGGTTCGATATTTAAATAAAAATTATCTAATGTACCATTTATACGCATTTCATCAAATCTGTTGCTTATTTTTCTATCGAAATACCATGAGTTTGGTGCATTACAAATCTCAGGATATAATTGATTCCAAGCTTTAGTAAAATCAGCGAGTATTCCATCAACATCAATACCAATACGAGGAATTTTTAGAAAATTTTTTGGTCTATCGTCACCTTGTGGGAAAATATAATAAAATGAATTGAGAAAATGAACATTACATGCTGCATGAGCAATATGTAATCTCCCACTTTCAGGGTCGTAGTCTTCTCCTCTTTCAATAGCAGCAATATGCCTTTTAAGTGATGCAAGAACTGAAGTCCAAGACAACCCCTTGGACCAATTTCTTGGCTCATATTTAATTGCGCCATCTGTTAATACTTGTACAAAATCTGCAAATGCATGTGGTTCAACCAAATCATATCTTAATTTTCCTTTATTAAATCTAAGACCTTGACCAATACCTGTGGTTGCAGTCATATCTTTTTCTTGCTCTTTTTCTGCCATAATTTAATATTATTTTATTCGAATACTTTTACACCAAACATATTTTCAAGTTCTTTATGCGGTGCTTCATAAATTTTATTTTCAGTTTTAATGTCTTCACCAATTGAATATACTTCTAACTCAGTAATTTCCATTTGATAATCTTCAATTGTTTTTAATTTTTCTTCTTTAGTTTTAGGTCTAATTTTAATTACGTATGTAAATATTGCACGTAAATATCCGGGTGATAAATCAGGATGTGATACAATTCTTAATGAACCATATGGTTTTTGGGTATCAACATTACGTAATATCCAACGTGCATCCACACGTAATTCTGTAACATAACCCTTTAACCTGTCCCAATATGTATTATTTAAATCAATATTATCCATGAAATATTGTATATAAAAATAATGTAATTAAAGTTATTATTGAAATAATTAATGCTAAATTACTTGTTTTGAACGTTCTATGTGAACTATATCCAAAACCATAAATACCATTATCTGTATATTTCCACCATAAATTATCCCAAAAATCAAAAAATCGCCACATAAATTACTTCGTTTTTATTTTAAATAATCCTTATAAATATCAATAAACTGTTTTCCAGTATAAGTAGACTTTTCTTCTGTCTCAAAGCAAAGGCGAGAGCCGACAGACGTAATCGAGTAAACGCAGTAGTAACCCGAATCACCGAACCCGAAACCCGAAGAAAGATTGAAGTAGGGAAAATATTTACGTTGATTAGAATTATTCCAATCTGGAGTCCAGCCTTGATTAATTGCTTCTGCAATTATCATTAGTTTATAGTTAGCAATAATTGGCTTTGTAAATCTATTAATAACATTTACTGAATTATTAATAGAATCTGGATTAATATTCAATTCGATACAAGCATCTTCAAAGGTTTTAATTTCTCTAAAATCTTTCTTCTTAATTGGTTTGAATTTGATTAATTCATAAGTAGAATTATTCTTATCGATTTCAAAACCTTCAGGTACAGAAATTTTTAATTCGTTTTGCATAAATATAATTATTAATATTAATTCTTAACGATTTGCTTTGCGTGATTGTCGTTGTTGTCTATTTTTAGATTTACGTACTTTTTTATATGTACTCCCAAATTTATTTATTGTGGTTTTACCATTATGTATTAAAGATTTAAAACTGATTTGTGCATCTTTTAATTGTTGAATATAAAGTTCTTTCTTTTCTTCTTCAGTAGGTTCATTATTTTCTTTAGCGTTCGGAGTTTCAAATACTGGTTCTTCAATATCTAAAATTTCTTGAACAGGTGTTGTTTCATTTATTTCACTATTATTTTTTGGCATAACTAATTAGTTTTATATAAAATTATTTTATGTAAAAATAAATATTATTATGATAGAAAGCAAGAAAAAGAAAATATATTTTATAATAATAAACTTAGAACCATTACTCATCATCAAGTTTAAATATATTTTTTCTAATTATTTCATAATTTTTAAAACTAAGGCACATTATTTTAAATTCTTTTCCTTCTTTAGCTACTTGATAAATGTATTTTTCTCCTTGTTTTATTATTTTTTGAAATTCATTAATATCAATATTCCAATCTTTACGTTCTTCTTCTGTACTATTTTTCATTATATAATCATAACCATCACAATAACGGTCAAATTCTGAAATAGGATAAGTTCTTTTAAGTAATTCGAAATTATGCATTTAGTTCAAAAAAAACTGATTTTCATTTATTGTTGATATGTTTATTGTGGAAATAATTGGAGTAATTTTATTAATATTGTAATTTAAAACCAAATTAACGAGGTTATCTATTTTTTCACCTAGTTCCCATTGATCCTCAGCCATTGCAGAAACATATTTATCATTTACTATAATTTTACCGTAAACAACTGGATTATTATCTTCACTTTGTTTTCGTTTAATTATACCACGAAAAGATTTGTTTCCATTCACTCTTGCGGTGAAAATTTCAGTTATTTCGATTTTCGATTCTTTTTTCATAATTAATTATACGAACCAACTAAGAAAATGTTACAAAAAATTAGTAAATTAATGCATCATCACGTAAGGTATTATAAATCAATACTTCAATATCAAATATATCTTCAATTACTTCACTATAACAATAAAAGCAAATTGTACCAAATTTAATTTTTATTTGATGTATTTCGAAATTTGGATCATTTTCAATACATAAATCTAAGATTTGTTCAATAATTTCATTCCATATTGGTATTATTGGAGTACCTATAGAAAACCCATACCAACCTCTTGGAACATAACTTCGATATTTATCGAACAAATAAAAATCATCTTTATTTGTTTCAAAATCTTTTTTGAAATTAGGATATTCTTTTAAAAAACAATAAACATTATTATAACCTTCTGGAAGTAGAAGTGGTTTCAATTCATGCTGGTTTATGATATTCTTTACTTTATCAATTAATTTCATGTTATTTATATTTTTGAAAAACAATTACGGGTATAGTATTTTTAAAAGTGCCATCAGAAATTCTATAATTATTTGGTAGATGTTTCAATAGTATCATTTTATATAATTCACGTTTTTGCCTATCAGATATTTGAAATTCATTCTCAATTTTAGGTTCAGCATGTATAACATATATTGGATTATCATTATTTGAATCAATGAATTTCTTTATTATTAAAACCACTGTCTTTATAATTTTTATAAGTTCTTTAAAGGTGGTTTTTTTATACTGAGTTGTGATATCATTAATACTAAAAACAATATTTATAATACCATTTTTTAAATCAAAAACTTGTGGAATGTCAAGAAATATGGGATTTATTTTTTGTTTAACCACTTTAATTCTTGAATTATCCTCTAAATAAAATTCACCAATTAATGGATTATTTCCATAATAATTATATTCATAACTATCAATCTTATTAAAATCTAATATTTCATTAATAAGACTTTCATTAATAATTTCGATTAATTCAAATTTATCGATTTTCATTTTAATTGTTTCAATATTTCATCAAATTCCTCATCACTAAGATTTAACTTAGTTTTTAAATCAAGCTTTGATTCTAAAGTACCAACCATTTCACCATAAGCATCTTCATTAATTGCAATGAGCATATTTATATGCTCAGTAGAAAATGGTTCAAGAAGCGTAATTGCAGTATCCTCATCAAAGATTGTAACTGCTGGCCTTTTATTGTAAATCATTTTTTTGTCGTTTAAATAGTATATGAATTATAGTAACATCATTAAGTTTTATGGGTTTATCTTCAACATAATGAATTATTTCCCAATTTTTTTGACCTTCATTATTTAATGCTTCAATTAATTCACAATCTGTTCTAACTTTAAATTCCTTTTTTTTATATTCCCACATAAACCAACCAATTTTCTATAAATACAGAAATGTGAAATTATTGCTTACTGCTATGCTTTGGTTTTATCAATAAATGTTTTCACAGTTTTATTATTAATTTCCAATATTTTGTCTTTAAGTGTTTTAAACATTTCTTCTAACGTTAAATCACAAAACTCATCTTTCCAATCAGCAACATAATATAATTTTCTACTATCTTTTATAACACCAAAAAGAATTGGGTCTTTCTTTTTCTCGATTTCATTTTTTGTTAATTTAACACCATTATCTTTTGGGTCATAATGTAGAATTACATAATTGTCAAAAATCTTACGAGTATCTAATTCTTTTTTTATTTTATAAACTTCTTCTGGAATAATTCTATTAAAATTTTTAATCCAAGTAAGTTTAAGATTCTTTTCTCTACCAACATTTTCATAAAAACCAATGACTTGCTTTTCAGTAACATATTTTTTTAATCCCATTACAATTAGATGTGCTTCACCTCGTGCAATATCAATAATTTTTTTCAAACTTTCAAGAAGTGTGGTTTGTCCCATTTCAATTGCTTGTGCTATTGCCTTTTCATAATGTTCAGCAATTTCTCCAATTGGTGTAAGTTCTTTATATGAACTTGCAAATTTACTGAAAAATTCAATAACTGTAATTGTTTTCTTATATTCATCTTTTCTGTGAAATAACCAATTCATTATTCGAATAAACCAATTGTGTTTAGAATTAAATTTATTGGAAAAGCCACCTACTGGTGATACATTTACCCAATTAGACGATTCATCAGATGAATCGCTTAACAGAATTTTATTATCATTTTCTTCTTTCTTATATTTAAGAAGATTTCTATCAATTTCAAAAAAATCGAAAATTCTGAGTTCCTTAAACCCACCTCTTTCTGATATCATAATTTTTTTTTATTAATTTTTATATTAAATTATTTTTGATATTAATTTTTAATTGGTCTCTACCAATTTAGGTTCATTTCTACCATACTTTATAAAGGATGACAATAGTCAGATGGTGTTAGTCCCCTCCAATTTAGGTTCATTTCTATCGCTCTACCTTAGTATGTTTCGGAAGATATGGGGTGTTAGTCCCCTCCAATTTAGGTTCATTTCTATCCAACCTCTTATGAAGTCTCTGATTTCACTATCATTAAGTCCAAATCTTTCTTCAAAAACTTTCCAAATTAATTGATATTTTACCCATAACCTACTATTTTTCCAATCCTGTTGAAATAACCATTGGTAATTATTACCATATTTATTATTTGGGTCATAACCTTCTAATAGATAATATGTTAATTCTTTTTCACCAGTTACTTTAACAACAGTGTTATTAAACATCTCAAATAAGAAATCAGACATAGCTTTATTCTTATCTTCTTTATTTACAATTGGTTTGAACTTGATTAGTTCATAAGAACTATTATCTTTATCAATTTCGAAACCTTCTGGTACGTTAATTTTTAATTCTTTACTCATATATTTTTTATTATTTAATTTTCGGTAAATATATTAAATTAATTTTAACTTTTATAATAAAAATTAAAAAATATAATTATTTTTTATATGAAAAATAACATGAGCGTAGCCAGAATTCTATTTTATTTTATCATTTGTCTTATGCTTTACAGCATACCTTTTACAAGGTGCGCCAACCCGACTATTATTGACCCGCTTTCCGTCTAAGTCTGTATGGCTTGCATCTTCCACAGTGGTAACGATTTTTATATCTCCTGTGTCTAGCGGTGATGTTCTGAGCTTCTTCTATACTTTATATAGTACAGCGATAAATCCTCTGTGTTATTTTTTTATTTTAAATTTATAATAAAAAACTAATGTTAACCAAACAATATTTGCAATAACAATTAATATGCCACCAAGAAAACTTAATATTTGATGTAAACTAGGATAGTAATATAAATTCCAAAATCCCCAAAGAGTAAAAAACGATAAAGGAATCCAAGATATTCCTTTTAAACATTTATCCTTAACTAATCTGTAAATATTTATCCAACAAAAAAGTCCTGAACAACATTCAAATAGACCATTAATTAAATCATTAGTTTGCATAATTATTACTTTAATATTCCGACTCTTCTTTTATAATATTTGGAAGTGATTTTATTCTAGTAGTTATTTCTAATTTAGAAACATCAGCATATGATACAATATATCCTATTTTTATGCATAATATTATATTGTCTTCTATTTTTATGTGAATTTCACGTTGATTACTAACAACTTCATGTATACCATTATATTGAAAATAATCACAACCTCTTTTGCAATGAAGTTGTATTAAATCACCCTTCTTAATATTATTTTGATTACAGGGTTTGTTTGAGCGTTTATATAATTTATGATTATATTTTATAATCCCTTTCATATCATATTTTTTATTATTGTACGTTAAATTAAAAATTTTGTTACAAATAAATTATAATTAATAAATTATAGAGCAGATGGAAGGAATCAAACCTTCATCCTTGGCTTGGTAAGCCAACGCACTATCATTTGTGCTACATCTGCGAAATTTGAATTTGTATACCTGAAGGGACTCGAACCCATAACCAATTGATTCGTAATCAATTGCGCTATCCAATTGCGCCACAGGTATATTATTAATATTTATTTTTTCGTTTCTTTATTGTCATTTGATTTACTATTATTATTTATAAATATAACATCATTACAACAAATCACATAATCGACACCTTTTGATGCAAAAACTGGTTGATGACATTTAGGACAAATTACTACGCACATAATTTTAATTTTTAATATATATCGCACCCCTACGTGGAATTGAACCACGACTGTAGGTTTAGAAGACCTGTGCACTTATCCATTATACTATAGGGGCATATAATTCATTGATTTTTAATTATTTAGAGCCTGATGAGGGACTCAAACCCCCAACCTCCACATTACAAGTGTGGCACTCTATCAATTATAGTTAATCAGGCATAGTTTTATATTAATTTAATTGATAACCTTTTCCAGCACCTTTCCAAATTACCATTACTTTTTCACTTCCAGTTTTATCATTTTTAATGAAATAAAAATAACATTTAGTTCCAACATCTAATTTAACCTTCTTTTCAATTAAAATTGGATTGATTTCTGTTTCAATTAAAGTATAACTATTAAGATAAGTAATAGAAATAACAGAACCTGCGTATTCCTTTTGTACTGTATTGAAAGTATCTATTTTAGAACTAACACAACCTAGTAATAAAATTAGAAAAATTAGTAAAAATTTAGTTTTCATTGTTAATAAATTAATTTTCAAAGTTAGTTAATTTTTTTATAAATACAATTATTATTATATTTAATTTTGAGTTCGGTATTGGATTTGAACCAATGATGGGATTTCTCCACGTCAGTTTAACAGACTGATGCCTTGGCCACTAGGCTAACCGAACATATTGTTTACCCGAAAGGACTCGAACCTTTAATTTATTACTTATGAGATAATTTCATTACCAATTATGATACGGGTCAGATTGGAGCAAATGAACCGAATCGAACGGTCATCCTCTGGTTGGAAGCCAGACATAATAGCCATTATACTACACTTGCTTATTTAATTGAGGAACAAGCTAGTAACGATCTAGCATTTCCAGAGCTTCAATCTGGCACATAAACCTTTATGTTATTGTTCCATAATATCTCCGTGTGAGCCTTCTACTCACGATTCCTGAAAGTATTGCAACTATCATAAATGTCTCTAAAAATATTTGTTGTACTTATAGTTGTCAACCAAAAGTACGTAATAATATTCCATTGAACATTAGGACAGCATCTTATGCATACGGAGATTCACACACTTTACATCAATTATATTCTGCAAAACATAATTGTTTATAGCATTGTGTGAGTTATAAACTGAATTGCAGTACAGTTTATAAGTGCGGAGGCGGTAAGGGTCGAACTTACATATCGCATTTTAAACGATAACTAGTTTTCAGGACTAGGCCGATACCAATTTCGGTTGACACCTCCAATTTGATTTTTATTTTAGCGGAAAATGTTAGATTCGAACTAACGGAACAACATAACATCGTTCTGCTGTTTAGCAAACAGTTGCATTACCACTCTGCCAATCTTCCAAATTTTAGTTGTCTCCACAGAATCCGAGTCTGTAACCTTTTGAATATCAGTCAAATGCTCTACCAGTTGAGCTAGGAGACAATATATTTTTATTGAGCCACTTGAACGAATCGAACGCTCGTATTCTGCTTTGCAGACAGACACCTAACCTCTTGGATAAAGTGGCATAAACCAGCATGTCAAAGAACAGATATTATACCCGTAAAGGTATAATAAATGAATAAAGAATAAATATAATCCCGTAAGGGTATAATACCTACAGATATATTTTAAGAGCCTAAAACTGGAATTAAACCAGTATTATCTAGTTACGGAGTAGAAGTTCTATCGTTAAACTATTTAGGCATATATTAAAAGAACATAAAAGAAAAAACCCGACTTCATTTCTGTGTCGGGTTTCACTTTTTCAATTTTATTTCATTCAATAAAACAAATTACCCGACATATTAATTCTGCCAATAAAATTTGAACAGAATATAGTTCTTCCTATGCGACTTGTTGTGGTCGATACGGAACTAAAAATATTTGTCGTTAATTTTTTCATTATTATAATTCTTATTTCTTTAAATAACTGTTTAATCTAAATACGTGACAAAGGTAAAAAATGTTACGATAATTACAAACTATTTTTAAATTATTTTTCTATAATATTATTAACAATGTAAGTATCAATATCATCTCTTAGAATTTTTTTATTGATAAAATATATTGCACCCTCATTATAGCCACTGGATGTTCCTTCGAAAATTTTGAAATCATTTGAAAATATTCCAGAAAAAACTTCAATATATCTTTCTAGTAATTCAGTTTCAATGTTTTTACCAATAGTATAAACATTAATATTGGGATTATTTTTGATAAATTCGTTAATTAAGTAACAAGTTTTACGCATAATCTCATTACATTCTTTTTTATTGTAACTTGGATATTCTTCAACATATCTATTCTCAATTGTTTTAATTAAATTGATATCACAAAATTTTTCTAATTTTGATTCAATTGTGTTTTCTTTGAATATTTCATTTAATATAATACCATTATTTAAAATAATATTATTGTTACGATAATTATCAAGTAAATAAAATGTTAAATCAAATTGTTCGTTATTCAATTCTAAATTATCGTAATTAGATGTTTTGATATTAAATCGATAAATTGTTAAATTACTATTAAATGGAACTAGTTTAATTATTAATTTTTCGTATTCAGTTTCAATTTTTTGATATTTGTATTTTATGTTTAGTGCAAATAAAATTGAATTTAATTCATCTTTAAATAAAAATTTCATTCTATTTGAATATGGAATTGGTGTTCGGCTTGGTCGTGGCATATTAATTAATTTTTTATTATGATATTTTTATCTATAAAATAATTAATATTTTATATTAGATTTTCTTTTTGCAATCTTTGGCATATGTACACATATTTCATCTAACCATCCTCTTCTTATTGAAAAATTATATGTTGCACTTGATTTTTTAGCCAATTCATTTCGACTACTATATTTTAATGCTTCTTCGGCACACCTCTCTTTAGTCCAATAGCTTTTAGGTTTTCTCATATGAAAAATTTTTAATAATATAATCATAGTCATATCTTCTATGACCGTTTGGAGTATAAATAACATTAATTTTATTGTTTTCCTCCCAAACTCTTAATGTTTTTGGTGTTACACCAACCATTTTAGCTACCTTACCAATCGATATTAATTTCATAATTCTAATTTATTATAAATACTATAAATGTTTAAAAATGTATAGGTTTTATCATATTTATTTAAAATAAAAAAGTCATAACTATTATGTTAAGACTTTCACAAAATTTAATATTTTTTAAAATGTTATTTCACAAGAGTTTCCACTACATGCAACAGCACTAGTTGTATTAATATCAAGATAATTTGGTTTAACATTTAATTTAGACCAATCGATATCTTTAATATCTCTATTAATTTCAATCCATTTATGATAATTATTTACATCTTTTAAACAATATGTCATTTCTTTATGTGATGAAAAATATCTTTCAGAAAATTGCATTGCTCTACGAATCCAATCTTTTTTCAAAGCATAATTATGTGTTTTAACTATTAATTTACTATCTAAATATCTTTTATATTCTTCAGCTTCTGGTTTGATTTGTAGCTCAGATAATTTATCTAAAGTACCATTTTTAAATCCAAGATTTTTCCAAAGTTCATTTGGTGAAGTATTTTTTATTTTTTCGTTAACTTCATCATTAGAATATTCTAATTTTTCACCAATTCCCATTACTGTATCACATGCAAGCCAAAGATTGTCATTAAATGCAGTTAAACCATCAACAATAAGTCCTGAAGCAAAAATAACTGCATCACCATATTTTTTAACTAATTGTTCTGGAGTTAATATTGATATAAAAGGTGCTTGATTATAATCTTTATCACCTGTTTGTGGTAATAGTGAGATTCCTGATAACCATTTTTTATTATTAAAAATATATTCTTCAACAGCATTCCAATCATCAACAATTATTGTATTACTCACATTATGTCTCATTGTTGGGTCTGTTGATAATTCGACATTAGTTCCATATTCTATCCAATTTTCTTGTGTTAATTTAACTATTTCAAGTAATTTAGTTCCTAATAATTGGTCTTTAAAAATACTATCTTTTTTAACTACAATTGGAAATGATATTACCCAATCAGTATTGTTTGATGACCAAACAGAATTTTCAAACATTTTTGGGTTTATTTCATATAAATATTTTGCAATATCTTCATTTATATTAGCTTGAACATTTCTAATGTATTGTAATGAGTGCTCACCATGTATACCAGATGCTGTTTTTAATAGAACACTGGCATTTCCAGATGGTTTTACGCATGTTGTTCTTGCTGCTTGTCTAATACCAATCATTTGTGCAACCTCTTTATTAATTTCTTTTATAATTTCAGCACCTTTTTTTTGTATTTCAGGATTTAATAATATTTTTGGGTTGTTCATGAATCCAGTAATGCTGCACCCTAATAATGCTTCTCTTTCAAAAATTTCTTTAGTTGCAGAATCAACATATTTAAAATCAGTATATGCTGCTTGCATAGTACCGATAATTGCTGCAGCTTTACATGCAGTATAGAAAATTTCTTCTGTTATACACTTACCGCCATTAATTTCAACAAGATTACATCCTTCACTTCCAGAAACACCACTTTCTGTTTGTGGTCGCATCGAGATTTCAAAACAATTGCTAACATTACATCCTTCAGTCCAATATGTATGAGAATTGTTATCAACTGAAATATCAAATACTTCTTCTTCTGAAACAAATTCTTTTTTAATTATTAATGATGTATTTATTTTATCGTTGATATTATTAAAGGTATCAATATGTGTTGCTTCACTAACTTTTATTTTTTTACCATTTTGAATTATTTTATGATTTAATGTGCCATTGAAAATTGAACCATTTTCTGTTTCAACCTTAAATACTTTTTTTATTCCAGTGGACCATTTATTTAAAACTTTAGTCCAACCCTCAGTTGACCAAATTTCATCACCAATATTAATCTCACCCAATTTTTTAACACCATTTTTAGTTAAAACTTTTGCCCAAATAGGTTGACATGGATTATATATAATATCCTCACTATTAGTAAAGCCAAATCCGGGTTCTCCAAACTCTTTAATATATTTAAAATATTTACTAAATTCTTCTCTAGTTAAAGTATTTTTATTTAAAAGTACTGTGTTATTACTTCTTGCTCTTTGTGGATTTTTTATAAACCAATCACCAGTTTTTGCCATTAACATTTTTTCATCGTCAGGACTAAATTGACAAATAGTTGCACTTCTTCTAACACCACCACTTAAAACAGCATCGCTTAAATGCATAACAATATCATATGCAACAATAGATTCAACAATACCATTGAAATTTGGTAAATCTAATTGTTTTTCAATTAATTCTTCAATTTTTTGTATTGTATTTCTAAGTCCATCTGCTCCCGGTGCTTTAAAACCACCACTAATTAATGAACCTGCAGGTCTTATTTCACTGTAATCAAAACTAATGTGACAATTTTGATATTTCATAAATGGCACATCTCCTTCAAAATATGAAGATAGTAAAATACCGATGGCATCTGACCAACCTTCAATAGAATCTTCAATAATGTGAACTTTTGACCTATTACTTCTTTTTTTAATTTTAGGTAGCTTATTAATATGATTTTTTTGTACACTAAATCCAACCCCACATCCACATAATAGCCAATACATTGTATCTTGGAAAAATCTAACTCTATCGCAATACGAACTTATACAATTGTAAATTTTTGCATTATGTTTTAATATTGGAGCACCACCAAATTGAAGTGACCTTTGTGATGCCAAAACATATTTTTCTTTATATTTTTGTTTGGCAAATTCATAATATTCTTTAAATTTTATATTATTTTCGAGGATATTTTTAAATTTAATTTGATGCATTTCATCAAAAACTCTGTCAACACTATCATCCCAACTTTCATATCTATTTAATTTTTGGTTATATTTACTATAACTAGAATAAAATTTAAAATTAGATAGCAATTCCTGCCCAATTTCATTGGTTTTGTTTTTTATCATATTTTTCTTTTTTTTATTAGATTATTTTTATGGAAAGTAAGTCATAAGTATACTTTAAAGTAATAATAAATACATAAAATTTTAAATTTTTTAATGGATTTATTACCATATAATTAGTAAAAAATGGGAGCTAAAATTAACTCCCATTTAAAAATTAAAAACTATAGAAAAGAATATTATTAATTATTTGATAAGTTTAACTTATCATCATCTTTATTATCAGTAGCGATTAAAGTTTTTGATATTTTTTTAAAATTATCATCAGTTGTACTCATACCTCTATATGATATAGAAGCATTAGTTAATGTGCTTGACATATTAAAGACACCAGTAGAATTTGCAGTATAAGTATAAGTATTACCAGCACTAACGCCAAAACTTTGACCAACATTGAATGCATCTTGATTGGCAGCAAGGTATATAAAGTTCCACATATCATTTTCACATTCTTTAATAAGTTTTTTAATGTCATCAAGTTTATATTCATGACTTGAATTTTCTTCACCGTCAGTTACTATACAGACAAGTACTTTTGCAGGTTTTTCATTACCTAAACTTACATGAGTAGTTCTAACAGTATTAATTGTTTTACCAATCGCATCATAAAGTGCTGTACCACCACGTGGAAACCAAATTTTATTGGTGAGTTCTTCAGCTTTTTTGATATTGATATTATCGTAAAGTAATTCATACTTATCATCGAAAAGTGAGATAGTTATTGTTGCCTCATCTTTTAATTCTTTTTGTTGTTTAAGAAATGTGTTGAAACCACCAATACTATCATTCATTATAGAAGACATTGAACCGCTTCGGTCTAGAATACAAATTATTTGAGTTTTTTCATTTGTAGATATGTCAACAATTTCTTCAGTTACTGTGGTTGTCGTAGTTTTTTTAATTTTTTTATTTGCCATTTTTCATAAAAATTATCTTTAATGTTATTTTCAACAAATTTAATTTTTTTTAAATTGAAATGCAAGGTTTTTTAAATTTAAATTGAGATAATTATTTTAATATTGTGGAAACGGTTGGACTCGAACCAACATGCCGAAGCGGGAGTTTTACAGACTCTTGGGCATTCCAGCACCCAACGTTTCCATTCATTTTGTGACCCCACTGGAACTCAAATCCAGACATGAGCATTAAAAGTGCCCGATACTAATCAGTTATATTATGGAGTCAATATTATAAAATAAAAAACCCGAAACTTTCGAATCGGGTCTATGTTGATAATACTTTGTATTTTATTAGCAAAAAATTTCGAACATATTATTCCCGATACCAATAATTTGTTTTTTATAGGTTTTCTTGCTATAATAATATGTTCCAAATGTAAGCATTACTTTATTTTTTATTTTAATTAATTTTTTCTTAATGCAAATGTATTGTATAAATACGACATAAACAAATAAAAGTTATAAATAATTTTAATTGTTATATAATTTATGGAATTTGTGCTGCTTCCCTCATATTTTTAATTTCTAGTTGTTTAATATAATTACCTAAATTAGAAGCAAATATCCAACCTACTCTTTCAAATGGAGTTTTACCACCATTATAAATAAATTGAATTTTTATTTTCAGCTTCTGATTTTCTTCTTCGTCTTTATCATATTTAAATTCTAGAATATTAATTGTTTTATCTGATTGTTTATATGTTGCAATTAATCCTTTTTTATTAATTAAAGTAAATTTATATTTAGTGATATATTCTTGTAGTTTTTTATTACCAACAACAAGCCCATAATATTCACTATCTGGATCATCAAATCCATCAATAATTTTAACTAATTCATTGTTAATTTCTTGATTAAGTTCAGTTAAATCCATATTATTATATGCATCACTATTAATATCGTCATAACTAATATCATTTTTTGATTTTAATTCTTCTAAAAATTGGTCGAAAGTTAAAACATTATTCAAATTATTACTATATAAAAAACTTAATGATTTATTGTTATCAATTAGTGTTACATCATAATCAATCTCTAGTGGAAACGTTTTTAATTGTTCTTTTGCTACAACCATTTCTGCTTTACCCATTGATAGACCATATTCCTCGATATAAATCTCGTTAATTTTATCTAATTTATGTTCTTCTAAAAAGTCTGTGAGCTTACTTTCTGTTTGAAACTCAGATATTATTTCATCGTTTGCTCCCATTGTTTTAGCAATTTCATTTATTTTTGATTTATTCTCATTTGATAAATTATGATACATATAATCCAATTCACTATTATCTGCATAATCATTAGAATATCCTTCAGCAGTTGAAACAACACTTTCATAATTATATTCTAAATCAAGTATATTAATGACAGTATCTTTATTTACATCAATAGTAAAATAATCACCATGAAAATAAATTCCTTTTCCATTTTCTTTATAGAAATTACTATTTGTAATAAAACTTTCTATTTCACTTGAATCATTGGTATGCTCATAATTTAAAAGAAGTTTTAAAAGTCCAGTACTTTCTTTATTATATGTATCAATTATTGGTTCAATGTATTGTTTAACATTAGGATTTGTAGAATATATTTTATATACATCACCAATACTCAATTTAGTAAAGTCCATAATTTTATTTTCCAATGCATATTTACTATATTCATATGGTAAATATTTATATCTTGAATTTTGGCCTGTAGCTATTGCTCTTTTACGATAATATGTGTCAATAAGTGACTTTTGTGATTTATCCATTTATTAAAATATTAAATTGTTCTTCAGGTATTGGTTGTCCAGTATCAAGATATTGATGAAGTAAATGAAATCCACCCTTATCATTTTTATATTGCCATAAATATTCAAATTGTTCATCACTAAGTAAATGTCCACGTCCAATATATTTTGATTTTTCTTCAAAGGTGAGATTTTTGAACCAATCTAAATTATGATTTTTTGTACCTAATTTTGCTGTTTCTTGATTTTCGTCAGGTGTTTTTGGTTTATTAATAAAGAATTTTTCTACTGGTACTTTTTTACTTTTTAAATATTTAAAATAACCTTGAGAATCATTACCATATTTTGTAATATTATTTGTATGATTATTGGCATCAGTTAATTCGATTCCTCGGTCAGTAGCATCAACGACAACGATATGTAATGGGTCGCTTAATTCACGATTATTATCTATAACATAATAAAAGGTGCTGGTCTTAGTATCCCTATAACTTTGCCACATAGTATTTGCTGGTTGTCCAATACAAAAACCATAATGTTGTCCTGTAAGTGCACCAGTTGTATAATGAATACATTTACCAACATCATTCCCGTCATAAATTTTAATACCATTACCTTCCCAAATTGGTGGTTCGTTAGTATCTACATTAATTTTACCTTTAAATTGTTCATGACCTTTAGACATAGATTCTAAACCATGAATGAATTCAGCAAATCTTATATAATCAGGAAATGTTTTATTATTAATTATATATCCTGCATCAGATATTTGTGGTGTAGTAATTTTATTTGCATTAAGTAATTCAGATATTGTAGTAAATAAACGTAATACATCATTTAATCCTCTATCACCTGTTTCAAGATATGCTTTAGATATAATAGGAATAAGGATTTGATTCTTTGACCTATCAACATTTCGAAATTTAGTTATTAAATTATTAATATTATTATCGGCAATTCCACCCTTTTTTAAGATAGCAATTGCTTGCTGTTCCGATTGTTTAGATTCAGTTAAATAATTTTTAACTTCTTCATTTATAATATTAACAATATTCATGATAAAATAATCAATTTATTTAGTAATAAATACAAAAAAAGCGAAAAAAATTCTTCGCTTTTAATTATAAAGATTGATATGATTTTATTCGACTAATCTGATTGTCCAAAAATCTGATGCTAATTGAGAAGACGTAATATAATCATATGGTAAATAAAAATATCCATTAATTCCCCAATCTAGACCCCAACTATTTCTAGTAATTATCATTTTTTTACTATCATCATATCCAACTCCCAAGGTGGCATGACCTCCTTCAAGAGATTCGTTTAATTTTGGCATGGGTACAATGCCTGTTTTAGCGACTTCATCTGACATGAATGATTCATATACGCTGATACCAAAAACGAATGGAAATCCAAGTGCTAAACATTGTTTTATGTCATTTAATGATGTGTTGTTAATACTAAGATATTGTTGAACCTCATTTTTCTTTGCCGTTGAATAACATTTACTTGATGGTTTTGTTGCAAATTTCTTGATATTATATTTCCACATATCTTCAGGACAAACACCTTGAATATTTAATGATTTTATGCCATCTCTGAGTGCTGCACCTGCATCTGATTTTACTGTCTTTTCCATTACTCTTTCATTATAATAAATGAAAAGTCTTGACGGCATAAAAAATGATTGTTTTTGTTTCATTTTTTCAAATTCATATGCTGCTGCTAGAGCGTTGGATGTGCAGGAACCTAACTCACCTTGGTCATAAATTGGTGGACATAAAGGTCTTAAATCTATGAGTGGTGGTGTTGGTTTAGGTGCAGTTACTTTAAATTTTATATCTCTTTGGTCGGATAAATCTTTTTTCCAACCTAATTTTCTTTGAGAAATAATCTTTGTTTTATTTAAATTGGTAAACATATTCATAATATTTACCATAAATACAAAAAAAGTGAAAAGAATTCTTCGCTTTCAATATTGATAATCGATATTAAACTATATGGAAATAAAACAAACTAACTATTTTCTAAACAATTGTTAACATTATTTTGAGAAAATGGTTTTGAAAATTCAGGTCTTATTAGTTTCCAAATAATATTATTATATGGTTTTTTATTATATAATTTAAATAGTATTGAGTGATAATCAGATTTTAATGCTTCTAATGCAAATTCTTTACGATCAATTATATTATTTATATGATAAATCCTTATAAATTCTTTTAATGCTAATCTTTCGATTTCATTAAAATTCGATTGTAATTCTTTAACTGTCTTATTTAACCAAGAAAAAAATTCATTAGGTACACGATCAAGTAATTCATCAAAATTATAATTATTCATTAAGTGTTCCCATATTGTTAGATTTGAAACATTTGTTACAATACTGTGTAATCTAACATATTCACTAAATTTAACTTTAACTCTAAATCCATCTTTGAATTTTACCACAAAACCTTCACGATTTTCTTCTTCAAGTTTTTTTAATTCATTTAAATTTTTAATGTTATTAATATTATATTTTTTAACAATGGTGAAATATTTCGAATAATTAGACACAATATCATCATAAAGCATTTCATCACCAGTTTTGGTATTAATTACAGTTAGTAATACTAAATCATACATATCACCATAATCAACTACGATTCTATTTTTTCCACTCATATTATAATTTCAATAAATTATCTCAAAAATATATGTATTTTCTTTATTTAGTTTATCATATATGCTAGTATCAATCATTTTTTTGGCTTCAATTGCTTGCTCAGATATAAATGAACCCCTACTAGTAATAATCCATTCCATAGTTGGTGCATAGTAGAACAAACAGATATATGATCCATCCATTTTTTCAAATATCTCAAATTGTTTAGTCATATCAATTTCAGATGGGTCATGTTCTTCATAGTTCTTGAATTTTTTCATACATCTAGCTAAAATATTGCCATTAGCATCAATAACCAATCCTCTGCAAGAACTTGTATATAAGTCCCAAATTTTTTTAAATTGTGCTTTTGGTGAATAATTTAATATCCACATGTTATATAATGGATGCTTATTTGCTATAATAAGATCATTATCGACATATGTATTTAAAATATTCCAGTCAATTTTTTCAAGTATTTCGTTCATTTTTCACCAAATGAATTATTTATAGTAATTTTAATATTTGCAAATATATAAAAATAATTTAAGAAAACAAATAGTATTTATATAAAATTCTTTTTATATGAATAATATGATGAATAAAATAATAAACGAAGAAATTGAAAGAAAGATTATCAATGAGTCCTATGTTATGGGTGGAGATAATTTTAATTTTAAACAACCAGTAAAAAATATATCATTTTATAATTATAGTAGTTTTTCAACTGAATTTGATGTAGATATTATTGAAAGTAATATAATCATTACTTGGCAAGTTTCATTTTCGTTAAATGATATGGGTATTGAAAATTTTGTTATTGGTATTGAAAAGGTTGAAGGAGTTTATAATATGGAAATGTATGATAAACATTCAAACGAATTAAAACAAAAGACACAAAAAAATATAGCAGATACTGAATGGAAATTCAATATTAATGATGAAACCACACTTACGTTAGGTAAATCATTATACATTAAAGATTTAGAATTTGATTTTGAAAGTCAAATATGTAGGGTAGATTTTCAGTGAAATTAATATATTGGAAATTTAATTCGTAGCGATAACTAGAGTTGAACTAGTATTTTCTCCGTATGAAAGAGTTATCCTACCATTGAATGATATCGCTATTAATTATCTTTTTCATCCATTGTTTTCTATTTTTAGAAACTAATTTCCAATTTGGTTTTCTAATAATTTTTTCATTAAAACTACCATACCATTTTCTTTTATCATTTTCACCACGATGATATTTACAATACGAACAATGAATTTTACCTGTTTGTTCAAGGTGCATTTTATATGCACGATTGAACTCACCACGATTTGTGGTTGTTTTAACTAAATTTTTTGCTCCCATATTCTTGATACGCTTTAGTGCGTTACAAGAAATTAAATAATTTTTTCATTTTTCTTCTTCCTTTTTTATTATAACCATTTTTATAAATTTTCCACCATTCCATTCATCATGCCAACGACTATTAAATTGGTCAAAAGTAAATGTTTTGACTCCACCAATATATGGGTCATATATAAATACTCTACGGTCATCAAAACCGAATACTATTGAATAATGCCCATGTATCCAACTATTTTTCCATGACTTTTTATATTCTTTTCTACCTTGTAAAAGAACAATTACTGGATTATCATTTAATATTTGTTTTTTTATAAACCTAATATTTTTATGTTCCACTAAAATAGTTTCTAAACCAAATTTTTTTAATAAATTAATAACTTTTTCTGGACGTAAACCATCAACAGGACAAACTTTAGATGCTTTTAATAGTGTATTATAATCTACTTTTATTTTTGAATATTTTAAATATGACCATGCTGCAGCAACACTACAATCAAAATCATATTTTTGTTCACGCATTGGAAAATGTAATATTTTATGCATAAAACTTTCTTCCATTAGTCTCCTCGGCTAGAGGAGTTTACACTCTTTTCTTTATTATTTGTTTATAGTCAATTTTCTTTCTTTCTGTTATTTTAACAGGTTTGCCACATCCACAATCATCACCTTTTGGGACATGCATACTTATTCTATTCATTGTTCTCATATTATCATAAATGGTTTACCAAATGCATCATTATCATTTAGTTCTAATTTACCTTCATTAATCAAATCTTGTTTTGCTTTATCAAGAACTAAACAACAAATATTACCTTTATCCTCATTGAAGTATTTTAGAAATTCATTACGAATATCTTCAGTTGTTAATTGAATAATTTCTCTTGCTTCTTCACGAAATTCTTTTGCAATTTCTCTATTAATTGCTTTATTACATTCTTTAATTAAAGGATTAATTGTTTTCATTTTTTATTGAGTTTTAATATAAATACTTAGTAGTGTTGATTGAGATTGAATTATATGATTATTACTTATTATTGAAATTTATATTCAATACGAATTCATTTTCATAACAATCTAATTAATAATTAATTAAGTGGAGGTGTCGGGAGTCGAACCCGGTCCAAACATGCGAATAATATATTTTCTACAAGTTTATTTGATTTTTCTAAATCAACAAAATATTAATTTTATTACACCAGAATAATTATAAAACTGTCCAGAATTTTATTTTTAACTTCCTTTCTGATTTTGGAAGGTTTTGCCGTTTACTTTTTCCTACGCAAATGCGACTTCAGCACTCTCTACAAATACGCTTTTTCCTTTTGTCAAGGAAGTTGGAATAGACATGGTGTCTTCTGAATTAAATTTTGCATTTATTGTTTTGAACCTTTTTTAAGTAGCTCGATTCAACTACTACTTGCTTACTATATGATTCATACACGCTGTCAAAGCCAAATCACCCCCGTTATTTTAAAAGAACTTTTAAATATTATTTATTAGAAATTTATATAATATTTTATTTTAACCATGTGTTCCATCAGTTAATGATATTCCATGTTTTAAACCATTAAGAAAATCATTAATAGTATTATCTTTATCAAAATATTTAGCAATAATAATACCAATCTCATTTCCAATATCAGCTAAATCGCCATTATATGTTACTGACTTAAGTTGTGATATAATTTCATTATTTATTTTACTAAAATTTTCCATAATTTATTTATTTTTTGTTGATTCTTTTCTAAATGACCATTTATAATCGAATCCATGTTGAGTAATTTTATATTTATCAGCTACTTCAACAATTTCTTTTTCATCTCTACCAAGAACACCACCAATAAACATTGATATTTCTTGAAATGCTTGAAAACTATCAAACACCTTATAGAATTCATAGTCCTTTAAAAGAGGATTAATAATAAACTTTAATTTATTTCTATCCTTCAAATTAGTTCTATTATGGTCACCATCATAAATAAATGTTGGTGTTTTTAAATCTCTAAATAACTGAAGTGAATTATAATTCAATACCTTTTGTACATCTTCTTCAAAATTACTATTCCAACCTTTAGGTTCCACAATTGTTTTTATGAAATCGTAATCATATGTTATTTTAAACGTAAAATCTTTAATTGATGTGTTATGATTGATTATTTCACCATAAAGTTTCCAACCAATATATAATTTTCCACAAAATCCTATTACAAAAAATCCAATATTTGGGTATTTCTTTAATAGTTCTTTTTTAATTTTTAAATTGAGAAGACTTTGTATTGGCTTATCTTTATTCATAAAATGAAATCTTTCAAATTTAAAGAATTTAGGAAATTTTTCTTCTTCAATTTCAATTAATTTACGGTCATAAATAAGCGTTTTGTCAATACCCATCGTACCAACAACACCATCATAATAATCCTTCTTATTGTTATTAATTATAAGCATAATTCGACAAATTTAATTAAATTAATTAATATATGCAACTTAAAATTTATAAACATATTCATGAAATATTTGTATTTTGCACCATTTATTTGTGTTATAATCGATTAACCATACTGAAATATGTTCCTTTGCTGCAACTACCATTAAATTTCTTATGTATTCATCATCAGAAATTCCATCAACGATAAGTACAATACCGGGTCTTTTGCCAGTCTTATCAGAATAAAATAATGACAATCCAATACTTTCTGCCCATTTATCAATAAAATTAACTTTGATTGCAAATGTATCAGTTATAATATCAATTACTGTTTGTTTATTATAAAAAAATTCTTTATGCCCTTTAATTATAGTTGAAAAATAATCAATATAATAAGATTCTTGCATTTTATGATATTGAGAAAACATTATTGTTGGGAATAATATTATTAAAAATAATATTATTAATTTTTTCATTGTGATGTATATTTGTAATAAATACAGTTAATAATTATTCATAATTGATGTACATATTGTGTATTAAACTAATTATAAATATTATATAAATTTATTACTTAATGTATAACTTTTTTCTACATTAAGAGTATTTATTATAAATATGATATTTATTTTTATGATGAAGCAAATATATAAAAAATTATCTGAATATGCAAAAGAAAATTCTGTTACATATAAAACGGCTTGGAATAGATTTAAGGCAAATAAAATTAATGGTGCATTTATTGATGAAACTAATCATGTAAAAATTCCATTATTTCCTGAAATTAATAATCAAACTAATGTTATTCTTTATGCTAGAGTTTCTAATAATGATAGAAAAAAAGAACTAGATTATCAATTAAATCGAATTCGTGAATTTGCAATCAAAAATGGTTATATTATTGTTGATGAGATTAAAGAAATTGCTTCTGGTATGAATGATAATAGACCTAAATTAAATAAATTATTAATTAGAAATGATTGGAATATTATTGTTGTTGAAAATAAAGACAGATTAACCAGATTTGGTTTTAATTATATTGAATTATTTTTAAACCTAAAAGGTAAAAAAATTATTGTCATTAATCAAGTTAATGAAGATAAGCAAGATTTATTAAATGATATGATTTCAATATTTTATTCATTTTCAGCTAGAATGTATGGTTTAAGAAAAAAGAAAAATAAAGAAGATATTATTAAGTTTATTGAATCATAATTATGATTTTAACCGAAAAACATATAATAAAAAAATCTAACATATATTATGATGAGATAGATAAACTATGTTTTTTATCTAAAAATCTTTATAATAAGGCTAATTATATAATAAGACAAGAATTTATTAATACGACAAAAGAAAAAGAAGAAGGTTTAGTTGAACATGCTAATTATCTTAATTATTATGCCATTAATAAATTAATGATTAAATCTAATGACAATGATTACATTGAATTACCTAGAAAAGTAAGTAATCAAACATTAATGTTATTAGATAAAAATTGGAAATCCTTTTTCAAATCAATTAAAGATTATTCAAATACAATTAATAAATATAATGGTAAGCCTAATATACCTACGTATAAGGATAAATTAAATGGTAGATACCCAATAATATATGAATTAGGTAGTATATCTAAAATAGAATTAAAAAATAATATAATTAAGTTATCAAAAACAAACATTAAAATTAAAACTAAAATTGATGTTAACGCATTAAAACAATGTAGAATAATACCTAAAGGCAATCATTATGTAATTGAAGTTCTTTATGAAAAACAAGAAAATGAATTAAAAGAAAATAATAATAGATATTGTTCTATTGATTTAGGTGTTAATAATTTGGCTTGTATTGGAAGTAATGTAATTAGACCAATAATTATCAATGGTAAACCATTAAAATCAATAAATCAATATTATAATAAAAATTTAGGTAATTATAAATCGGATTTAAATCATTATATAAATAAGAAAGGAGAAAAAGTACAAATACAAACAAGTAAAAGAATTGAAAGTTTAACAAATAAACGAAATTTAAAAATTAATGATTATTTGCATAAATCAAGTCGATATATTATAAATCATTTAGTTTCCAACAGTATCAATACTTTAGTAATTGGTAAGAATAAGGAGTGGAAACAAGATATAAATAATGGAAAGATAAATAATCAGAATTTTGTAAATATACCACACAGTAGATTTATAGAAATGTTATCATATAAAGCTAAATTAGCTGGAATTAATATTATAATAAATGAAGAGAGCTATACAAGTAAAGCAAGTTTTCTTGATTTAGACTTAATACCCACTTATAAGAAAGGTGATAATGTTAATTATAGTTTTAGTGGTAGGAGAATAAAGAGAGGACAATATAAGTCAAAATCTGGTAAATTAATAAATGCCGATTTAAATGGTTCATTAAACATTTTAAGAAAAGCAGTTCCAAACATCAGTAATGATAATGGAATAGAGGTGATTGCAGTATCGCCAATAGTTTCGACTATAAAGAGGTAATATATTTATATATTATTGCATACTGTTTTAGCCAACTAAACTAATGCCCCAATTATTATTTTTGTAGCCAAGAAGAGACTCGAACTCTTACCAACGATTGCACGGTCTAAACGTGCGGACTTTACCATTTTGTCCACTCGGCCTTAATAGAAAATATCGTCATTAAATTAGATAAACATTAAATACATGCTTTAATGGTGATATTATAATTGTTGGGAAACCGAGATTCGAACTCGGATTATACTTCTCGTCTCCACTTTGTAGGAGTGGGATGTTTGTCCAGTTACACTATTTCCCAATTATTATAATGTTTGTTATTATGAACGTTTTGATGAGATTTGTTTGTAATTACTTACATTAAATCTTTTGTACAGCATGAGGAATTCGAATCCTGCGAAGCCTTTCGGCACATGTTTGAAGGACATGGTACTTTAACCACTTGTATAATGCTGCATTATTTTGAAAAATCACATTATAATATCATTTACGATACTATTTAATTAGTATGTTATTATTTTTAATGGTAATATACTAAAAATCACATTATAATATGATTTACATTGTTTTTATTAATATGTGATAATATCATTTATGATACTATTTAATTAATATTTTTAGCACCCCACAACGGTTACGGTCCGTTTGTTTTACTGATGTGACAAACCAGTTCTTCACCAAGAAGCCTAATGGGGTATAAAATTTCCATCATGTCAAAGAACAACTCCTATTAAAATCAAAAAACCCGACCATTTTAGTAGTCGGGTTTTCTTTTTTATAAGAAAGGAGGTTGTAAATCAATATTACCCGACTAGATATAGCGTATCAGCATCAACCCATAATAGGACAACTGCCATCTCTGCTACTAATATGTCGAGTATTGTTCTCATTGTAATAAATTTTAAATTTTGTTTATAGTTGTTTAATCTAAATACGATGCAAAGATATAAAAAGTTATAATATATACAAACTTTTTTAAAAAAATATTTATTAATTATAAGTTAAGTGATTTTTTATATGAATCAAATAATGATTTAATATTTTGACTACCAACAGGATTCATCGAATGAATCAATATTGTTTTTGGTAATTCTAAATTATTATCAATGCAATAATTAATTAACCATTTAGCGCAATGATAGCCATTCTTTTCTGGATTATCATCACCGTAATTAGCAACTCTCTCATAATCAGAATCGTTGAGGTCATGATCCAAACTTATAATATCTGGAATTCCATTTTCTGTTATTATTTTAACGAATTCATCATAATTTCTTACTATTTTCCATTCTACTTTATTGTAAATAGGATTTTTAGTAAAATAGAAAGAATCTATTGGTTGTCGGAAGTCATCGAGATAAACGCAATATTCCATAATTAATTTAAATTTATTATACAAAGGTAATTATATATTTTTAATATACAAATTCAATTAATAATTTTTGCTCTCTAGTGTGGACTCGAACCACATCAAAAATATTCAAAGTATTTTATGCTTAACCATTACATCACTAGAGAATTTAAGGTGTTAGAGGGGAATCGAACCCCCGAAAACCAGAATCACAATCTGGCGAAAGATGCCAACACTTTCTCCTAACACAGTTGATAGGTTCGATTCGAACGAACAAAATTTACCATACTACCAAATAAAATTATATTAATATTCATAATCATTTGATTGTCAGGGTGGTGCGATTCGAACGCACGGACCGAAATTTCCAAAATTCCGTAGTATAGCCATCTGCAATACACCCTGTTTTAATTTTTTTATGAACTTATATAAATAAAAAACCCCACTCTTATGAATGGGGTCTACTATTTTTTAATGCTAACTTAGAAAAATTTAAGCATTGTTTCCCCATTCAAACATCGGTGGATGTTGTAGTGTTTGGGGTTGTTGTATGCTACTTAAATTTTTCATTCTTTAAAAATGTTTAACTAAATTCAATGCAAAGGTAATAAACTTTATTATAAATACAAAGATTATTTAAAAAAATTTTTATCTATAAGAAAAATTATGTGAATTATATAACTTTTTATGTGAATTATGTAACTTTTTTGGATACACTTAAAAGTATTTATTAATGTTAATAACAACGTTTTTTCAATAAAAATTTAAACCAATATGACAATGGAAAATGGACAAATATGGACGCTTGAATCTATAAAAGCACATTATGATGTTGTATTGAAACATCAATATGATAATTATAATATGATGCTTGCTGAACGTGATGAACGAGTAATACAAAAATATCAAGCAATGGAACTAGCTGTAAATAAAGCAGAAGCAGCAACTGAAAAACGTTTTGAAAGTGTTAATGAATTTAGAGCACAACTTGGAGATCAGTCAAGGACATTTATGCCTAGAATTGAGAGTATGTAAATAAATAGAAATTTATCTACTTTATTAATTTTATGTTAATTGGATGTACTCCTACACCCTCTATTCCATCGCTAAACGCATTTGGAATTGCTTTACTTAATATATTATATGCTCCAT
>Ga0265323_10000099_pt1 | contig 49631 bp, 71 predicted proteins | sample 41225metaG_FD_193580 | JGI IMG/M metagenome (GOLD analysis project Ga0265323, IMG submission 193580) | Rhizosphere microbial communities from Carex aquatilis grown in University of Washington, Seatle, WA, United States - 4-12-25 metaG | ecosystem: Host-associated > Plants > Roots > Rhizosphere...
TTGTAGTGGCGACCTTTTGATTCGGCGGGAATCTTTGGAAAACCCGATCGCGCACCACCAATCACTTGCGCGGCCCCAACACGCGAAAAAAACCGAAACCGCCCTCCAGTTGCGGAAGTCGGGCTAACTCTGCCGAAGAGGAGGGTATGCAGACAGAAACGTTAGCATTCCCCCATTGGGATCAGCGAGGGGCCGTCGGGCAGAACTTACGCCGAGTGCCCAAACTGATGAATTGCGTGTTGGACGCGCAGCAGGGATTCGGGGCTTAGGACCCATCCTGGCTCGGCCTTGAACCGCCGTCTTAGTTGTCTCCGCGTCTGGCGATCGAGCGTGCGGTAACCGCGAATCGAGCTGGTGCCGGCGCCTCCACCGACGGCGATGAAGAATTCGATGTCGGACCAAGAAAAGCCCGAAGTCACCCCGATGATCGCATCGTCAACCTGATCAGAACCAACCGTCAGCACAGGCAAGTGGTTCTCGTGCGCGACCGTGCGCCAAAGTTTGAGCACCAACCCTTCGGTTTGTGTGCTCAACCATAGGGCGGCGTGGATCCCTTCCACATCTGCGGCGGTGAGCCCTGCCGGGAAAACGTATTCGCGACCGAGGTCGAGACCGGATTTCTCGTGAAACTCTGCCGGTGGGCGACTGAACTCAGCCGCGAAGGGAGATCGGTGGGGCTTGGGATGACTGCGCCGTATCCAGTTTAAGAAGCGGTGGAGCAGACGCATCTCAGCGGCGTCGAATGTCCCGTTTGTGGAGAGGTCCGCGAGCGGATCCTCCGTGATGGGGCCCGTACTGTTGCGGCGCACTCCGAGTTTCGTCCGCCGGTAGACGTGAAACCTCCCACAGGCCCGGCAGAAATAAGTGTCGGGTCGTCGCGGGCAGTTGGGGCCGATCGGATCCATCGCCGGCGTAGGTGGCAGGGCGGCCGAATTCACGGGATCGCGGACTTAGGCCACGCCGGAATTGGTTGCCGGGCATTTTCTTTTCGCCCTGCCGAAACTCGGCGACCTTGCGACACGATCCTCACGATTCTTCGTTAGGCTCCCGCACCTCGTGAGTGGGACGACGATGGATGGCGTCATCAGGCACGATTTCGATCCGCATGCCCCAGCCGGCGTAGGTGGTTAGCATTCGGCCAAAGGCTTCCAGAGTTAGTTCCTGGTCGTCGATCCCAACCACCAATTCTCCGTTCTCGTCGTCCTCAATCTGGCAGCGAAGAACCTTGCCCCGCGGGACCCATTGATTCGACCGTTTCTCATACTTGATCTGCGGTGAACCCAAAGGAATCTCGACGGCAACATGTTTGTAGCTCGCGGCCAGTAGAGCTTGCCCCCGCAGGCATTCATTATGCAGATCAACAATGTCCCCATCGGTCATCTGCTGAATTCTCGGACCGATAGTCAGGTTGGTGCTTGGAATGCCCTTTTCAAGATACTCGATCAGCGCAGATTCACCATCTCGTGTGACCGTCACCTCGTCTGGGCGTGCAATGTAGCGATCTCTCCGCTTCATCCTGATGTCTCAATCAGGCGACGCGCGGGCTGGCAACTTCGTTTGCCCGCTTTGTCGATTGGATGATTTTGGATTGCCATGACGCGACTTCGCGGCGAGCGAGATTAATGGCCATGGCCTCGGAGTCCGATATGGATGAGTATCTCGAAGCGCTTTCCCGGGAGCAGTTGCTTGGCCTCGTCTGCGAGCAACTGCAGGGGAACGACGCATTGCGTAGGCACGTGTCGTTTCTTGCCCTGAGGGCTGTCGCGACCGGCGCAAAGGCGAAAAACGGATCCGCGAGCGTAGCCGCGCTTCGAACCTTGATCACCAGCGCAGCTGATATCGACGATGTGGACTTCCACTCGTCGTCCGATGCCTTCGAAATCTGCGACCGAGTCCGCGAAGCCGTCCAAGAAATCATGGGCGCTGCCCGTGGTGCAACCGATCCAGGGTCCATCGAACTGGTCGAGTATGCGATCGAGCAATCCGAGCATGTGATGGAATCCCTCCATGATGCCGATGTCATGAGGGAACTTTCCCTGCTCGGAGACCTGCACCGCGATCTCGTCGATCGGTTTCGGCCGGAGCCAGTGGCTTTGGCAGAGAAGCTGTATCGCCTCGAATCGAGGGATGGGTGGGGACAATATGAAGACTGCGGGCAGCGATACGGCCAGGCTCTCGGTGCGGCAGGAATCGCGCGGTTTCGCGAACTGCTGGAGGGGGAATGGGAGAAGTTGCCGGAGCTCCGTTCGGGGAAGCTCCTGCATGAGCATGGCCGCCCAGGACACCCAAGCCGGCATAAACTGGAGGAAATGATGACGCGAATGGCGGCGGGTGACGTCGATCGCTTGGTGCAGGTCAAAGCGAAAAGCCTGCGGCATTCCAGTGCATACTTGGAGATTGCCACGGTCCTTGCCAACGCTGGCCGCAAGAGCGAAGCACTCAGCTGGGCGGAGCGGGGCTTGATGGAGTCCGACAAATGGGGCAACGCCGATCTGTTGGATTGGACGCTCGAAGAATATGCCCGGCTCGAACGGCATGAGGATGCACTCGCTCTCTCATTGAAGGCCTTCAAAGACGATCCCACTCTTCCGGCTTACGAACGCGTCAGGCAGCGCGCGACCGCGCTGGGGCGTTGGCCGGCAGTGCGCGAGCGCACGCTCGACGAACTTCGGGGGCGCCTGGCGTCGCAAAGGCAGCCATCGAGCGCCGTGACAGAGTCAAATGGGTATTCCCCTCTTGTTGGGATCTACCTCTCGGAAAAGGATGGGGACTGCGCCTGGACGGCGGCCTGTGAGGGCGGGTGTTCACGGCGGCTTTGGCTGGCACTTGCGGAACTGCGTGAGAAAGATCATCCCGCCGATGTGATTCCCATCATCGAACGCGAGGCGGAGGCAAACGCGAATCTCAAGAATAACGACAGCTATAGCAGCGCCGTGCACCTGTTGGTTCGGGCTCGCGCTCTCGCCAAACGCGCCGGCGACCTCGAAGGATTTGGGATCCGACTCGAAGCATTCCGAAAACGACACAAGGCGAAGCGGAATCTCCAGGCCGCATTATCCAATGCTGGACTGCAGTGAGGGGCGCGGACTTCGTCTTCGGTAGCGGTGCGAATGACGCCGGAGCGCGTGCGCCAATGCACCAATGAGAGGCGAGGGGGAGGATCTGATCGGAGTACGGCAACTGATGAAGAATCGCCGCGGTTTGGGATACGGTGGGCCAAGGACAACTGCCTGGATCCGGTCGAGCGCATATCGCTCAAGAGTCCGATGAAAACCACTCCCGGCGTTGTCGCGGTTAGGCAGTTGAGCTCACGAGATCGCGGATCTGAGTGTGGCCGGAATTGGGCTGCCGGGCGTACGGCTCTCGCCCTGCTGGAACTCGGCGACCTCGGGGTACGCGGCGCCAGCGCGTTTCGCCCTCGATCGCTCTGCTGTCCAACACTGAGCGTTATGGTATCCGATACTCCCTTCCGAGGGTAATCCTCTATTACTACTGTATAGGAGTAACTTGACATTACTCCCTTCTGGGCGTAACTTCCGCATATGAATTACGGAATCGCCACACCCTCTGAGGCTCGCGCCGTTCTCCGAGCGCTGCGAGAGGGGCGAAAGCTCACCCAAGCGCAGGTCGGACAGAGACTCGGCCTCAGCCAAAAGCGCATCGCCCGCATCGAGTCGTCCCCACAGCGCATCAAAGTGGATCAGTTTGCAAAACTGATCGCCGTGTTGGGCGGACGATTGGTCATTGAGTATTCCGAGGCGAACCCGAAGAAGCCTCAGGGTGGTTGGTAAGGATTCGAACCATGTCCTCGGCATCCCATTTGGTCGTCTGGATGAACGGCGTTCGCGTCGGAACGTGGATCGAGCCGCGCAATGGGAGTGCGGTTCTCCAATACGATTCGAAATGGGTCAAAGCCGAAGAAGGACGTCCACTTTCCCTTTCATTGCCCTTTACGCCGGACAACGCGCCGCTGCGGGGATCCCGCGTGACGCACTACTTTGAGAATCTCCTTCCTGACAGCGATGCTATCCGCGAACGGATACGGGGTCGTTTCGGGGCGCCTTCGACCGGGGCATTTGACCTGCTTAAAGTCGTCGGGCGCGATTGCGTGGGAGCAGTTCAGCTTCTCGAAGACGGCGAGACTCCGACCGGATTCGACCGGGTTGAAGGCATGCCGCTCGACGAACAGGGAGTCGAGGGGGCGATTGATGCTTCGTTGTCGTCCGCAGTCGGCGTACCCTCGGATGCGGCAAGCGAATTTCGTATATCAATCGCTGGCGCGCAGGAGAAGACGGCCTTGCTTCGCTGGAAATCGAAGTGGATGTTGCCGCGCGGGGCGACGCCTACCACGCACATCCTCAAACTCCCCCTTGGCATGGTCGGGAACATGCAGGCCGACATGCGTGATTCGGTCGAGAACGAGTGGCTTTGTTCGCGCCTGATTGCAGCCTTCGGTCTGCCGGTCGCGCGATGCGAAACAGGGGAGTTTGGGCGCCGAAAGGTGTTGATCGTCGAACGGTTCGACCGGGCTTGGCAGGGGGACCGATGGATCGCCCGACTTCCTCAAGAGGATTTTTGCCAGGCCACAGGGAAGCCGCCACGCCAGAAATACGAGGCCGATGGCGGCCCCGGGATGAGCGACCTCTTGCGGATTCTGGCGACCGGATCGGCGGCAGTGCCGGATTCGCGCACCTTCATCAAGGCTCAGATCCTGTATTGGATGCTGGCCGCCGTCGATGGGCACGCGAAGAATTTCTCGATCTTCCATGAGCGGGGAGGGACGCACCGCCTGACGCCGCTGTATGATGTGGTGTCGGCGTGGCCCATCATCGGCAATGGCCGCAACGAAATCTCCTGGCACAAGGCTGCCCTCGCCATGGCCGTAAGGAGCAGGAACATCCACTGGAAACTAAAGGAGATTCTGCCGCGGCATTGGGATGCGGTGGCGCGCGCCGCCGGTCTTTCAGCCGGCGAAATCATTGCGGAACTGATTTCGGAGACCCCGAAGGCAATTTCAGCCGCGAATGCAGAGCTGCCGAGGGGATTCCCAAGTCATGTGAGCGATGCGATCTTCGCAGGCCTTCGCGACCAGGCCAAGCGGCTGCAAGGGTGAGGAGCAATGGGTTTCTCGGATTTGTGGGACAGCTCTTTATCGCTTGCATCGTTCCTGGGCAGCTACGTTTCCGTTCATGCAGAGCGTCTTATTTCCTTCGATAGGCGAGAACTTCCTGATCGGTGTTTTGGACCGGCAGGACTGGTCCTTGCCTCTGACAATTTCCCGCTCGACCGCAGGAGGGCGCTTACTCAACTTCGGTTAAAATCGCTGATCGGTGCGATGCAGTCCGGCGAATCGTTCCTCGGGTTGTTGACTCGCGATGACACCGGCCGCGCGACCATCTGGTCAGCCGGGTACGGCTCAGTGAATTCTGCGAGCTGCTCGGAGGAAATCGGACCTGGTGCGATCCATTGCTGAATACGACCAGCGGCCAGGATCGACGGCATCCGATTGTGGATCTCAGCCATGAGCGAATTGGGGCGCGTCGTGGTCGTCTAAAAGCTCGACGACACGAGGGCGCTCGGGGGTGGAACTAAGCCTGATGCGCATAGGCGTAAACTTATCAGTGCTGTCCACATAAACTCATAAAATCCGTCCGCAGGAATAAGTGCCCTGCGCTTCTGGATCGACTGCCGAAACATCGGTTTGGTGAACGCTTCCTCGGCCCGCGCGTTGATGGGCGCAATCTTGGGCTTCTCCGATTTGTCCCAAAATGGAACCAAGCCCCAGCGCATCGTGACAATTCGTGCCTCGCCCCCCTCGTCGCTGATGACCACCGGCAACTCCTGACTGGGCGCGACATTGTAGCGCGGTCCCATGACCCAATCCGGGATCTTGAAAACGCGTCGGAGTTCCTCGGTCAGGGCGTCGGTGTCTTTGATCCGGTAACGGCCACACATGCAGGCACGATACTCGATTCTGTCCATGCGGCAATGTGCCCCGTGCTGTCATGGGCCTGTGGCGATGGCGTTGCCATTGAAGGATAAGTAGTAACGAATGTTACGAGTGCCAAACTGCGACTTTCTGTAGATATCACCGGGTTCGAATCCCCGTGATAGATTCGGTTGTGGCCCCGTTGGCATCGCCGATCAAATGGGAGCACTTGGTTTTCTTTTTCACCTTTCAGACTCGGTGATCTGCAGGGTGTCGTCCCTGGCCTTTGCAGCCGTTTTCATCCGACAGGGTGAATCTCGGCGGGCGTCGTCTTCTCAACTGGCTTCCCATCGGGGAAGCTGATCAAGCTGCCCCGCAGATCACCCTGTGCGGTCAATTTGGCCTTACGGGATTCCTCCGCCTTTAGTTCTCGGATCTTCGTCAAAATCAGTCGTAGGGCGATCAACTCCTCCTCGCTGAGTTCCTCATCCAGTTTCATGCGTTGCAGAGCGTGGCGGGATGACAGCTCGGGTCAACCGGTGTAAATCTCCGATACAGAATTTCGAGTGAGATCCGGAGCGGACAGAAGGGAAATGGAGAGCATTTCTTTCGCCGTGGACCTCGATGACGACGAGGGCTTCTGGGTCGGGTCAGCTATTGCCAATCGGAGTGGTCCGCGCTACGAGGTTGGCCTGAAATCCAGCTGAGGCCGCAAGGCCTTGAATCCCGGCGTAAGTCTCCCCCCATGTACATCGAACGATTTCGCGGCTTTTATCACCACCATCCGCACGGCGCGCCTTTGATCGGCGTCCTAATTGTACTGGTCGTCATCCTGATTGTCGTTGTTCTTGTCCGCAGCGGGAAGAAGTGACCTTCGCCAGGGCCAGGAACGCATTGCCTTTGGCGTAAGATCGGAAAGACGCAGGCGATCGGCCGAATCGATTGGCAGGCGGCAGGCATGTCTAGTGTTCGTCGCTGCTTGTAAGCCCGCCAGTTGTCCGCTTGAATCGCACGGTCCCCAATTGGGGATCAACAAACCCAACCATCAAGAATTATGGCCAAAAAGCCTGTCCGTACACCCAACGCCGCATTCATGAAGCCGGTTCAGCCCAACGAGGCGCTGGCAGCCATCGTCGGGGCCAAGCCCCTTCCGCGCACTGAACTCACCAAGAAGATATGGGCCTACATCAAGAAGAATGGCCTGCAGGACAAGAAGATGAAGACCCAGATCAATGCCGACGAAAAGCTCGGGGTCATCTTCAAGGGCAAGAAGTCCGTCTCGATGTTCGAAATGACCGTCCTGGTCAGCCAGAATCTGGTCAAGTAACGCGACGAATACCTGTCTTTCCTTTTCTGGCCGGCCCTCGCAAGGGGCCGGCCTTTTTCTTTCAGAAGCGAATTCCGGCCGGAGTAGGAGAGGAAGCCATGATGTGCGAAATCAGTGCAAGATGAAGGCGCTAAGCGGCGCCGGTGGGACGCTTGCGGCGGTTGATTGAGCGGGCAATGATGGGCAGCGAATGAATAGCGATGACGACCAAGACCGCCGGGCGCCGAGCGCTCCTGGCGGCGAAATCTTGCCCCCTGCCGCAGCGCTCGTGGCTGCGGAAAGCGGCGGCGGCACGCCGTGCGCAGTCGGCGAGGTCGGCTTCATCGAGAAGGGCACGCCGCAATTTCGGCGGACGGTGCTGGCGATGTTCGCGGCCGGCTTCGCCACTTTTGCGCTGCTTTACTGTGTGCAGCCGTTGATGCCTGTGTTGTCGCACGAGTTCGGTCTGGACGCAGCCCACACGAGCCTGGTGCTTTCGCTCTCAACGGTGATGCTGGCCTGCGGTCTGGTGGTGACAGGGCCGCTTTCCGATGCGGTGGGCCGCAAACCTGTGATGGGGCTCGCGCTGTTCGGGGCGGCCGTATGCACCCTCGGCGCGGTGATCATGCCCACCTGGTATGGCGTGCTGGCTATGCGAGCGCTGGTCGGGCTCTGCTTCAGCGGAGTGGTCGCGGTCGCGATGACATATCTGAGCGAGGAGATTGATCCACGGGTGCTCGGATTCGCAATGGGGCTCTACATCGGGGGCAACGCGATCGGTGGGATGATGGGCCGGCTCATCGTTGGGGTGATCGTGGATTTTGTTTCCTGGCGTGTGGCAGTGGGCGTCATGGGGGTGCTCGCGCTCGTGGCTGCGACGGTGTTTTGGCGGAACGTACCCGCTTCGCGGCATTTCCGCCCGACGCCCTTGAAGGTGGCCGGTCTCGTCGACGGGTTCCGGCTCCACATGCGCGATGCCGCCTTGCCTTGGCTGTTCATCGAAGGGTTCCTCCTGATGGGAGGCTTTGTGACCCTGTTCAACTACATCTCCTACCGGCTTCTGGCGGCGCCCTATCACCTCAGTCAGGCGGTTGTCGGAATGCTCTCGGGAGTGTATCTCGCAGGCATCTACACTTCAGCCTGGGTCGGTTCGCTTGCTGACAGGCTGGGGCGGAGGCGCGTCTTGTGGGCAACGATTGCGGTGATGCTGGCTGGCGTGCTTGTGACGCTGGCCGAACCGTTGGGGCTGATCCTTGCGGGGATGCTGATATTCACTGCGGGCTTTTTTGGTGCGCACTCGGTCGCCAGCAGCTGGATCGGCCGGCGGGCGCGGCAGGCGAGGGGCCAGGCCTCTTCGCTGTACCTATTGAGCTATTACCTTGGCTCCAGCATCGCCGGGACCGCCGGTGGTATATTCTGGCACCGCGCGGGCTGGGCCGGCGTGGCATGGTTCATCGCCGGGCTGCTGACAGTCGCGCTGGTTGTTGCGCTGCATCTGTTCCGCGTGCCGCCGCTTGAAACATCATTGAAGGTCACCAGTGGCAGTGTCGCGCCAGGTGGTGCACGATCTTAGCAACGCGCCGATTCTCCTATGTGAGTACTGCCTGCTTCCACATCGACACCCGATATTCGATATCCGGCAAAAGCTCCTTTGCGCGATCCCGGGAGACTTTCACGGCCCAGAGGCATTGCGCCAGTGGCCGCAATTGGTGGTATGATGCGAGCCGGCTATAGGCTACCTGGTAGAGCAACAGGGACGCAGCCCCGGATCGGTCCTTGGAGCAAACGATCCCGTCGATCCATTCTTCTTCTCCACGAAGGGCAATTCGCACGTTGAAAAAAGACTCGCCACGGCCGGGGAAAGGAAGCCCGTCGGCGTCAAGTGTGCGCGGGTCGAATGCGGGAAATACGCTCATTCTCTATCGCTGGGCGCGGCGTCTGATGACAGCGGCAGGGTCTCGACCCTACTGTCTGCAACAACGGCGTAATGCTGAGGGCCTGCGCCCATGTTCGTATCGAGGCACATGTTGTCCAAGAAATAGTCTCCAGTCCGCCGAACGTGATCCGCCGGAGTGTGGCCAAAGATCTGCGGGATTCCCGGGATGGGCTCCAACTCGCTATAGTCGCACCAGAGTATTCCGCCAGCAGGTAATATCCCTCCACGTCTGGCGCCCACATTGAGAAACCAATGGTGCATGCCGCGCGCGAATTGCTTGCGTGCCTTGTGTGCCTCGGACGTGAGCCAGGCATCGAGTCTGCGCAGCGGAAGCTTCGTCGGCACCCATCCGGCAGAAAGGCCGGCATGAGTGAGGAGCCAGCCGTCTACCACGGAGTGGAAAACGAAAGAGCCGGCCGCGTGCTCTCCGAGGACACCTCGGATTGCCTTCTCTTTTTCCGATGTGCACCCTGGGCAGAAGGTGGCCTTGGACGGCCAAAGGTAGCTGGCGTCATGGTTTCCGATGAGATGGGTGCGTCGAGGATCGGCGAGGCTCTGCCGGAGCCAACGAGCAGTGCGGTCGGCATCACCCGGCGTGTCGTAATACCGGTCGAAGTAGTCGCCAAGGAACACGATGCGGTCGGGGACCTCGCTTGCGATAATGGCCTCGATCTTTGTGAACACCGGGGCAGGGGGCTCATGAAGGTCAGGGAAGATCAGGGTCTTCATTTGTTGAGGGCCCCGATTCGTGCCCGGTAGCCAGAGGTAATTGTTCCGACCGCAGCCCGGAGCCCCTGCTTTGCCTCTTCCTCCGTCTCCCCGCGCGCGAGTGCGTCGGGCACCTCTGGACAGGTTGCCCAGTATCCGCCGTCACCGTCCTCTTTGACGATTGGAGTAATCGCTACCTCTGCTGGCGGAGTCAGGCCGGCCGGCCAAACATCGAACGCAAACTGCCCGGTGCGAAACTGCGCAATGCACACAGTTCCAGGTTTGAGCTGCACCTGTTGTCCGTTGTCCAAAACGACTTGGATGTCCCCGTTCGCCTTCTGCAGCGCCTTGAGCCGCTCGATTAGGTCGGAAATCTTCACGCTTCCTTTGGGGTGTAAGACGGCAACTTCGCCCGCACATCATCAAGCGTCCGTCGCCACTGAAACGAGTCTTGCTTCAAACCCACGAACGGCGGCACGAATACGACCCGGGATCTCTCGATCCCGAGAAGCGCGAGCTTCTCCCGTAGGTCTCGCTCACTTTCATAGCATTTGGGGTAAGGTATATTCTCGACCAGGACCCCGGCGGAATCGATACGAGTTGGAGCTTCGCCTCGTACGGCTTTTTGGTAATCTTCCCGAGCCACGATTATCTCTGGAGTGAATCCGAATCCGAAGGTGCTGTTCATCGCCTCAGCGTATGGCCGCGTGGCTAGTGTGAGCATCTTTAACTCGCCCAGGTTCCGCAATGCGCGCAGCAAGTGGAGCGCATTTTCCCGCGCGCAGGAGAGTGCATACCCATCCCCAATTATCACCCGCCGAAGCTTGTGGTAGCGGCGATCGGTAGGGGGCGTGCTAATCGGTAGACCGAACAGCGACGACATCATCGGCGTCGAGATCAGCGGCTCCCATGTCCAGATGAGTGTGTGGTCGAGATCAACCCAGATCATGGTCGTCAATATTTCACCACCGTCCCATCGCTGTGAGTGGCGAGGCGCTTATCCGTATCGATGATCCAATGGGCCGGGATCGCGGAGTTTTCGTCGCAACCTGGCACAAGTACGAGGGTGGTTGGATCGTCCGGAGGCGGCCACCAGCACCAGCTGCGGCGCGGTTGGTGAACGTGGCCGCAGAGCAATAGCCTCGGAGGGTTGAATTTCAGGGCGTCCCAAAGTTCGGGGTCGCCGACGTCCCGGCCCTCTGCTCCGCCCGCGCAAGCACAGCCCATCGGTGGAGCGTGAGTGACGAAAATGTCGATCGGTCCGTCGATATCCGGCACCTGGTTCCATCCATTCACAGCGATAGGGAGGCCACCGAGGTTTACGGTTGATCCGTCGACTGCGAGGCCACTCCCCAATCCTGCGAGCCGGCGAAGCCAGGCAGCCTCGGCATCTGGGTCCACGGCAACCCGTGGAGACCTGGACCAATAGTCGTGGTTGCCGCTGCAAACGACGGTTGGGCTCCGGATTGCAAGGAGCCACGTGCTGATCGCCCGGGCTTGGTCGTGCATAGGCGTGTTCGAGAAGGCATCCTGGAGATCCCCGGCGATGACGAGGAGGTCAAACCGCGGCGCGTTCGACGCCACCCATTCGAACCAATCGTGCTGGAGGTGCAGGTCTGCTACGTGGAGGACCTTCATGGGTAGGGTTGTCCGAGGTCCGGACGAGGCACGCCTAGCATGTCCGCCCACATGCGAATTGCGTCGGCCTGGAGCGGATCAATGGTAGGGAGCAATAGAATCGTTGCCTCCCTCGTCTCCGGGTCGGTCTGACATGCGCGCCAAAGCAACACCCACTCATCTACCGATCCACGGTCGATGATATTCGCGTAGGCCAGAGGACTGAACCCGTCGGTCGATCGGTTCAGCCGCCGACGCCGCTCCTCAGGAAGTTCGTGTAGGTCCCACATTGCTCAGTCCAAGTCGGCGGGTTTCATCGGACTGAAGTTGTCTTTGGCCGCCTTCAGGTCGCGCTCAAAGCGGACCGCCTCTTCGGCAGGGACTTGGGGCAGGGTTGGCCAAAGCACGGCTAGTTCTTTGCAGGTCTTGAGCCGGCGAGCGGAGCTAATCTTGACGACTGCCTTCCGACGTTTCTGGACCGACTGCTTTTTCATATCGCCTTGACATCGCTGATCACAACCCCGACGTCACCGCCGACGGTCAGCTCGACACAGGTGGATTGTTTGGGGTCGAGCCATGGATCGCCGCCGGTGCGGTAAATGTAGTTTTGTTTCCCATCATCGAATGGGCCGGTTTCTGCTCCGCCAAACGCATTTGCCAACAGCCGCGCCTCTTCTTCCGTCTCCGCGCGGACGACGTGCCCACGAGCCTTGTCGTAATCTGGGTCCCAAGCGTCTTTGGAGCCCTCGATCGGTGCGGAGCCGAGAATGGGCCTTAGCAACCAGAGCTTCGTGGTGACAGTGTGATCCGGAAGTCTTTCGATCCAGTAGACATCATCGCGAGTCATAAAGAAGCAGGTCTCTTCGTCGTAATCGAGGATAGGCGACGTGCGGAACATGCCTGCGCTTCGGACGCCGCCGCGCATCGTTTGGAGAATCAGCACCGGGCTCCCATGCTTAATTTCCGACAGCAGCCATCCTTCGAGCTTCCAGCTGTCGGGCGTCGCCATGGTGTCGACGTTCTGACATTTTTCGAGACGGACGTAATTCATTGGTCTATTTCCTCATCCACTTTTCGTTCCCTGGTTCCCTTAGGTCCAGATATCGCTTCCCGTCCTTTGCCATGGACCAAACGTCGGATACTACGCGCAGAGCCGGGGGATTCTCAGGATCTCCGGACTTGGTCTTGCGCCGCAGTTTTCGATTCGCGCGACGCTTGTCGTCCTTCTCCGAAGGGGCGCCAGTCATTCCGGCCACCGGGGTCCAATTTCGAGAGCGGCTCATGGATCGTTTTGGTGCTCTTGCTGCCTGGCCCGAGCCTCGGCTCCGATTTCTGTGAGAAATGCCTGAATACGCTCGTAGAGAACTTCCGGCGTCAGTCCGGCACCATTAAGCGCTGCCTCGATCGGTGCCGGATCGATCAATTCATTCTGCGGAAGCGGCGGCAGTAGGTGCGTCAATTGCAGGTCCGCAAACGCAGCCTCAACCTCACGGCGGGGGACCGCCAGTTTTCCAGGCTCGCCCGGTGCGCGTATTACCCTGGGCCCGGCGCTTCGAAGGCGCTCGAATGGAGGCGAACGTGTCCAAATGGAGGCGCATCCGTAGGTTCGGGCAACGTCGCGGCGAGTGAGGTAGTCCATGTGGTCAGTCCAAGTCGCCGATCATTTTGATCCCCCCCTCGAACAACTCGCGGTACGCCGCGTGCCAGCGAGCATCCATTCGCGGGAACGGTACGGCAAATTCGTAGCACCGGTAGCCCGATTGGGCACGACCAGACCGGGTGACTGGAAATTTGTGCCGGCGCAGGAATTCTCGGAACCACCGGAGCTGTTCCTTTTGGACGATCGCGGAGACGCAGGTCGAATTCTCCATCCGCAATTGAGCTGCCTGCCGCTCTGCATGCATTTTCCGGGAAGCTTCGAATTCTTCTTCTGTGACAGTCGTTTTTCCGTGACCAAACTCGGCTTCAAGTTGGTCGAGAAGGGGCATTTTTCCCTTTGCGAGATCCTCGGCGAGCATGCGCAATACCCTGAGCTTCGCTGCTGGCTTCAATCCGGACGCATCGAGCATTGCGCGCAGCACGATCGAGATGAATTCAACCGCGGCTTTCTCGGAAACGAAGTACTTGGGCATCGTTTTCATTTCTTCTTCCTATTTTTCCGCGGCCGCCGGAAGCTCCGTCCGTAAAAGCCTTCCAGCACTTGCAGTTTAAGCGCTTGATATTCGCGTGTGGTCTTCGCGGCATCCATCTTCATTATGAGTGCACATACCTCGTCTATCGGAAGTCTCCTTGGAGGACCGCTTGGCTTCTCCTGAGTCATTGGATCGACAGGATTTGCCCGTCGAGTCCGCAGAAATTCGTCAAATTCCCCGGTTTGGAGGACTGATGGTGAACCCAAGAAACGGCGAAGGCGGGCGTTCGGTTTGGTCATGGGTTTCAGCGGGGTTCGATTTTGATGCCTCGTGCAGCAATGCGGATGATTGCAGCAATCCCAAGCAGCCCGACTGCCGCGAAATAGCCCAGGGTCCCGCAGCCCGGGACGATCGTCGGCACGGAGAGATCCCATGCGACCATCAAAAGCGGGGCCAGCGGAAACAATACAAAGGCTGTGTTAAGGGCGAGGTCTGCGCCGACCAGTACCACGATCTTGATCAAGGTTTCCATGGAGATCGGCGGGTTAATTCCACGGTTTCGGCCGGCGCATGAGTGCGAGCAGCTCCGGCTTTTGGGGCTGGGCGAGCATTTCCAGCGTGGCGTGATATCCTTCGAGTGTTAGGTCGTTGTCCGCGAACGGTGTCACCTCAGCAATCTTGTACACCGAGTTCGTCGTGCAGAAACGCCCCGGCTCAACCGCGGTTACTCGCGTGCTCCAAAAGACACCTGGGCGCCGGAGGCCGTTACGCACCAGACGGATGACAGCTACTCGTTCGCCGACTACCGGAGGATAGACGAGCCAACCTTCGAACCAGTATTCGACCGGAAGCGACTCAAATTTCACCGGGTGCTGACCGTATGGATACGTATCCGGATCGCCCGGAGGTGCGGCCGGATTTTCGACGGCCCGCAGCTTGTGAAGGCGGACGTAGCTCATCGATCCCCCCGTACTGCATCGAGATCAGCCTGCGTGCTGCCGGCGGTCTTCTTCGCCATCAATTTCTTGAACTTCGGCGAGAGCACTCTTTTCCGGCGCAATCGGTGCCGCCCCGCCCCGATCAATTTCTTGGCCTCACCCGACGGAAGCGGTTTCTGGCGGGAGCGAAAGGCGCGGATCTTGTCGAAGACTGTCTTTCCAGATTGGGGCTGCGGTTCAACATCTGGCAGATCCGGGCACGAGCCGGCTAGAGCAACGAAGCCCCTACGGCGAACATCGAAATCGTCACCCTTCGGGATCTGGCGGAGGTACTCGATGAAGTCTGGGCGGGTGCTCTTTGAGATCTCTTTCCGGGCCTTCAAGATTTCCTCCAGCATCACCTTGATCATCTTCGGCGTTACCTTCTTTGCCTTCAGCAACGGCATTACGATGGACGCGGCCTTGAGGGTGAGCGGGTCGCGCCCGGCGGCGTTATCCCGCGCGAGGCTGCGATAATACTCGATCGTTTTCTCATCGACCTGGGCCACGAGGATTTTGTCGCGTTCCTCCATTGGAAGTCGGAGGAATTGTTGCCGACTCATTGTTGAGCTTGCCTCATCTGGGGGCGTGAAATTCGGCGGCGCCGAATTGGCGAGGGAGATCATCTCATCGTCTGGATCAATCGCGAAGGTTCCCGGCGGTGCGCCGTGTGCCTTAGCCTTTTCTTTGGGATCGTAGGGCCGATCGGTATGCGCGGATCCAAAGAGCGACATAATGTCATCGGAGACGATGGATTTGACGGTGGATGACTTCAGCGGAGGGGCGCCGGCCGAAACGGGAAAACTCGGGAACGGCTTTCCCTTCCGGGGGACAGGCTTTCGTTTCTTCATGGCAGACGGGAAGAATTGCGGAAGCGGATAACACGTTTCATAAGTTCATCGCTGACACCCGTTGGCGTCGTCATGAAGCGCCGCAAAGCTTGGCTCGGTGGAGCATCCAACTTCGCCTGGAGGACCTTCCATTCCGGCCGCGAAAGGGTGAGTGCATCCTCCGGGGCGTGTTTTTGGGGGGATTGTTTTCGTTTCTTCATCGGGTCTCGTCGTTGAGTTGATCGAGGAACTCTTTTGGGACGACAATGACTGTGTCCACATTCCTGTCTTGTAGCGGAAACAGGTGTGATCCGATTCTTTTGCCTGCATTCAGGCGGGCGTTGCGTGTTGCCCATCCAGACTCGATGTAGGCTGATTTATCCAGTCGCCCGTTTTTGAGGCAGGCATCTGGCACGAAGCAGAATGTACCTAGGAATTGTCCTGGAAAGAGTCGCCCGGTAGTGCCGGCAGCGCGGACGATCGCAGGCGGATACGAGAGAGCCGTAAGACCCAGAAATTCGTCAGCCGTGCCGATCGAGTAGCCGGCCCGTTGAAGTTTTGCGCGAGTAATTCTATTCACGGTAGGTCACATCACATTTCCGTAAGCGATTCCTTTCAGCACCGATTCTATCGCGTTTATTCCTGCGAGGGTGTGGAGCATCTCGATGGGCTTGCGTCCGCCCAGCGCCGGTGCCGGGGAATTGCACAACTGCGTTATCCCTCTGTCCGTGGTGAAGATCTGTCGCGCTAGACGCTCGATACCTGGTGGCAGAGGCAAGAGCGGCGGGGTTTGAACAACGCCAGGTGCTCCGGTCCATTTGCCGACGTCGATCCTGTGGGTCTCCGCGAATCCGCGGTACTCGATGTACGCTGAGGCGTTCTTTTGGCCGCCCTCAAAGATCACTTGGTATCCGGGGACGGCCGCACGGTAGGCCCGGCGCCAACCGACGTAGGTCGCATATTTCATCAAAGGTATCCCCCGTCTTCAATCGCTCCAAGAACGGCCAGGACCTCCTTGATCCCCTCCGCACTGGTTAGCATTTCGTGGGGCACCCGCTCGCCCAATGCGCGCTGAGGCGTGTGCATCCACTCTCGGGCCGCGCGCTTCGAGCCGAGCACTTCCGCGGCCCTTTCCTCGACCTTTATGGCTGTCGCTCTGGATGCCTTCCTGGGAAAGACTAAATGACTTTTCTTCATTTTATGCGTTCCATCGCAGGCATTTTTCACCGCCCAGCATCGATGGTGATCCCTGGGGCGACTATGCGCACCCCTGCTACCGAGCGGCGGGGGGCGGAAATGGTGCGCTGGAGTCGCTTTTCTTGTGCACCGTGAGTTCTTCGTCGTCCCGGAACGCGAAAAGCGGGACAGGGTCGACCTCGAATTCAGTCTTCCGGCTTACCGCGACTAACCCCAGTTTGAGCTGCCAGGTTTCGAAATACTCGGTCAAACGAGATGCGGAAATCTGCCGCGGATGGTTGGGTGGAAGGCCATCGGTCCGGAGCATCTCCCGGACGAAGCCGAAAGTGAACACTGCCATGAGGTGGCCAGGTGGTTTGGATTCTGACTCGTCGTCATCGAACATCCATTGCTGGAGTAACTCGTCAGGAACATCCATGTTCCGTGCTCCGGGGTGCTGCCGGATCCACTCGTAGCTATGATCGTCTGGACTAAGAGTCTTTTTGCTCATGGGTCGAATCTAGGGATGGCGTGGCGTGGGACTGGCTCTCTCTATTTCCTGCAAAGCCGTCGATCGGCAACCGCGCGGTCCTCTTATTCACCAGTCGGGCGGCTGGGCGTCCGCCGAGGAGGAGGCGTTGCAGGAATGGGTTAAAGGCGAAGACAATCGCTGAGGGGAGTCGGCAGTGATTGGCTATCATGAATTGCCAACTCATCGCGGGATACGACGTCACGAAGAGGCACCGTGGATGTCTGCGAGCGATTGCGAATCGGCACAGCGCCAGATCCTCAATCAACCGGAAGAATCGTCGGTATTGCCGTTCTGTTGGATCTGAACTGGTGCGTGAATATTCCCGCCAGACGTCGAGAAGTTCCTTCTGAGTAAACTGTCCTTCTGTGGCACCGTAAAGGAGCACACGGAGCACCCGGATATGTGCGGCACCAAGAGCTGGACAGCAATGTGGACTCCGAAAGTTGAGTGGTGACCAAAAATCGATCCTACCTATCAGCACGGTATAGGGACCCTTTGAATCCGAGCCGTTTATGCGGATCGGCCTGCCATTGGGTCGACTGGGCACGAAGCCTTGAAAGTCCTTTGGTGATTTCGGGCAGCCGTGGGCGCGGGACTTCTTCGGTTCCGGGACGATGCACACGCGCGGAAGTCGGTGCGGAGGAACAATCGATGTTTCAGCCGGCGGTGACGATTGGTCCGTCATGGGTGACACGTGATGGATCGGGTCCGATGCCGGTGTGCGGACGATTCTCCCGGGTGATGTGCCAGCGATGGCGGCCAATAGGACCCAGGGCTTAGGCTTAGAACCCCGCCGGCCACCCGCGATTCATTATGCAATCAAGGACCTTTTCTTGCGGATGGCGCGGGGGCAAAGCACTGACCATCATGTAATGTATGCCGGTGTGGTAAGCCTTCTCGAAAGGCCCTGATTCGCCGGTGAGATCAGTGCCGTCGTCGTGCGCACGCCAGCCTTCCCCCAGCGTGTAGCGCAGGCCGACTCCGGCGTCGCCCATGCCGATCCATGCGGTTCCGTCGGGATCAATCTCGACCGTGAGCTTGAGCTTGTTGATCGCCGCGAGGTCTCCGCGTTTGGTTAGTTCGTCTTGAGCGAGTCTGATTCGGCTTTTGAGAGGCATGGGTTTACGGTGTTGCTAATTGAAGTTGCTCGTCCAGGTTCCAACGGGTGGTAGGTTATTACACCTATCAACACATGGGTGTCAAGTATCGTCGATTCTCGCTATGATTTAGGAGTTGAAACCCCACGAAATCCTGATCCGCAATCTGCGCCTTTTGCGCACACGGCATGATCTGACCCAGGAGTCGACTGCCGAACTCTGCGGAATGCAGGTCAAGCTCTACCAGCAGATCGAGAGCGGCCGACGGCCGCGCATGCGGTTGGACACCGTGGAACGCCTGGCGCAGCCATTCAGTCTTGGAGTGGGGGAGATTTTGCTGCCCACGCTGCCGAAGTCCAAGATCAGTTCGCGCAAAAAAGTGCGGACTCGGATTCGGGCGGTCAAGGGCTCTGGCCGGAAAACGATGGAGTAGGGCCGGCGGTTTCTGTTGAACCGCCGGCGCGCTATTGGGAGTCCCGTGTTTTGAGTCGCTCGACTACCCTCTGGTGCGAATATTTAGCGCAGCACGAACCGCTAGATCGAGGTATTTATAATGAGGCGTGTCCTCGACGCCGATCAGCCAGCGATCTTCTGGAGTGAAGCGCAGATCTTTGCGGTCAATTTCTACCCACGCGACGCCGTCGACCTCAATTTTGCAGGTGAGGCCTAGCTTGACCAGGGTGTCATGTTCAGAGGCCTGTTGGCTGGCGTCGAACAGGAGGAGTACCCATAAGCAGTACGCTTGGGCTCGGCTCAGCCCTACCTCTTGAAAGGTCTGCGTGAGGCTCCAGATCTTATCAAATGAGAAACGGCGCTGCTGGATGAAGTGAATCTCGTCGACGAGAGCCGGAACGACGTCGAGTTTGTCCGGGCATTGAGCCAGATCAATCGTGATGACAGCCATGGCTCAGGGCGGGGTTGAGGGTTGGGGCAGTCGGAATGGGCGCTTGCGCGCTGGGTCCGGAGACGAAAAAGGCCGGCTTTTGGCCGGCCTCGTATGAGAGGGTGGGAGACGCTTGTTGGACAGGCGGCTCCGAGTCTGAGATGTGAGGTATGCTGGGCATGGTTTGGGTTTCGATCGGGACCAAACAACTGCCTGGCTCCGATCCGTACGCCCAAGGGGCTTAAGGGCACGGCATGGGCGGCAAAGCCGCCGGGGCCACGCGTTTAGGGGAGATCCAACACCATTGGAACCCCTGCAACCGTTGATGAGTGAATAAGCGCCGGTCGCATTTCACCAGAGCGCATACCTTCGCCGCCCTAGCGCACGGCTGCGTCTTTTGGACATGAACGACAATCAACCTCCATCATGGCTGATGCCGGGAGGTCAGAAACCCTACGGGCGGCTCCGGCATTGCAGCCAATTTGAGCGAATTGGATGCCGGCTGTGGGTTTTGCGGGGCTGGAACCGAGGGTTATCGCGGCCAGGATGGTTTGCCGCGGGGTTTCCAAAGAACCCTGCGACAGACGTCGCCGAGGATGCCCATCAGCCTGATGCAGTCATAAGCGACCGATGGTGAGCTTCTTAGTGCCTGTACTTTGCTTTCCGGCTCTCAGTTTGTTTTCTGACGCAAAGTTGCATAACGAAGATATGGTCCAAGAAAACGTAGCTTCCTCACCAAACCCGGAACTTGTCTCGGAGGCCTTTGATGCGGCCGAAAAGGACAACCTAGGCACCGTCAAGGCGCTTCTCCGAAGCGTGCCGATAACCGTACTCGGGCCGTGTGGGCGCAGTCTCGCCCACGTCGCGGCGTGGCACAAATCCGAATCCGTGCTCACCTTCCTGCTGCTGGCTGAGCCGCGCTTGGCTGGTTATTCTGACTCCGGGGGCTATACGCCTTTGCACACCGTGGCGCGCTGGCCGCGGCTGTTCCTTGGGCTGCTGCAAGAACTTGTAGGTGCGGGCAACCCGGTTGATCTGACGCTGCGCAACAATCGCAATGAAACGCCGGGCGCGATATTTCAGCGAAAACTGGAGCGTTCCGCGGCGTCTACCATCTACAAGAAGCACCAGTTGGATGCCTTTAAGGAGCTGAGCGCGATGACCCGTCAGCGCCAATCCTTGGAGTGGGGTTCCCCGGCCTACTGGTGGCAGACGATTGGGTACATCGAAGCCCCCGACGGTCTCGCCCTGGAGCAGGTGTCTCTAGCGACATGCGAGAGCGTTTTGGCAGTAGAAAATGACCCCGAGACCTTGCTACGCGTTGAAACGCATTGGAGCGACCTGACACGCCTGGTGCGCCATGCGCCTTTGCCCGAGTCCGAAATATCGAGCCGCCGAGTGACTGCCCTGGCGAGCCACGCAGTCTCTTCGGACCGGCACATCCCAATCCCGGCTGGCTATTGCTGGTATCCATACCAACTGGCGGGAATTGCATTCCTGATCGATCATGAAGCCGCTCTTCTCGCCGACGAAATGGGTCTGGGAAAGACGGCGCAACTCATCGGAGCGGTCAATGCGCTCCCGGAAGTGCGATCGATCGTCGTCGTTTGTCCGGCCGTCGCGAAGTCCGTGTGGGTGACGGAATGGCAACGGTTTTCAACCCGCGCCGATCTTGTTCCGCCCGTCATTGTCTCTGGGAAGGAAGCAAAACACCTGGAATCGGCCACGGTCTTCGTCGTGAATTATGAGTCGCTGCTGAGGTATAGCTGGCTGCGCGAAAGGACATGGGATTTGCTCGTGCTCGATGAGTGCCACTATGCGAAGAACCCCGATGCACGGCGCACCAAGTTGGCCCTCGACTTGAAGGCGCGTCGCCGTGTTGCGATTTCTGGCACGCCGATTCTTTCGGACCCCGCCGAGATCTTTCCTGTGTTGCGATGGCTCCGGCCGGATCTCTACGCGACCGATATTGGGGGCATTCCGGCGCTGCGGCAATTGACTGAGCGCCGTCAGCTCGGCATTTTTCAGCAACGCCTGCGGGAGACTGTCATGGTGCGGCGCTTGAAAAGCGAAGTGGCTGCGGACTTGCCGGAGAAACGCCGCCAGATCATTTCATTGGCGGCGGAGATCGGGTCGCCACTTTCGGCGGCGCTCCAGAAGGAAAAGCAGGAGTGCGCGCGCCAAGAGGCCTCGTTGATTCCGGCAGAGAGTAGCTATGCCATCTCCAAGCTGGGATCGGCGGAAACTTGCCGACTGGCATTGGAGGCCCTTCAGGAGGCGTTTGCCGAATCCCGAGATCGGGTCTTCGAGGCAAAACACCAGCTTGCCCTCGCCAAGGTCGACGACGTGCTCGCCCATGTGCGCCTGTGCGCCGACCGAGAACACCGGATCGTGGTCTTCGCCCACCATCACGACGTCATGGATCGGTTGCTGTCCGGAACCAAGAGTCATGGTCTCTCTTGCGTGCGGATCGATGGCCAAGTCCCCGCAGCGAAGCGAGCCGGGCTGGTAGCGAAGTTTCAGACGGGAAGTGCCGATGTGGCAATTCTCGGAATCCACGCTGGGGGACAAGCCATCACGTTGAATCGGGCCGACATGGTGGTCTTTGCCGAGCTCGATTGGGTGCCCGCCATTCATCTCCAAGCTGAGGACCGCGCCCACCGCATTGGACAGCGCGAGAAGCTGCTTTGCCAATATCTGGTCGTCGAAGGCTCCCTTGAGGAACGAATCTGCAGACGACTTGAGTCAAAAATGGAAGCCGTCGGAGAGTCGATTGCGGCAGACCAAAACGAAGATGGCTCCTGGCTGTTCCCCGGCAGCATCGTGTGGCACAATGCGCTTCGTGGCTACGGCCATGGTCGGTTGGTAGAGATTGGCCGCTCTATCCCAGCGACCGAGCACAGCCGTCTCCGCGAGGTCCTCGCTGCAGCGGTTCGAGCGAACGCGATGGAAAACCAGATCGACTGCGTGTTAGTCGCCCGTTTGCTGCAGATTCCCGAGTGGAACTCCCAGCAAGCCGGTGCCGCGAAGCTGCTCGATGATCGGTGCCTGCGGCGGGCTAGTTCGCCCCCGGCTGTCTCGAAGTGAAGTCCCCTTCCGAAAGCTAACGGTAGAGGAATTCATTGTTAAAAATAGTCAGGCTGCATCTAGGTCGTTCGCGCGTTGCAGGGCATCTGGGCGCAGTTCCAGGCAACTTCCACGGCGTGTCCATGCTTTAACAGCTGCACGTCGGTGAAATGCCGGCGGAATTGCCCGGGCACGTTGGTAGGGACCGGGAGAAGGATTCGCAGTTGGTGCCCAATGTGGCGCTGCAACGGACCGTGTCCGACTAAGTCTCGACAGCGCGCGTTTCCACTCCAACCCACTGCCCATCGGCAGCTCTTCCGATAATGATGATGTCCACCTGCACCTCGCCGAGACGAAAGACAGTCGCATCGGCGAGCCGATTTCGGAAGAACAGCCAGAGTTCGCGGTAACGTCGGACATCTTCGGTTTCGGATGGCCCGTGCCAGTCGTGGTTCTGGGCGAGTTCGTTGAAGAATTCATCGAGGCGCTCCTCCTGAACGAGGCAATCTGCCGGTCGGCCGGCAACCATACGGGCGTCCGCTGCGCCAAAGGTATCCTTCGGCTTATCGAGATGGATGACATCAAATGGTTCGTCCGACTCGCTCATGTAGAGCAAGCCGTGCGTTGCTTTCCGAAGCGCGGCCACGGCCGTTCGACTGTCGGGATGCTCTTTCACTTTTTCGCCGTGTGATCTCAATGCCTCATGGGCACCGGGCGGGGGATGCGTTCGGCATCAACCTCGGCTTTTAGCGGCTCAATGATCGCCGCTGGTGCCCGCTCAAAAAACTTGTACCCGGTCAGTTGTTCGACGGCGTGCACCGAGACCCGGTATCCGGCCCACTCTTCACCAACGGTCATATCGTTGGGCATGATCACCGCGATGAGACGCGTTTTCGAGTCCACCTTCTGGAGGTCATCGCCTGGACCGCCGTCCAAGACCATGATGATTTTCCAGCATTGAGCGGGAACAGCAACCCGTGTGCCTCTGCCGATCTGCATTTTAGGTCCCTTCTTGCCCTCTCCACCCTGACCGGCCGGGCCGGCGACGATGAACAGGTGCTTGTGCCCGTGTTTGACCAGTTGCCGACAATATGCCTCCAGTTGCGCCCAGGCTTTTTCATTCACGTACGGCGACTGTGGAATCATGTTCGACATGACAAACGTGGCATGGCTCGCTTCCTCGTTGGCGCTCCGGTCGCTGTGGTCGCACATGTGGCCGCGATCAAAGCCCGAGCCCGTGTAATCGGCAGGCTTTACCAAGTGGAAGCCGCGAGGCAAAGTCTCATCAGGGTAGAAGGGGACGCGCGCGGCGGTGCCGATGTCGGCCTCGGTCAGGCGCCAGCTCACCCAGTTCGGTGTGCCCTTCGAGTCATTGTACGAGAGCGCGAAGTACGGCTTGACCATCAAGAAATTCTCGGGGTCGGCCGTGTCCGTCGTGGCGTTGCTCGGGTTGCCCATGAGCATGTCCGGGCTCTGCGCGCAAATGGAGGGCACGCAGACCAGGGCAATGGTGGCAAATGCAGCGGCTTGAAATGCCGTCCGCCGGTAGTGGATGAAACGGGCGAGGGTGTTCATGCTGTGATTTGAGGCTTCAAGTGATGGCGGTGGTATGCCAGGTGCGAAGGTTGGCAACCGTTGCCGGCGTTTGTCACGTTCTGCAAATGGTGCTGCCGTGAAGGGTAGGGGGCTGCGAGCTTATCCCGCCGACCAGATCACCGAAGGCGAGTTGATGGCTCTGTTGGCGGTGGGGACATGCAATCTCAGGCGGAGCGTTCCGTGCTCAGCCCCCCGGGTGTCGCTTTCATAAATGCGCGGTGCAACTCGTAGAGCGCCGCGTAAGCTTCCAGTTCCCGCCGGTTGGCACACGCCATCGTATGTGCCAGCAGGCTGTTTTCGATTTCAGCGACGAGTTCAGGAATCGGCATTGCGGAGCACGCGATCGCGATTCCGGCACAGATGGATTCGACACTTCCTGAATCGGCTGCGGTGTCCTGGACCAAAGGTAGCAATAATCTGTCGCCCGCGCTTTTGACTGTGTTGAAAGCCGGGACACGTCCGGCCAACACCCCGATCTTCGTTCTCAGATTTCCGACTTCAATAGGGCTCATGGTGGATTAGCTGTGGTGGGTGTTCGGGTTGTGGAAGCAAGCAAAGATCGAGCTGAATCCCGATGCGGGGTCCCAGTCGTTCGCGTCAGATGGAATGGAGCGATCTCCGTACTGTGGATAATCCGGGCCATTGGCGCTGCATATCAGATGACGAATATCGCTCATTGACCGCGACCGTTCGAAATTGCGCGTGTGGGCATCCTTCAGAACCGCTTCGAGCGCGCGCAGGTTCGCGTAGAAGTCGACGTGGACTGCAAGCTTCATAGGGAACGTGTTGGGCTCAGGAGTTCATGCCGCAGCCCACAGCCGGTCTTGAATCCACCGGTCGAATTCGACTTCGGGTGGGAACGCATGGGCGATCTCCGCAAGGTCCTCCAGTGAAATCTCGGCGTTGTGAGGGCCCTTGAGGTCTTCGATCTGCCAGTACCCTTGTTTGCAGTTGGTGAGGGCGAGCGTTGCGCGAACCGGCCAGGTGACCCGGTAGACAGCGACGTCTCCATCCGCCGCGCGCAGGAGATAGAGCATCGAGCCGACGCAATGTCCCATTTCCTCCCCCTCACAAATCTGTTCTGGCAACGAGTTCAACCGCTCAATGCCCCACGAGGTTGGCGCCGGCGCATCCGGCAGGACATGCGGTTTTAGGTACGGCAGGATCCATTTTGAGGTAAGTTGGTCCGGCTTACCCCACGAAAGCCGGCGGGCTGATTCCAGATCGAGCGCCCCTGCCTCCAGGAGAATGTTGATCGGTTCAAATAGAGATATTACGTAATCGTAAAGCTTGGGGCCGGCCTTTTTAAGCCGTCGGGGATCCAGCCATCGTTTTGTCAGAGGACTGGATAGGCAGTTGATCACTGTCTCATCAGTGAGCGGAACATGGGTGAGAGGCGGCCCAAAGAGGGGATCGTTCAAAACGGCGAGGCTGCGCTGGATGATTGCCGCGACATTAGAATCCAGGATGGTAACCCGTTCCAGGGCATTGACCGTGGCTTCTGCCGCCGGGAAACCAAGCCAGCCGATGATGTCGCGACGACGATTGCGAACCTGCAGGCGAACCGCGTCCCAATCAACCCGGCCGACCGCCGGGAACTCCCAATGCCGTGCCAGCGCAGCTGCCAGCATGGGATTATGTTGGGTCAGATCCATCGCGGCAGGCACTTGCTGGAACAGCTCCAGCGCGGAGAAGAAATCACACCTGAGGCGCTGGGCATGCGTTGCGAAGGCATCGGGCAACGTTTTCAAGAATTGCCGCCAGTGATAGGAGCCGAACACCGAGCGCCGCTCGTCGTTGCTCGCGACCCACGGCAGGTACATCTGACCGGTGTCGGCATCCCGGAATGAAGCGCCGTCGGGCATGAGTGCTAGGCCGGTGTGCGGACGATGAACGGTACAGAACCTGCCGACCATGTTGTCACGCAAGGAGACGCCCATCGAATGCCACTCCTTCCCGGCATGGAGGTATTCGGCTTCGAGTTGCGGCCAGCCACGAAAACGAAACAGCACTTTCCCGCTGCGGAAATAGAGCCGGCCTTCGCGAAAACCAAAGCGGGGGAGCCGGGCAAGATTAGAAAACGTCTTCATCTCCGCAGAGTACGCCTGGGTGTAGGACAATTCCTGTCCGATGAGATTGGGTCTTTCGAACCCCAAGGCGGCCGGCGACGGTTACGGCTGGTCGGCCGGCGGCGGAGTAGGATCAGCCGGGAAGGGCGGGTTTCCAGAAGGCGGCGGCTTGATGAACGACGGTGGAGGCATCGCTTCTCCTGCGGTCCAGTGCTGTTTAGAATGCATTCGCCGGTAACTCGACATGGAGTAGAACGCGTGCTTCCGCGTGGAGACATATTCGTCGGCCGGCGCGGTGATCTTCGTCAGGAACGTTTCAAGGAGCCTGAGGCCGTCGGCGATTTTGTCCGCATTGCCGTAGGCGCGCAGGCGAATGATCCCCTCTTCGATCAGTTTCTTGGCTCCGGCCGCGTCGCCCTTGTCGCGCAGGGCGATGGCGTTTTCGAGGATCTTCGCGGCTTCCTGGGCGCTGACCCATGGTAGGACCTCCTCGTTGAGCTTCTGATCCGCGGGATCCTGGACGGCGCGCACGCGAACGGTCTGCTTCCAGGTTACAGATCGGATACCCTCGTCCGAAATCTCGTCGAAAAGAACCTCCAACTCGACCAATGCTTCGCCTTCGAGTGATGCCGCGGGGCGGCCTGGGGCGAGCAAGGGGATCGGCATAACTTCAAGGGCGAAGATAGCGATGGCTTCTTCCTCGCTGACGAGGTCTCCCAATGCGAATTCCTGACGGCCGTCAGGCAGGGTGGTAGAGGGGAAACTGCCGAGGGAGGCGTAGCGCTCGACAAAATCGAGTGGCTTGATCCGCACCCGCAGGTTCTGGACGCTGATCCGCTGCAGGCCCCCCAGTTCCGCTGCGAAGATCCCGGGTAGCTTGTCGGCAGAGTTGGCGTCGTGAAAGGTCCCGTTCGTCGCTTGGGCAATCGCGGCCAACAAGTCTTCATTGTAGCCTTCTCCGAAGCCAAGGGTACTGGTGCGTACCTGGTCGTGTTCCAGACCGCCCGTGACGATTGCGCGCACTTGGACCGGATCGACGATGCCAACGTTGAGCGCACCGTCGGAGAGGAGAAGTGCGCGGCGCAGTGTCCCCGCAGGAGCCGTCTTCAGTGCATCGTGGGCGAGCATCCACCCGCCGGTGAGGTTGGTGCTGCCATCCGCCTCGATTCTGGCGATCTGTTTGAGCACGGCCTGGCGGTTCGCGACCTCTTGGAGCGGCACCACGGCGCGGGCGTTGTCATCAAAAACAATCAGACTAAAGAGGTCGTGCTTGCGGAGGTGGCGCACCACCATTTGGGCGGCGCGCTTGGCATTCACGATTGGTGCGCCCTCCATCGAACCGCTTTTATCTAGGACAATGGCGAAGGCGACGGGATCGGACTTCTTTTCGGAGATCGTTGGGGCAGTAAATTGGAGGACGAGGTGGACCGGTGCGGGTGAGTTGGCGAGGATCGCTTCGTAATCGAGGAGCAGTTTCGGTGTCATATGCCCCTATCTTAGCAGGTCCCCTGGGACAAAGGCTGTCCGAGGCTAAAGAAAATGCCCAGAATCTCGCGGGATGATGTATGTGCATGAGGGAGGGCCGGATTTTGGCCCCAATCTTTGTCCTGCACAATCGAAGCCGCTGCAGGATACCATCGACCGAGAGGGAAGCCACGCGTACTCTCGATCAAACATGGACGACCAAGCATCGCACTTTTCGGCTCTTCAGCGCACGGATCGCTATCTGCGAATCGATCAATTGGAGGACGGCTGTTTGTATCTCATTCACGCGCGCAACAGCCATATCGGCCAGTGGGTGGCGGCCGAAAGCGGATTTGTGATTCTCCGGGAGAAATTCGGCGACCGTTTCCTTTTCACGGAATACCACTGGGACAAGGATGAGTGTGGTACCGTCAAGCCGTTGGCGAAACTCTCCGGGACCGTCGCCGACGACGCCCTGCGCGAAGTCCTCAAAGAAAAGCTGCGCGAGATCCCCTACGCCGTGTTCATGGAGCGCACCCGCGGGTTTGCCGAGTGACCGGAAACGACGACTTCCAATTCTTGTGATTCATCGTGGATCTGCAGCCGGGGAGGATTTGTTTGCAATTGCTCCGGGTGGGGAAATCTGAGAATTTAGACGCAGCTTTACTCCTCCTCGAAAAGCCAGATCCAACGCCCCTTCCACATATGTTGGGCTCAAAGCGGATTAACCAGAACCAAACTCGTTAACATGAAAGCCATCGTTCTTGAAAAAATCTTGGATACCTGGAATGCGAATGCGTTCAAGTCGTTGGAAACTCGGCTGGGCCTTACGCCCATAGGTCCTTTGCTGCCGCCTGATTCGGGAGCGCGTGTTTATGATCCACAAGCGTTGAAAACCCGCAAGTGCCATTGCGGCAAATTCACAGGGCAGGGCATTTTCCCTAATGAGATCGTTCATCCGGTCAGCAACGACAGTCTCGCCGTGGGGGCGGTTCTTGACGCCACGCCAATTGCTCCAGGCCTCGACCTCGATGTAGTGGTGGCCGTGGGCATCAACTACACGCAGTTTTCCAAGAAAAATGGTAGCGCCGCGATGGTCGGGCTTCCGGCGTGGCGCGCTGCCGGCATGAGACCACGACTGGACCTGACTCTTACGTATTTGGACGGCGCTTGTTTTGGAGGGACAATAGAAAAGCGTTTCGCTGGAAAGATTCCCCGGTTTCATCTTGTCGCGGTCAACTTCTTCCCATGGGTTACCCGAGATCAATGGACTCAAATTGGACGAACAAAAACAGGGGAGAAGACAAATTTGAACGCCATCGCCGAGGCCCTTGTCCTGCGATGCTGGGGCTACGATCACCCTGCAACGCATATCGCAGGTCTCATCGATTCAATCGCAGCGATCAGCCCTGGGACAAATGCACTCGCTGGTGACCTGCCATTTGTCGTCTTTCATGGTGCTGATTGCGCCGTGCCCTATCTGGCCATCGAAACGATCCGCATGCTGGCGCTAGGCAACGTGCGCACGAACTATGTTTTCTGTGATAATCTCACTCTTCCCGGTTTTCATCTGAGAAATGCAGTGACCTTGCTTTCTCCCGGCCCAGGCACATCTCCCATCCCAGGCACATCTCCCGGTTGTGGAGGAAACGGGCCGGGAAGCCAGGCTACCAGTCCGCAAACGAGCGAAACCATCGAAGACCGGGAGACGTGCCCGCATGTCCCATTGATCCTAGAACAGGATACCACGCACGAAGTTTGCGACGAGTGAGCGCCCGAAGGCCGGCGCCATTCTCAGGGGATCCGATGTCCATTTAGCGAGTGCACCGACATGCGTTCAACTTGGCTCGAACGCTTTGGCCTTCCACCAGACGACTGGCGCAGTGCAGCAGCCGGACAGGCAGCCCGGCTGCCTTTTGCCGAGGATGGAGAGATTCTTTCGTCACTGGAGTTCCTCTTTGGCGAATTGCCAGAGCGCTTGGCACGGTCGCGATCGGCCGACTATCGCCGGGTTGCCGAGGCTTACGGCTGGCTGTGTTTTCAGGCGTGGCAATCGGCGTCGCATTTCCCGGCCTTTGCCGAGAACTACGCCGAGTTCTTGAGGGTTGCGTTGCGGGCCAGGCGCCTGCCTCCTGAAGCCCGCGTCATTGCCGGTCTGGTCTTCGACGGCAGTGGGGATGGGATCTGCTGCGGCTTTCAGCGTCTGGCGCTCTTGGATCCGGCACTCGTGCGGCAGTCCGAGGTCTGGCTGCGCGATGGCTCGTTCGAGCCGTTCCTGAAAGCTCGCTCCAAGTATGAGGAATACGAGCGCCGCTTGCGGACGGAGCCCGGCTTTCGTCGGGACTGGGCGGCGCTGAAGCGCGCCTTCCCGCGCGAAACGTCACGCCCGGGCATCCTCCACCGGACGCTGATCCCCGAACGCAACTGGGTGCGGGACGGCGGTGCACGGTTTCGCACGCGGGCTGAACGGTTCCAGGCTGCTTTCGATCTCCTCTGCTGGAAATACTGTCTCTGGGGCGTGGGTCGCGGCTGGCCGCTCCTGCTCAAACCATCGGTTGTCGTCACGCCGCATGGCACCCAGATCTTCATCCCCGCCTACCTGAGTTTCGACGCCAAGCGTGATCTCGATCTCGGCCTTATCACGAAACTCCATCGGGCCCGCGGTCAGCCCAGGCAGGGTGAGCGATTTGCGGCCGCCCGCCAGAATTCGGTTGACCAGCGGGCATCGGCCCGGGCTGCAGATCGCGAGGCCCGCGCCATGAAACTGAAGGGCGACCGGCGCTACGCCTTCATCTGCCGGCGGCTCGGTCTGTTGGATCACGGGGATTACCGGCAGTTGCGCCGGCTGCTGACCGGGGCAAAATCGGAAACCCTGCGGCGCTGAGGATCTGGCGGGCGCGCTTGCCCTGGCGGAGCAGTTGACCCGCGGAGTCGATCGCCCGCACCTTGATTTCATCATCTCGAAGCGCCAGATCCAGATGCGCGGCGTCCCACCAGAGCAACTCCTCCTGCTCAGCGCGAGGGCGGAAGGTCTGAAAGAACCGGCGGGTCAACCGCACGCGTACGCGTTCGAATCCCATCAGATCCAGCAGGAATTCGCCGATCCGCACACCTCGCAGTCGGCGCAAAGCGACCGGGTCGGCGGCGAGCCTGCGTGCGAGGTCCAAATGAAGTGGTGCAACGCGGTGAATTCGCAGTGAACCAAGTAGTCCGAGAACTTTGCGTGATGGCTTGAAACCGAGGCGAACAAGCGCGCTTTCCAGTTCATGCCTTGGACGCGCGCCACCCGGCTTGCTCGCTGACGGAGATACGCTCGCGAGGAGGTCGGCGAACAAAGGAAGCTCGTTTGCCGTGCCACTCATCTCGACGGATCATTTTTTCGGGCTCGATCGGACGGGTGAAATCAGATCGAGGCGCGGCTGGAACGAGAGAATGTTCATGCGGACGTCGCGGGTCTTGCCGTCGTTGTCGATGTAGCCGGTGTGATGACCTTTGGTGTCAAGAACAGTGAAACCTGAGGAACCTTTGGTCACGAAGCCCTGCAGTCCGCCGGAGGCGTCCCGGAGTGCTATCGTCGATGAAGTGCTCATGGTTTAATTGGATGGATTCTAGGGTGAATTGTGAAGCTGGCGGCTGCCACGGAAGGACGGTACTGGAAAGAGGTAGGATCGGTGCAGGACAAAGTTCGGGGACAATTCGTGACCGCGGTCAGACTATTGCTAGGCGTTCAAGAAGGCTCGGATTCCTTGGAAGTCCGCCGACGCTACCTCAACAACCAATTGTCAGCGGATATGATCCCTCTCGAATGGGGACTCCTCCGTGACTATGCGGGCGAGTTGGATTTCCCCGGATTCTTGCATTCATGAAGCGTTCCCTGGAGGCTCGCTTCAAGCAGGGTGCAACGTAGCACGCGTTCGTCCAGCGCCTTGCGAACGGTCGCTTCAGCACCCCATACGTGGACGCACTCGCGGGCACGCGTGATGCCGGTGTAGATGAGTTCACGAGTTGCGAGCGGACTTTCGTCATTTGGCAGGATTACGACGACCTGATCAAATTCGCTGCCTTGTGAGCGATGAATGGTCAGCGCCCACGCAGGGCTGTGGTCGGGTAGCCGTCTAAGGGGTATTCTGCGTGGAGCTATGTCTGCCGAGCCGGATGGGAAGAAAGCGGCCAGCGTGCCGTTCTGCTCCATGAGGATGCCGACGGAGCCATTCGTGAGCTTGGTCTCGGGATCGTTTTGATTAATGATGATGGGCTGATTGGGCGCACGGTGGCTACCGGGGCGAAGGGATAGGTGCCGTTGAATTGTTTCGTTGAGGCCAACGGCGCCCATTGTGTGTTCGCGATGGGCGGTGAGAATGCGCACATGGGTGAGCGCGTTTAGCGCCTCAGCGGGCGTCGGGGCATCGGCGACTGCTGTGATCGCCAGCCGGACAGGCCCCGGCAGGCATTCCCAATAGAAGTGTCCTGTTTGGTCTCCACTCCAAGCCAAGCCGTCGGCGGGATAGGTATCGTCCAGTGTTGAGGGATGGCTAGCGAGCAGGCGGACTGCGGCGTCGGGCCTGTAGTTGACCACGGCCAAGGCGAGAGCTCCGATGCCGGAGCGATTGCGGAACCTGAGGCTTTCGGTAAGGTGAACCCAGACTTTGCTGAGTGGGCCGTTGGGCTGTTCCTGCGCGAAGCGTACGAGCGAGCCTAGCACATCACCGGCAGCAACGCTCTCCAACTGGTGTGGGTCGCCGACCAGCACGAGCCGGGTGCTGGGTTGGAGCGCCGTCAGCAGGGCCTGCCACATCAGCGTGTCAACCATGGAGCACTCATCCACAATGAGCACGTCGCAGCTTAGAGGGACATCTGAGTCGTAGCGGCAGCGGCCGGTGCCTGGGTTGAAGCCGAGCAGATTGTGCAGGGTGGATGCTCCGGCTGCGGCCTTCTTGAGTGCTGCTTTGATTTCTGCGCCCAAGGAGGAAGGCAACTCCTCGGCGGTTTTCTCGACGGTCTCCTTCAGTCTTTCTGCTGCTTTTCCCGTCGGAGCTGCCAGGCGGATGGTAGGACAATTCCCTGGTGTTGCTTTGATGAGGAGAGCGAGCAGGCGGGCGAGTGTGTAAGTCTTCCCAGAACCAGGTACACCAGTGATGATGGCAAGGGAGTGCTCTAATGCGCACGTGATGGCTTGCGCTTGCTGGTCATTGATCGGATCAGCGCCCAGATCGGAGAGCAGTTCGGCAACAGAGCGTGTCAGCTTCGGAGTCTTTGTGTTTGCGCGTGTGAGCAGTTCGCGCGCGATTGTCTGTTCGGCGCTGAAGAAGCGCCATGTCTGTAGATAGCGGTTTCTCGCATATTGCCGCAACACAAGCGGAGTGGGGGCTACGCCGATCGCGGCTTCGCCGCCGGGCGTCAATCCCTCGGGGACGAACTGACAGGCCGCGCCCCAATTGAAATCAGTCGGCGTATCTGCGGGCAAGATTGAGGCGGTGCCGCCATCAGCTTGGTCCGCGAGCAGTTGCTTCACATTGGCAATGCGGCTGTCCGGCAGTTTCCAGCGGCGTACGAGCAGATCAATCTCGGGCGGCCAAGTTTCGGGTGAAGTCCAGAGGCTCATGGGGTGGCGCATGATGCGGTGGCAAACAGGGCATCGAGAGCGTCGAGCATCGCAGGCGGCGGATTGATGTGGAGGACCCCTCGTGTTTCGCCGGTTGCGATGGCCCGCAGAAACACCAACCACGCGCCCTTGATAGGGGCATCCATGAGACCGAGGGCCCTGAGGTAGCGGCGAAGAGCGACGAGGTAGAGGTGCGCTTGAAGAAGATAGTGCACTGCGCAGACGGCGCGTGCGGTGGAATTCGGTCAACGCTTGCAACAAGGTGTGCAATTCGCGGGCTTCGTCGGAGCTGAATACGTCGGCGCCGGAGTTGACCACTGCTGGAACGCCAAGGACCTGTAACGCCGCTGCCATGGCGTAGGCCTGCTCGTTGGTGGCGACCAGCACGGCGAAGTCGCTCGGGGTAACTCTATCCTTCTGAACTCGACCATCATGGAAAGTGGTTAGCAGTTCAGCGCGATGCAGCAGATCCACTATAGTACTGGCAATGCGTGCGGAAAGAGCGGGAATACGGCGCCATTTGGCTGAATAGGCTGCGTTGTCCTCGTCAGGGACAATCCATGTTTCCAGACGGGAGCAGGGGATTCCATCGCGCAGAAGTCGACGGTCGTACTTCAGCGCGGATTCGGCGGGCACAAACACCATGTCTGGGTGATGAAATGAACGCCCGCGATCAAAGAGCAGGTTAACCGTATCAACCAAAGCCTCTGGTGCGCGATAGGTCTGGCTAAGTGTGTAACTCGTATCGGCTGCGCTGCGGGCAGCAAGGTAGGTGGAGAGGTCGGCGCCGCGGAATCCGTAGATTGCCTGCTTGGGATCTCCGACGAGGATGAGGTAGCGTCGGTATTCGGCATCAAGGAAGATCCGCTTGAAGATGGCGAATTGGCGCGGGTCAGTGTCCTGCGACTCGTCGATGAGCGCCACGTGGTAACGGTTGGCCAGGCGGTTCGCCAATCGGGCGGATTGCACCATGCCGGCCGCGCCTGGCCGGTGCAGAGCATGGTAAAGTGCTCCGATAAGGCCATCCTCAACGATGTATTTTCCGCCCTTGGAACGGTAGATGGTCACGCGGCCATAGTAATCATTGGCGTCAGGCTTATTTTCCTCGGCGGAGCCGATGATCCGGCCTCGGAAGCGAATTGGGGTGTCTCCTTTCCGGCGTACCGAATATTCTCCGTATATGTCTTCTTCAGTTTTCTTCACCGTGGCCGGAGGCTTTGGACCCGGCAGGTCGGTTTGCGTGGGCGTCGAAGACGCGGCTGCGCGAAACTCGCGCCACGAATTATATCCGTTCGGTCTTTCCCTCCAGAAACACCCGATACATCCATCGGACAATTTCCAGCTCCTCTTCTGGCCCCGGGACCAGCACCACGCGGTCTGTTTGCAGGCTTTTGTGTTCGCCACGCTTGAGCGTGCCCTTGTTTTGACCAGCTTGGTCGATCAGCATGCGGCGAAGGCCAAAGCCGGCGGTGCCCCCTTGCTTAAAGCCGAGTTGAATCAGGCGGCACGCTCCCTGGAAGACTTTGGCCGACAACTCCCGGCTGTATTCGCCCGCCATTGAACGTTTGACACCCTTAATGATGTTGGCCGTGGGGCTGCCGTCGTTCTCAAACTGCTCCGCGCAGTAGTGGACAGCAATCCCCGAGCGCCTGCAGATGTACTCAAAATAGGCGCTCTCGTCGGCGTCCTGGAAACGTCCCCAGCGACTGACGTCATATGCGAGAATGCATTGGAAAATGGCATTCCCGGATTCCACCTCGCCGATCATGCGCTGCAGGCCCTCGCGTTGCTTAACGCTGAGCCCGCTTTTACCTTCATCGGAGAATATCCGGACGACTTCCATCCCCCTCCGTGCAGCAAATTCCTTGATGCGGTCGAGCTGGTTCTGGGTGGAGTATTGCTGGTGCTCAGTCGACATGCGCACGTAGGCTGCAACCGGCATCAAAGGGCCGGGCGCGGCGGCGGGGGCGAGGGGAAGTTGAGTCTGTCCGCTCATGTTGCGAAATGATCGAGCGTCTCCTAGAGCCCGTGTTCGACATGCGAGACCAATGACCGCTTCTCGATGGCCGCCCGTTTAGTGCGACAGCCCTCGTAATGGAGGCCCAACCAGGGTATTTCGACTTCGCGCGGCGTCCTCGGGGTTCCGGACGGTGAGTTTTTCATTCTTCTCCACGCATTGGCTCATCTCCGCATCGAGGACCATCAATTGGTTGTGTGGGGATGACGCCAAAAACCCCATTCTACCCCACACGCCGGCTCAATTTGCCGCGACCGGTTGATGGCACTGGTAGCGTCCGAAGAAGGTGATCTTGAACTGCGTTACCAGTCGGCGTGTTGCAGGCGCCAAGCCGCCACACGCCTCCTTCAAATACGGCCACAGTGCCGGCGGACTGGGCGGTCCGCAGCCAAGACCGTTACCCAATGCCCGCAGAAGCTCCGAGCGATAGCCTAGCATCCGTCGGTCGTACTGATGCAGCAGATCCGACCATCGTCGGACATCCAACCGATCAAGTTTGCCGTCCAAGAACGCTTCAAACGTCGGTGCCTGCAACAATCGATAACTGAGAGCGAAGTCGGGAAGGTAGCTGACCGTCCCTCCGCACGCCAAACAGAGGAACCGGGCAACCATGATCCGGATCACCAGTCCTGCACTTGTCGTGATCCCTCGTTCATAGCTGCCGTGGCGATGAAGCCGACCCTGCCAGCCACAACGCGGACATCCACTTTCCGGAACAATCTTCAGGGACGTTGAGCTCTTCGCATATTCTTCGGGCGTCAGCGGGCACGGGTAGATTCGCTGCATGCCTCATAATGTAGGGGGCTGCTCTCCGGTCGGCGCGATAGAGTAGGCCAAACGAGCCAAGGCGCTTTCGCCGGCCGGTGGGTTGAACTTCACGCCAAGGTCGGTACACGACGCCAGCCCGGCCATATTCAGCCCTTCGTCTCCTTCATGAGAGCGACCCATTCGGAGGTCCGCTGGCGAACCTTTGCGTTCGAAGCGCAGAGCACGTAAAGATCCCGGAACGCCACCGCAAAGTCTCGTGGGAGCCCCTTCGATGGCACCTCCCAATTGCTGGCTTCGCGGGTGCCTGAAATGTGGATGTCCACCATACCGCGGACGCTCTCTGGCAACAGGTCGAATAGGTAGGCCTGAACCAGCGCAGCTCTATCGGCCGGCGTTATGCCCAAGGCTTTAGAAATAACTTCGATGTGCGCCGGCTTGATCGTGCGGTAGTTGCCCTGAACGTAATTGTTGACGCGCGAAACGGCGAGACCGGTTCGCTTGGCCAGTTCCACTTGATTGACGTCGTGGGCCTGCATGACCGAGGCGAGGGCGGCGGGGAATAGATGGGGTCGATGGAGCATGGCGAAACGATTAAGATGGGGACGGGGGCGGTGTCGAGGGTGCAATGAGTTTGCGGGTTGCAACGCGGCGCGGTGAGTCGAAGTCATTTCGCGCCGCAGTGCGGCTTACGGATCCTGACTGCTGTCAGGCCAAGTCAAAGGACTTTGTAGTCAGTCTGCCCGGCGTCGGGGATCTGTTGGCATTCCCAGGCGCCAGAAGAAAAGAGCTGGAGACAGGCTCACCTTTGCATTTTCCCAAGAAATCTGCACGGGGGGTTACAGAGGAGATCCGTTAGTATCTAACTATTAACATGATAAGATTTTGCATGGTTTTGATCGAGGCAAGAATGCCCCTTGTCGCCCTTTCACTTTTTTCCCAACCAAGCTCAAGGAAACATGAGCAACATTGGGAAAAACAACCAGCCGCAGCAGGCCGCGACTTTGCAGTCGCCGGTCCCGGCTGTTGAGCCCAGGGCGTGGCTCAGCCCGGCTAACGCCGCACGCTATGCAGGTTGGGCCTATCGGACTTTCTGGCGAAAGGCCGCTGCAGGCCTTCCCGTCTATTATGCTGGGGACGGTGAGCCAACGGTATACCGGCAAGATCTTGATGCCTTCCAGCTGGGAGTGCTCTCCGTCGCGATGCCGAGTCGGCAACTAAGGCTGAAACTACGACGGCGGGCGCCGGCGTAGCCATCAACTCCTTCGGTGAATACCTTTCCTTATGAGTACGCTCAAAAATAGAATAGGATCCGAGCCCAGATCGGACCTGCAACAGCTAACAGGCACCACGCGACAGCAGGCGTGGGCCTCCGATCTCCGTTCACGTGAGCTGGCGAGGATTCTCCTCCCTGGTCCACACGTACTGGTTCTTAGCGCCAGGGTACTCGACGATTACGGCGCTGGGCCTCTTGGCTGGAGGAATTCTGGGGGTGCCCACGTCGAGCCCTATTCCCAATTGGCGAAGCTCTGGTATCCGCACGCCATGTGTTCGCGCACGGCAGCGGCCGCGCGTGAGGCGCTCGAACGTGCGCTGCTTCCCATTTACCAAGACTGGCTTTTGATGCACGACAATGCCGCATGGTGGCTGGATCATCGCTGCGATTTTGTAAGCGGCATTGCCGGACGCATTCCATGGGCGCGTGTTGTCGAGGCGATCCGGAATGAGATGGCGGATATCGTGCGCAAAAACATGTGCTCGAACGGCCAATGTGTCGCGAATGCTGTGGAGACGGCAGCGTTGACAAATATATCTGGGTCTTTGGTTCCGCCGCTTTCACCGGTCGTGGAGACAGCCGAAAGAACGATTGGCCAACCTGCACTCGTGCCGGAAATTATCACCCTTCAAAGCTCGTCCTTGCTGTCGAGATGGGGATTTGACGATGGTTCCTCGTTCGCCTGCGTGGAAGATCTTGGACTGTGCGATGCCAGTACTATGCTTTGCGCGGCCGTGCTGCAGTTTCTAATGCCTCAGCTCAGACAGAAAGTGGCGATTGAGTTCGTTCCCTGCGCGCATAACCCAGTCCGTGCGTTTACAGTGGACGGCAAAGACGTGACCAATCTGCACGACGCGGGCGGCGATCACGAAGGCATGTTGACCCCCGAGATTGTCGTGGTGTCCGGCGCCGATGTGCTCGCCCTTGCAAATTCGCTCCACGACCTCGTGCCGAATTAGTCAACCCGACTCGGCCGATCGTCGTCAGGGGGAGGCACGGTGGTTTGAGTTTGAATGGGATCGGCAGTTGAGGCCATTGGCCCGCGGCCGATCCACTACCGGTTGGGCGTTGGCGACAACTCGCCGGGCCGATTCAAACGTTAGAAGCTTCAAGCCGTACCAGATTTCCGGGACGGCCGCTGGTCGCTACCTTTGAACTGTTCAGGCTTCAAGGACCAGAACTTAGCCCCGTCTGCTTCGCGGACGATTCCGCGGTAGGTCGTGTACACCAGACCGACGTCATGGTGACCGAGAAAATGCGCCGTCAACACGGCATTCCTGTGCCGAGCATAGTGGTAGGTGGCAAAGCTGTGACGCAGTCCGTCTGGCTTCCAGCGGAATCCAAGCAGGCTCTTGAAATGTCTCAGCCTTCGCTCAAGTCCGTCTGGTGCGACGCGACCCTCTTGAACGCCGTCATCGGTGAAAGTGCGTCCTTGGCGCGGGAGAAACGCCGTGGCCTTTTTGCCATTTCCGCCGCCGCCAAGCGAGCGCCAAGCATCGCGGCGATGGCTTCGCTGGGTGAATTGGCCGAACGGGCGACGTCTCGCGATTTCCAGCCACGGCCAGATCGTGGAGGGGAGGGGCTCCGTAGATTCCCGGCCTTCAGTTTCGGATCCGGAACGACCTTCAATTAGCCGTCGCTCGCGGATCTTGCTGGTTTCGGCTGACACAGTGATCAGGAAATCCTGGAAATCGATGTCGTTCCAATCGAGTCTACGGCGCGCGTCTTCTGGTTTTGGCGAGCCGTTGAGTTTCTCGGACTGTGGCGGATTGGACGTCTCCTCCCGGCCCAATTCATCAGGCCGAATGCCGGCGAAGAGGGCGAAAGCGAAATAGCCGAGAAGGTCGAGTTCGGGATGGGCAATGGCCGTCGCCAGAATCTTGCGAACCTCTTCGACCGAGAAGTAAACAGGCTCCTTCTTTGGCGATTTGATGCGCTCGATGTCATCCATGGGATTATCCGATCGCCATTTCTTCCGCCGACAGAATTGGAAGAATGGTGACAGGACGCGCCGGTAATTCTCTCTGGTTTGGGTCTGAAGACCCAGCAGATCCCGCAGTGTGTCCAGCCACGTCTGTACGACATCAGCGGTTACGTCAGAGACAAAGAGGTCCGCGTGGTCCTTGGCGAATCGGTTCAGGCGCGAACGGCGATCTCGGGCCGTGTCGATGCTCTTCGATGGGCAAGCTTCGAAAAAGGCGGCGACAGCGTCCGGCACGAGTTTGCTGCCCTCCTGGGCACCGCGCCGATCGATCCAATCACGCACGCAAGTAGAGGGGAGAGTTCCCTTGAAATGCTTGAGCAGATCATAGCAGCGCAGGGCATCGCGGAGCTTGGCCTCATCGAGTGTGATTGCCGATCTGCCTGCTTGGCGGATGGATTCCACACGCTTCTCCACCTTTGCTTTGACGTCTGGAAGTGTCTGGGCAAAGAGGGTCTTGGGGACACTATCTTCGTACCACCGGGCCCGCCATGGGGTGTATTTTTTTTTGACCTTCTGGGCACGAAAACTGAAGCCGGCCTCCTTGAGGACCCAGGCATTGCCATCCTTCAGCCATTCGAAACTGACACCCATGGAAATTTAGGTGTCGGTTTAGGTGTCGGTTTGCAAGGCACAAAATGGCACGAAATGACACTATTGAGGTATCGCTTGGCCCCCATCATTTGTCGATTTCTGTCGTGTAACACACTATATTGCTGTTACTTATGATGGTGCGGGCACTGGGAATCGAACCCAGATCACCGGCTTCGGAGACCGGTGCACTATCCATTGTGCTATGCCCGCGCAATTACGCGCGGAGTCTCGAAATGTCGCGGGGGGCTGTCGAGTGCAAATGCGGCACCGCGGAGGAAACGACAGGGCGGATACATTCTCGGCTGCGACAACACGTATTCCTTCGTCGTAGGGCGATCTTGCCTGCCGTGCCGTAGCCTTGCTGTGCCCGTCCGAAGCCTTGGGCGAAGGCGGGCCGCGCCGCTACAGTTCAATCTTCGGCGCGGCCTTCATCTGCCGGTGAACGAAAAGATAATACATCGTTCCGAGCACCGCAAACGCGCCGAACACCCACAGCGTGACGCGGTGCAGCTCGCCATGCATCAGCGCCTCGTCTTGCCCGGCCTTGATGCCGATCCACGCCAGCACCGCGCACCAGGCCGTCGAGCCGGCCAGCGTGTAGAGCGTGTACAGCCGGAAATCCATGCGGACGATGCCGGCCGGTATGCCGATCAGGTGACGCACCACCGGGAGAAGCCGCGAGAAGAAGATCCCGAACGGTCCGTAGCACGCCGCCCAGCGTTCGGCGGCCGCCACCTTCTCCGGGGAGATCCGGACGAACCGCCCGTAGCGCATCACCAGCGGCCGGCCGGCGAGCCGCGACACCCAGTACATCATGGTTGCGCCGATCCAGGAACCGAGCGCGCCCGCAATGACCACGCCAGCGACGCTCATTTTGCCCTGTGTGTAGGCCAGGTGCGCAGCCGGCGGGATGACGAGTTCGCTCGGCAGCGGAACGATCGAACTCTCAATCGCCATCAGCAGGGCCACGAGCCAGTAGCCGCCCTTTTCGAGCGAGTGCAGGTACCAGTCGATCAGCTGATGGAACATCGCGTTCATCGGGTCCGGCGGCGAAACAAAAAGGGCAGGTCGAACGGCTTCGAACCTGCCCGGACGTTGGCGGGAACCGGTGGATCAGACCTCGGGCTTGGTCTTCTTGAGGCCGACGATGCGCTGGCCTTCCTTCCACTGGCCGCGCTTCTTGAGCAATTCAACGCGCTCGAAGCGCTTGAGTACATTGCGCTTCACGGCGATGCCTTTGGCGGATTGCAGGCTATTATGCTGGGACATGACGGAGTCGGGCGGTTGGTTGCTAGTGCTTTTGGAAGGGGCCGGGTGTAGAGGTGCCCCGGGCCCATGACAAGTATTTTTCCGAAACCGGGTCCGCCCAGGGGCAAATATACCCTTGACCCCCGGCCGGTGGCACGTAGCCATTGCCCTTCCAGTTGACCGAAAGCGCCCTGCCATGCGTGACGATTACATCAAAGAAGCTCAAAAGATCATTCACGATCCGAACATCCTGATTAACGTGGTTTCGCGCCGCGTGAAGCAGCTCAAGCGGGGCAGCCGTCCGCTGGTCGAATCGCTCGAGAAGCTCGCTCCCGAGGACATCGCGCTCCGCGAGGTCATCGAGGGCAAGATCAACCACCAATTGTCCGAAGTCTGACGCGCCGCAGTTGCGGGAAGGCGGTTTCGGATTGCCGGCGCGGACCAGAACCGTCGCCGCAGAACGTCCATGTGCGCCCAGTCCCGAGATCCTGACCGATACACCGAGATCCGCAATGCCAAGGCGGGCCGGGACTATTTTGTCGAGGACAAGTTCGAGGCGGGCATCTCGCTGCGAGGCACGGAGGTGAAGTCGATCCGCGCTGGGCACGCCCAGATCAGCGATGCGTTTGCGCGCGTCGACCGCGGCGAGGTGTGGCTGCACAACGCCCACATCGACGCCTACGCGTATGACACCAGCAACAGCACCTACGATGTGCGGCGCCACCGGAAGCTGCTGCTGAACCGGAGCGAGATCCGCAAGATCGCGCAGGCGCTCGATGCGGGCGGCCGGACACTGGTGCCGCTGCGCCTCTATTTCAAAGGGTCGCTTGTGAAGGTGGAGGTCGCGCTCTGCACCGGAAAGAAGCAGTTCGACAAACGCGAGGATCTGAAGAAACGCGCCGAGATCCGCGACAACGAGCGCGCCTTGCGATTCAAGCGGTGATCGGCCTGGTGGGATCTCTCTTGCCGCAACTGATGCTGCAAGCGAAGGTGGCGCCGGTCACCCCATGCTCCATATTGTGCTCTTCGAGCCGCAGATCCCCCAGAACACCGGCAACGTTGGCCGGCTGTGCGCAGTGACACGCTCGCGACTGCACCTCATTCACCCGCTCGGCTTCCGAATCACGGATCGCCACCTGAAAAGGGCGGGAATGGACTACTGGCTGGCGCTGGACGTCCATCACCATGAGAATTGGGATGCGTTTCAGCGTAGCCCGGAGCGTCCGAAACGCCTTTGGCTCCTGACGACCAAGGTCGCGCGCTCGTTTTGGGACGTGCGTTACGAGGATGGCGACGGCTTGCTGTTCGGAAACGAAGGGGAGGGCTGTCCGGACTGGCTGCATCAGGCGGTGGGAGATGCCTGGCGCATCAACATCCCGCATGGAAACACGGCCATGCGTTCGCTGAATCTGTCGACCGCAGTCGGAATCGCCACCTACGAGGCGTTGCGCCAGACGGGAGGGGTTCCGCCAACCTCCGACGTCTGCGCGTGCCGCCCCGTCTGAAGCCGCCTGCCTTGTCCGCTGGGGCGGCTGTTGATCAACCACGCCCCGGGGCGGGCGATTTCGTCCCTGCTCATAATAGGTCCAGACCGAGAGCCCCCGGGTTCACAACGCAGCCGCGGCCCAGGGCGGCAGCTCGATCCGCTGCCGATGGCCATAGTCTGAAAGGAACTTGTGCAACCAGGGCCGCGTGCAATGAAAGCCGGTCGCGCGCATGAACGTTTTGCCCAGCTCGGTTTCCAAGACGTAGTTCTCGATCCTGATCGAAATCGGCGTGGCCTCGCCCTCCAGCAGGCAGGAGACCTCCACCGTCTTCCGTCGGGAGTCGATTCGCAGGCTCTGCACGCGGCCATAGCGGGCGATCAGTTTGTTGGCCCATGCCTGGGCGGCACGGCTGGCGAGCGCATCTTTTGCTGCGTGGAACATCGTGCAAGGGGCGTGGCGGCCGTTTAATGTCTATAATCCTTACGACTGCGGTAATCCGAGACAAAGATACTGATCACGAGCCAGAAGCTGCCGGCCGCAGCCGCAAGGAAACAAAGAATTGCGAGCGCCGGAAAACCGAAGAGCCGGAAACGGGTCTCCACGCGCATCAGCAGCGACGCGCCCACGATCAGTCCGGCCAACACGATGCCCATGGTGATGCGGTTCGCGATCTTCTGCATGCCGTCCATCACCATCTTTGAGTCGGTGGCCTTCACCCTGACCTCCACCTCGGAGTTGGTGATCGCGTCCATGATCCGGTTGAGCCGGGAAGGCAGTCCCACGGTGAAATCCTTCATCTCGAGCAGCGCTCCAAAGACGCTGCCCTGCGTGACATCCTTGCGCATCTGTCGCGCCATCAGCGCGGCGACATTGCGGCGGATCGAGGCATTGGTATCGAACTCCGGATCGAGGATCCTGCCGATCTGATCCAGTTGCAGCATGGTTTTCCCGATCAGCACCAGTTCGCTGGGGACAATGAGGCCGTTTTCCTGGGCGATGCAGCTCACTTCGAGAAGGGAGCGGCCGACATTGAGCTCCTCCAACCCCTGGTCCCGCCGCAGCGCCACCAGTTGCGCGATTCTCCGGCGAAATTCGGGCGCCGCGAACTCATCGAGCTTCTCGCTCATCTGGATGGCGATTTCGGCGGCGGTCTCGCCATTCCCCTCGCTGATTGAGAGGAGGATTTTCAGCAGATTCTCCTGCATGGCGGGTGCCGTGTGACCCACCATCCCGAGGTCGATGAGGGCGATGCGCCCTTCATTTGTGACGAACACATTGCCGGGGTGCGGGTCGGCATGAAACAGCCCGTCCACAAGCACCTGCTGCAGGTAGGCCTTGAACAACTCCTCGGCCAATGGCGCGCCCTTCAGGTCGCGCAGCGCCAGCGGACCGAGCGCTGTGATCTTTTGCCCCTGCACCTCGTCCATGGTCAGGACTGACCGCGTGCAGTAGTCGGGCACAGGCTGCGGCACCTGGATGAGCTTGAAATCCTTGAGGTTCTTTCCAAGCGCAATGAGGTTGTGGGCTTCGCGCTCATAATTGAGCTCCTGCTGGATCGTCAGGCGGAATTCCTGGAGGATGACGAGAAAGCGGTGGCGGCGGCCGAACGCCGTGTGGCTGTCGAGGAAACCGGCGATCTGCTCCAGCACTTCAAAGTCCTCCGCGATCTGCTGGCGGATGTTCGGGCGCTGCACCTTGACGACTACGGCCCGGCCGTCCCGCAACGCCGCGCGGTGCACCTGGCCCAACGAGGCGGCGGCAATCGGTTCAACGTCGAAGCGCGAAAACGCCTTGGAAATTCTGACGCCCAGCTCGGTCATGACGACGTCCTCAACCTCGGCGTAGGAAAACGGCTTTACCTTGTCCTGCAGGCGGGCGAGCGCCTTCAAGTAGGCTTCGGGCAACAAATCCGGCCGGCCGGCGAGCACCTGACCCAATTTGACGAAGGTCGGTCCCATCGCTTCCAAATCATCCGCCAGCTGCTCAGGCGAAGCCTTCTTTGCGTCCGGCTTTGCGCTGTCCGTCAACGGCTGGCCCTCTGCGGACGGCAGTACGTCGATGCCGAAGCCTTCCTCTGCGCTCATTTGCTGCGCCAGATCGGTGCGGCCGTATTTCCAGAGCAGGGCGGCGATTTGCCGGTAACGCTTGAGATGGAAGGCTGGGAGTTTCATGAGGAAAATGTCGAGGCACGTTTCTTTGTCCGACGCCCCCGGTGGGGAGCGACCGCTGGGCGCACAGGGCAAAATGGAAGGCAATCCGCCATGGTGTAGAATGCGCGATTCGCGCAACCGCCGATATGGGGCCTTTTCCTAATGCCGGGGGTTGCAGCCGTGCACGTCACGGGGATCGCGATCGCCAGCGAGTGGAGATTGGCCGGGGTGGGGCGCCTCGTTGTAGCCGGCCGCGCTGAGGCCGGCTGATTTCTTGAGTTCCGCATTGCGTCTTTGGATCTGGCGGAGGCGGAGAATCGGGAATCCTCACAAAGCCCGCGGCGGAAGCGGTGGCAGAGTGGAAGTGCCCGCGCCGCAGTAGGGTTACACCCCATGGGACAATCCCGGCTGGTCCGTCAAGATCAACAAGGGCCACATTGGCTATGTCCGAAGCGAAGAACATGCGAGTACGAGAACAACCGAATATGAAAGACCACGTCTACAAACTCATCGAGCTCACCGGCACTTCAAGCACCACGATCGAGCACGCGGTTGAGAACGCGATTCAGCGCGCTCACAAAACCATCAAGAACCTGAGCTGGTTTCAGGTCGTTGAAACGCGTGGCGTGATCTCGAAGGGTAAAGTGGATCGCTGGCAGGTGACCATCAAAGTCGGCTTCACCGTCGAAGACTGAGCATCGGCGCTGGAAGCCCCCTGGGTGCGATCACGGCATCGCAGAACCGGCATCGCGCACGAGTTTGCGCAGTCAGCAACGGGAAAATGGCTTCTTCGTCGGCGAGGGGCGCGCGCCGCTGGCGTTGGTCGGAGGTGTTTCTGAGGTAAAAGGTGAGACATGACCCTCTCGGAACAGCCCGAAGCTTTATTGATCAGTCAGATTTTTGGCAGAACGCGGGGCGCGTATCCGTCAACGCTAATTGTGATTTGCCACGAGCCGGAGGAACCCTTGAACTTGAAATTATTCGGCGCCATATAGAGCCTTCCCTCCACCTGATTGTTAAATGAGACGCGATCGCCCACGAGGAACGGCTGGCCGTTCGCGCCGACCTTTGCCACCAGCGCGCAAGCCTGCAACCCGGGAGCGATATACTTGAGAGTCTGCTGCCGCGTGTCGTAATTTTCCAAGCCGTCGGGACGGCTGGGAATGGTCATGAAGGGGATGGTCGTGGCCATCTTCGCCTGGCCGTCCGCTTGGATCGCCACGGTCTGTCCGTTGCGCAGGTCTATGCCGGTATCAACCCAACCTTCGTTCACTGGCAGGTCGAACTTGAGGGAAGTCGGACCGCCACCGCTGGTTCCAACTGGGGCCACTTGGTCAGTCGGTGTTGCGGTGCGCTCCCCCTGCTGAACGTTCGTCGGGGCCGCGGTGGCCTCGGCGCCGCCCAAGGCGCGATACCTGGCTGCCTCGGCATCGTCTGGTGCATGACCCTTGAACCCCTTGTAAACAATGTCGGCGTAGATGGCGGCGGCTTTCTTGTCACCCTTGTCGGCCGCCTGTTGGATGAGCCGCGCGCCCTCAGTCTCGTTGCGATCGATGCCGTCGCCATTGAACTCCATCAGGCCCATGGCTCGCATGGCGGGGACATGGCTCCTGTTGGCGGCGGAGCGGAAGCGGTTGAAGGCTTCCCATTTATTCTGGTTCACGCCCCACGCTCCCTGATAGGAGGCGCGGCCGAGTTGAAAGCTGGCCTCGGGACTTGAACTGGCAACGTCCTGCAGAATTCGCAGCCCAACCTGCTCGTTCTTCCAGCCAGACTTCCCACTGATGAAACCCACGGCGAGGATGGCATAGTCATCGGATTTGCCGAGCGAGCCGGCCCATTCGAGCCAAGCAGAACCCTCGATGGCATTCTTCTTGCCGGATTGCCCGAGCCGAAAGTCGGCGGCGAGATCGCTCGCAGCCTGCGCGTCGCCGTTCACCGCTTTCTTCCGGAGTTCATTGCGGGTGTCGGTCCAATCCACGTCAGATACGTGTTTCTCCTGACTCAGAGAGTCAAACGACAGCCAGCTGGGATCAACCCTGAGGCTGCCTTGGGCATCGCCCTGGATCGCGATGGTATGGCGCGCGTCGTTGTTGAAGAAATTGTAGCCCTCGTTTCGAATGTTATTCACGAGCGTGCCACCATAGGGCTGCGAGGTCAGTTCCAGACGGAACTCGCCATTCTCGCCAAGCGTGGACTTGCCAACGAGCCGCTTGCGGACCCACGGGTAGTTGCCATGATAGAGGTAAGCGACGACGCGCGCGCCTCTTTGTTCGATGGCCTCGAACACGAGTTTCACGGACAACGGACCGTTGCCGCCCTGAAGCGTGCCTTCGTATTGGGCACCGGGGCCGAATGGGGCCATCTGGCGTTGGCGCTTGGCCTCGATCACGGCCATACGTTCGCGTTCGGCGGCTTCGGCGGCGGCCTTCTCGGCCTTGGCCACCTCGATGGCCTTGAGAGCGTCCGCTTTATAGGCAGCGACCGCCTTGTCGAACTGGGCACTCCCAGCCACGAGAGTACCTTCGCCGTAAGAGGCGAGCAACGCACCCTGCGCAAGGCCGTTGAAGTCAGCCTTGAAGCTGTCGAACGACCACTGCCCCGTGTCACTCAGCACTGCCCGGAATGACCCGGCCACCTTGACGACGGAACCCTTGCTGGCGGACTTCTCCACGATCGCGGGCGTCTTGCCTAGATTGGCGAGTTCATCGGCGCTCAAGCCTGTAGCCTGCCCGATGGTGAGAGCTTTGGACGGGACGAAGATGTCTTCGTTGGCGGTGTGGTTCACTGTGGCGGCAAACTCGAAAACACCGCCCCTGCTGGACTTCCTCTCGAACTGGTAGTCACTGCGGGAGTACCGACTGTCATCGCGCGCCGCCAAGTATCTCTCAAACTGGGACTGCAGCAGACTCGCTGAGGGTGGAACTCCGAGGAGTTTCTTCCAAGGTGTCACCCAAGCGGCGATTGCGACCGCCACGGCAAGCACCGCAATGCCGATGGGTTTGCGTCTTGTGGAGATCTTCGCGCCGAGCTTGGAGAGAAATTCGTTCGTCTTCTTGACGGCTGGCTTCAACGCGTGCTCTTCGTTACCACTGTCACCGCGCGAGAAGCCGGTGCCATTCGGAGGAGGGGGAAGCCGTCCGCCAGGAGGCGATGGCAAGCCGCGTGAAGGTTTGCCCGCAGGAGTTGAATCACCCGACTGCGGAGCAGGAGAGGGAGGAGGAGGCAGAGCCATGGGAGTAGATCACTAGGCGTTCTTGGCTGCGCGCGCGGCGACGCGGTCATCAATGAGAGCCTGCGTAAGCGTGATGACGTAGGCGGCAGCCTTTTCATCCACGGAAACGCCTTCAATCAAGGATCCGCTGACCGCCACGGCGTTGACCTCGCCACTCATCTCCACAAATCCGAGCGTCAGACTCTTGTTCATCATGTAATAGATGATGCCGACGACAAGCGCGACAATGGCGCCGAGCAACCCGGAGTTCGTTTTCAATACGGCGTTGTCACCGCCCAACTGCCACCCTATGAATCCCAACAGCGCCATTGCAAACATCGTGCCGAAGAGAGCCGTCCACAGGGGGCGATGGTAACCGTAGTAGGTGGAGCAGACATTCTCGAGGGGGATGTTCCGCTCCTGCGAGCTAGTCAGCGACGAGGTGGATAACGAAACCCGGTCGCAGGATATCTTCAGGGCGAACCGCGCCTCGATCTTGAGGCACTTCAAGATGAACGAAAGGAGCCCGGCTCTGCGGGCCTTGATGAGGACGAAGCTGCCTTCGCCATCGACGGCTTCATTGTTGGCTTTCCATTGAGTAACGACGTACGACATGGGTGTTTGATCGGGTTGAGGTTGCGGAAGCGACGAAAGCAAATTGGGAAGAGTGAGGGGCGCTCGCGACGTTCCTGCGTTATCACGTCGACACTAATCGCTGGAAAGATAAGGCCAGAAATACACCAACGGGCGCTGTGAGGCATTAAGATTCGGGAGGATACCAAAGTCGGTCTTCGGGAACAGTTTTTCTGGCATCTTTCTCCCACCGCCTCCCGTCATTTATGTCAGATCATGAGCCTGTTTTCAAAATCCTGGGTTTTGGGACAGGCTCTATTTAGACTCCGAGTCCGAATCGCGCCGAGACTCGATTATATTCGGCCAAAGCATCGTTGTATCTTTGAGTATAGTCTGACGGATTGACGGCTTTCTCCTGGGATACGAGAGGCAATTGGCATTCCACAGCTTCGATCAAACCGTCGATCTCGGGGGCAATTGAGCGCGGCGTGATGGCGACATCGCACTGGTTAGCCAATGCCAGCGATTCGTTCCAGCGCTGCGGCTTAAAGAACATATCGAGCACTTTATCACTGAATAAATACTGAACTGGATATCCGGCGAGGAATGTCATTCCGACGAGCAGGCCAAAGAAAGAGACGCCCTTCCCCGCTATGGCCGCGAACAATACAGCCGCGAGGAACCCAGTGGCGATCGCAGTCCCCCACTGTGCCTTCAATTTGTTCATCCGGAGCGCGCCGGAACTCTGCATCGTCCCCCGGAGCTGTGCCATAAGCGACAATCTCTGAAGAACTGGCACCGAAAACGCCAGGCCAGCAGCATTAAATAACTGATCGTGATCTTCTTCCGGAATATCATTGAGGGTCAATCCTATCTTCTCATCGAGCGATGACACAATCTCCAACGCTGCCTTCTTGTCGGGCAGGGCGTTAAAACTCTGAGCCGAGATATTGTCGAGCTGCAGCCGGTTTCTAAGCCACATACTCCAAAATAGCTTTTGTGGTGCTTCAAGGACCGGGTAGCGCTTCTCGAGAAACGCATGAACCCAGAATACCATATCTCTCATGTACTGCTGTCTGTTCTCCACATCTTCCCGGCGTTGCTCGATTGCTTTTAGTTCGCGAAGCCCATCGCCTATAGTGGACAGATGAGCGTTCATCTGAGGCATTTGAACGTACGATAGATTGTCTAATGCTATTTCTTGTGATAGGTTGCTCATGATGGAATTGTGGGTGCAGGTTGGCTGGGATATTTGCAAAGAAGCTAGCCTTCTGAAAACAGGTTCTTCGTTGATTATTGTGGGTCGTCGAGGGAAGTGATGAAAGGGGTATATGAAGCGAGAAACCGACCGGCATGTGCTTAGTTTTTTCCGAGACCTCCTGGAGCTAAAGGAGCCGTGGAGGGTG
>Ga0265323_10000101_pt1 | contig 48976 bp, 36 predicted proteins | sample 41225metaG_FD_193580 | JGI IMG/M metagenome (GOLD analysis project Ga0265323, IMG submission 193580) | Rhizosphere microbial communities from Carex aquatilis grown in University of Washington, Seatle, WA, United States - 4-12-25 metaG | ecosystem: Host-associated > Plants > Roots > Rhizosphere...
ACGCTCGAAGGGTGAAAAACAAAAACCGCTCCTGTGCATCCTGAGCCTGCTGTGGCCATCCTTCCGCTGCGGCTCGGCGGCTCTGCGTGAGAATCCTATTCGCCACCGACGAGTTCACACCGCGGACTTTCTACAGGAGATCGCAGAGCGCGCAGAGACCCGAAACCTCGATAGCCGAGCACTGAAACCGGACGATCCGATCTTTTCAGGGAAGAAAACGAAGGTAATCAAGCGTTGTAGCCGGCCGCGCTGAGGCCGGCCCTGACGGCGCGGAACGCCTGCCACGCCGTAGCCTTGCGCGAAGGCTGGCAGCGCCGCTACGGTCTCAAGAAACAGCGCTTGTGTTGTAGCCGGCCGCGCTGAGGCCGGCCCCGACAGCGCCAAGGATTCGGCGGGCAGGCCGGGGTCGGCGCCCCCGGCTACAAGGCGGACCGCGGTCGACCTGTTCGACGGGTTCGACAGGCTCCCGCAAGCAGGCTCAGGATGACCCTGAGGGGGAACATGGAGGGCGAAGCCCGAGATGGTCCTAATGCAGCAGCTTGCCGATCATCGACCGCGCGACCATCGCGTACAGCTGGCTCGAATCGGGCCTGTCGAGCGTGCCGACGACGTCGAAAATCTCCGTCGATTTCAAATAGCCGAGCTCGTCGCGTTCCGTCGACAGCATGGGCGCCTTCGCCTGGGTCATCGCCTTCTCTACCGTCCCCATCACCCCCATGTTCAGCGTCAGTTTCAGCGGCTGCGCGAACAGCGGCTTGCCCGCCTCGCTGGTGACCAGCCCATCGCCATGCAGGCGGACGACCGGGGAGACGAGTGAGAACTCGGCCAGACGGATGTTCGACGAGGCGTCGCGCGACAGACGGACGTTGAGCTGGTCAAACTGCACTTCACCCAACATGCCCGCGATCTCGTCAGTGGAATCCGAGTAGGACACAATCTTGCCGACCTTCTCGCCGATGTTGTCAATCACGCGAACGGCGGTGTTCGCCACACTGCTCACGATGCCCGAGGACTTTGCCGGCGCAGGCGGCAGCCGCTGCAAAAGCCGGGAAACGCCCTTCCGGCTCTGCAACGCGAGATCTCCCTCGGTGTGCGCCGCCAGATCGACCAGGGTGCATCCCGTCCCGGCTGCACGTGCGCGGATGTCAAAGCGCCCTTCAATCGTCGGCGACTTGTCGGGATCCGCCAGTTTGAAGAGGGCACCGACGTCGAGTTCCCTGAGGGTGAGATCGAGCTTCGACTTGTACGGCTTCGGATCGCCGGCGGCATACCGGACTTCTCCGCTGAGCCGGGCCTGCGCTCCGTCCTTCCCGAGCCTGGCCGTGACATTCTCTGCCGCGAGCCGCTGCGGCTCAATCATCGCCCGGCCGCTGAGACCGACAATTTCCGGATAGCGGCCATAGACGACGGATCGCAGATCGAGCTGAACAAGTCCGATGATCCCCGACCACGCCGGTGCAAGGTGCGCAACCGGATCAACCGGGGCGACCGAATGCGCCGGGTTCGTCGCGGGCACCTCAGCGCGGTCGGTCACTTCAACGGGCTGCCGGCTTGCGGCATGAAATGCACGCGCCATCAGAAGCACGTCATCAATCACGAGATGATCGCTTGTCAGTTTCGCATCGATCGCGCGCCCGCCGGCAGCGGGTCGCAACGTGGCGCCCAACGTCAGGTCCGATCGCTCGCCGGCCCGGTCGATGAGGATCGGCGCCTGAAATGCGATCTCGCCCTTGTCATTGAGGCCCGCGCGAAACGATACATTCGCGACTGGCAGAGGCTCTCCGCTCGCGGCCGAAACCAATCCGTTGAGGGTCAGCTGCCCCTCGCACAACAGGTTGTCACCGCGCACAAACTTGACGTCACCGGTCAGTTTTCCCTGCCGCGGGGTCTCGACATTTTCGAAAAGCGGCTGTCCCGCCATTGCAGGCACCGAAAGATCGAATGACGCCGAACCCTCGAACTTCGGACCGTCGGGATCCACCCCGGCCGTCGCCGCAGCTTTCGCGAAGAGGATATTCTCGCCTGCGGCGTTTTTCACACGCAGTCCAGCAAGTTCAATCGCTGCGCCCCGGGAGGAACAGGTCAGCGACGGCTCGATCTCGACTGCGACGTTCTTCAACCAGCCTCGACCCCCGAGTTCGGCGGAAACCGCTTCCAACCGCAACGGACCGGCCATGGCAGCCTTGAACCCATCCGCTTCGGTCCGGACAATGCACTGACCGGGGGCGATTTCGGCACTGAGCTGAAGCGCTCCGAGGTCCGACCGCTTCAGGCGCACCGGCATCCGTCCAAATTTCACCCGCAACACCTCGCCCGGCCCGCCTTCGACAGCCGTGAGCGTCCGCAGCGTGGGATTGACCCGAAACGCCTCCAACGAAGACACGTCGAACAGCGTCCGCCCGTCGGCCGCCGTCACGTGCGCCTCGACCCGGTCCACCTGCAACACCTTGTCCGATCGCGAAAAGGCGACCACGCCCCGCGCGGTCACGCCGCCAACCGGCACCTCCGCGCGGAACAACGTGGACAGGCTCGCGTCGAAATCCGCCTGCACCGAGATCTCCGGCTCGTCTCTTCCGGATCTCATGGTCAGTTCACCCTGTCCGCCAACCCGGTCGCCTTCCGGCGTGGTGACGTCCACCCGTGTGACCCGGATGCGCGTCTCGCTCGCGGCGTACTCCGCCTCCGCATCGAGACTGACGTCGGCGGCGGAAATGGGTATCCAGCTCGTCTGGTCCATCGCAAGGCCGCGGATGCGCAACGGCGAGGTGGTGCGCAGCCACATCCGGCCCGTGCCGTGCAGAGCCGCAACCAGTTCGCCATCGATCTCGCCTCCCACCACGGCGAAGTCGGGAAAAAACGGTTGCACCCATTTCGCTGGAACTCCGTCAAGTGTGATCCGGACCAACTCGTGTCTCGCGTCCGCAGTCGTCGTTTCGCCGGTCTTCAAGTTGACGGTGAACGGCTGGACCGCATGCAGCGCGAGCACCGGACTCGGCCCGTTCACATCCACGCCCAAATCGGTGACGCGCAACTCGCCGCGTCCAAATTCGACGTTGAAGACCGCCATGGCACCGAGGGCTCCGAGTTCACGCAGATGCGGATCGACGATTTCGAGCCGGTTCGCATCGCCGGTAAGCCGCCCGTCGAGGCTCAAATCCAACGTGACAAAATCCGCGCCGAAATGCCCCTCACCGGACACGGAGAAATCGGGCAGCTGCATTCCGAAGGCAAACGGAGCCACGTCGCGATTGTTGGCCTGCACCTGCCACGATCCCGCGAGCTTCGACGAGCCGGCGACATAGCTGCCGTCGAGCGCCAGCAAACGGTTGACCACGCCGCCCTCGAACGATTTCAGGGACACCGAATAGTTTTCGCCCGCCCGCGTTCGCTCCAGCAAACCGTCGGCCTGCAGGCGGGCCGGCACGGACAGAAACGGACCGGTCGCACTGGCATCGAAGTGGATCGAAAGGCGCTCGATGACAGTCGGCTTGCCCAGGGTCGCGGTGAGCACCCCCTGCGCCTCGATCAAATCGACGGGTGAACCGGGACCCGGATGGCGGATGTGCGCGTCGAATTCGAACCGCGCCTCGCGTCCGGGCCCAAAATGGCCGCCCGTCAGCTTCACCCGCGCCTCGGTGGGCAGCGCAGCGGATTCCCGGGGAATCAGTACGGCAGCGTCGACTTTGCACGAATCAAGCACCACTTCGCAGGGAAGCAGCAAGTGTTTGAAGATCCCGTCGAAGAACGGCCGGGCTGAGCCGGTCACCGTCGGCAGGACCGCCGAACCCGAAATCGCCGCTGTCTGAAGGCCGCGGCCTGCCGCAACTGCACCGACAGGATCCCGCGCGATGGCTCCGCCGGCAACCGCAACCGCAGGCGGTGCGGTCGGCGTCAGATCCACCTTCAATCCGTTCACCACGGCATTTCCGAGAACCAGGCGCCGGTGCGCGAACGCCTGCCAGAGGGAAATCTCAAATGTCGCATCCGCCAGGTCGACGCGCATTCCCGCATTCTGCGCGCGCAAGTTGTGCACTTCGGCGAACCCAGGGCGGATGCTCAGACGATCCACATCCAGCTTCAATCCCGGCCGACTCGCCGCGATCCCGAGAACCGCCCAGCGTTGGACGGCCGGCACGAGTGCAGTCGTCAGGATCAGGGCCGCCAACGCGGCCGTGATTCCCAACCCCGCGAGCCAGAACCGGATCGTTTTCACCTTCGAAGCAAGATTTCAGAACAGCAACCGCGCTGCCAGTCTCCGTTTGCCATACGGAAGCATAAGTGCCTTGACAGCCAAACACGCAAAACGGGGTTTTGCCGGCGACGGCAAGAAACTTGTAGCCGGGGTCGCTGACCCCGGCCTGGCCGCCGAAGCCTTGGCGAAAGCGGAGCCGGCCTCAGCGCGGCCGGCTACAACGCAAGCGCTGCTTCTCAGGAATAGGACCCCGGACCGCGGCGCAAAGCTGCCCGCAACCCGGATCGTACACGCTGGGAACGGTCTTGTTGCGCTCACGGTATCAGGGAGACGCGACGAGGGCAGTTCGGCGTTCGGCTGGTCCACCACCGAAGCTTGTTGCGTTCACGGTATTGTGGAGACGCGACGCCCTCGTCGCGCCCATCCCTCGAAAACGCGACGAGGGCATCGCGTCTCCATAGAGAAAGCGGATCACGAGCGCACAAATTCGTCGGCTTGGCCGATCGACTGCTGCATGGTCGCCAGTGCGACATGATAACCGTAGTTTGCCTGGAGCTGGTTCAAGCGGGCTTCGGTCAGTGCAACCTGGCTCGTCAATACATCGAGCTGCGTCGCGGTGCCGGCGGAATAGCGAACGTTTGCAAGGCGCAGCGCCTCCTCGGCCTGCTCCACGGTCTTGCTCGAAGCCTGGACCAGTTCCCACGCCTCGATGAGCGAGGAATTGGCCTGCCGGACCTGGACCTCGACGGCGAGCGCGGTCGAGGCGAGCGAGAGTTTCGCCTGCTCGAATTGCGACTTTGCCTGGACAACGCGGCCTGCGGTGGCGCGGCCATCGAAAATATTCCAGGTCGCCTGCACGCCGCCCATCCATCCTTCCGCGCGCCGGTCCCATGCTCCGGAAAGGGGCGTGCGAACCACATCGTAGCCGCCGATGAGATCGACTTCGGGCAGGTAGCCCGCGCGGTCGGTCTTGATTGTCTGCTCGCTCGCCTCCTGCAGCTTTGCGAGTTGCTGCAGCTCGGGCCTGTTGGCGCGCGCCGCGGACAGCACATCCGACAGCTCGAAGGTCGCGGGTTTCCCGATGTCCAGGGAACCGACAAACTCCGGAACCTTGGTCAAATTGGGGCCGCTGGCCATGGCAAATCCGATCAGCTGGCGCAACTGCTCGACCGCGATGCGAAAGTCGTTGCGCGCCTGGATGAGCGGAGGCTGGCCGTTCGCCAGCGCAACCTCCGCGCGCAGGACGTCGAAGTTCGAGGTCGTGCCGGCATCGAAGCGGTTCTTGGCATCCTTCATCTGCTGCCCGAGAAGATTGACGTTCTCCTCCTGCACCGTGATCCGCTGCTTTGCGAGCAGGACGGTGTAGAACTGCGTGCGGACCGACAGCAATTGCTGGTTGATGACCCCCTCCAACTCGAACATTGCCGCTTCGCGCGCGAGACGTGCGCTGCGGATCGAGGACTGCACCCCGCCGCCGGCGTAAAGCACCTGGCGCGCCTGAAGCGCAATGCTCCAGGCATACGTGTCCTGCGGCGAATAGCTCGATATCTGCTTCGAGTTTTCAGTGTAGGAGCCGCCGGCGCTGACATTCGGGATCTCGCGGGCACGCACCTGAATCTCGATGCCCTCCTGCTGCTTGATGCGTTCGCGCGCCTGGCGGATGGCGAAGTTGTTGTCCAGTGCGTAGCCGATCGTCGTCTTCAGATCCAGAGAATCGGGCAGTGACACGGGTTCGGGCGCGGCGCGCAAGCCGGCCAGTGCGAACCCGACGAGGTTGACGAGGACCAAGTGATAAACGTTGGGCTTCATTGAAATTAGCGGGCGATGGTAGCAGGTTTGACAGCCGGAAGCGGATGACCGCCCGGCAAGTCCGGAACAGATTTGCCGGCCTTCCGGCGGTCGGCAGCCATCAACATGTAGACCGCGGGCACGACGAAAAGCGTAAAACAGGTGCCCACGGTCATCCCGGTGACGATGACGATGCCGATGTTGTAGCGGGATGCGGCGCCGGCACCCGTCGCGATCACGAGCGGCATGACGCCCAGCACCATGGCTGCCGTCGTCATGAGAATGGGCCGGAGGCGCACGCCGGCGGCATGTTGGATTGCGTCGCGCTTGTTGTAGCCCTCCAGCTGGAGCTGGTTGGCGAACTGCACGATCAGGATGCCGTGCTTGCTGATCAGCCCCACGAGGGTGATGAAACCGACCTCGGTGTAGATGTTGATCGAGGCCGCTCCGAGAAACAGGAAGGCCAGCGCACCGACCAGCGTCATTGGCACGCTGCCGAGCAGGATGACGAGGGGGTCGCGGAAGCTCTCGAACTGGGCGGCGAGGACGAGGAAGATGGTGATTGCACCGAAAAGAAATGCCACGATGAGTGAGCTGCCTTCCTGGAAATACTGGCGCGACTGCCCGCCGTAATCCACACCATAGCCCTGCGGAAGCGCGGTCTTCGCCTCACGATTGAAGAAATCAAGCGCCTGGCCGAGGGAGACGCCGGCTCTCGGCATCGCCTGAATCGTCGCCGCCGTGAGCTGTTGAAAATGTTTCAGCGCTTGCGGCTGGACCTTGTATTTGAGCGAGGCGAACGTCGAGAGCTGCACCAGTTTTCCGCCGCCGGCGCCCACGTAGTAGTTGCCCAGCTGCTCCGGATTGAGCCGGAATGCGCGCTCGACCTGCGGGATGACCTTGTAGCTGTTGCCCTGGATGTTGAAATAGTTGACGTAGCCGCCGCCGAGCAACGAGCCGACGTCGGCCGCGACCTGCTGCATGTTCACGCCGAGGTCCGCCGCCTTGTTGCGATCGATCTGGATGTCCACCTGCGGCTGGTCGAACTTCAGGTCGCTGTCTGCAAAATAGAAGAGCTTGCTCTTGAGGGCACGCTGCACGAGTTCGTCCGCGACCCGGGCGACCTGTTCCGGGGCATCGGTGGAGACCACCACAAACTGAACCGGCGGACCGGAGCCACCGCCCGGCAGCGCCGGCGGAACGAAGACGAAGCTCTTCAGGCCGGCCACCGTGTTCATCTTGGCCGTCATCTCCGGCAGAATGTCGAGGCTGCCGCGCTTGCGCTCGTTCCAGGGTTTGAAAACCATGCCGGTGAACGCGCCGTTGTAGGAAGGATAGCCGACGGCCTGGAGAACCTGCGCCGTCTCCGGATAACTGCGGATGATCTTGATGTTCTCCTCGGCAAACCGCGCCGTCTGGTCGATGCTGGCGTTCGGCGCCGCGCTGGACATCACGATCATGAATCCCTGGTCCTCGTCTGGCGCCAGTTCGTTCTTCGTCATCGTCCAGAACGGGACGATCAGAATGACCGACACCACCGGGATCAGCAGCAGGGCCGGCCACGTGTCCATGACCGCATGGAGCAGGCGTTCATAGCGCTCGCGCAGTTTGTCGAACGTCGTGTCGAGGAAATGCGCAAAACCCTTCTTCTTCTCATCGTGCTTGAGCAGCATCGAGCACATCATGGGTGACAGCGTCAGCGCCACGATGCCCGAGATGATGACCGCGCCGACGAGGGTGAACGCGAATTCGCGGAAAAGCGTTCCGGTCAGCCCTTCCTGGAAACCGATCGGGGCATACACCGCCGCAAGTGTGATGGTCATGGCCACGACAGGCCCGCCCAGCTCGGCCGCGCCCTTCAGGCTGGCCTCCAGCGGCGACAATCCCTCCTCGATGTGCCGGTGGATGTTCTCCACCACGACGATGGCGTCGTCCACGACGAGTCCGATCGCCAGCACCATCGCCAGCAGCGTCAGCAGGTTGATGGTGAAGCCCATCGCCAGCATCAGGAAACACGCGCCAACCAGCGAGAGCGGCATCGCCACAAGGGGAATGATGACCGATCGCGCCGAGCCCAGAAACAGGAAGATGACCACGATGACAATCGCGAGCGCCTCGCCCAGCGTCATGACGACTTCATCGATGGCGTTGTGAATGTACGCGGTGGCGTCGTACATGATGATTCCGTTGAGGCCTGCCGGAAGCAGGGAGACAATCTCCGGGAAAACCTTGCGCACATCCTGGATCACCGTGAGGGCGTTGGCGTTGGGCAGGACGTTGATCGCGATCATGGTCGCATGCTGGTCGCCGAAATTGACCATGCTGTCGTAGCTCTCCGCACCGAGGACGACGTCCGCCACATCCTGCAGCCGGACGATGGCGCCGTTTCGCTCGGTGATCACCAGTTGCTTGAATTCGTTGGCGGTATGCAGGTCGGTCGCGGCGTTCAGGTTGACCGAGACCATCGATCCCTTGGTCGCGCCGACTGCGGCGAGCGAATTGTTGGCGGCGAGGGCCTGCCAGACCTGCGACGGGCTGAGGCCGTAGGCGGCGAGCCGGTCGGGCGCCAGCCAGATGCGCATCGCAAACGTGCGCCCGCCGAGGAGCTGCGCGCTTTGCACGCCCGGCACGGCGGCAATCCGGGGCTGCACCACGCGGGTCAGATAGTCGGTGATCTGGTTGGCCTCCCATTGGTCGCTGTAGAAACTGAGATACATCGACGCCGTGGACTGGCCCACCTGCACGTCAATGACCGGATCGAAGGCGTCCGCTGGAAGCTGGTTGCGCACCTTGTTGACCTTGGACGTGATTTGCGTGAGCGCGGCGTTCGCATCGTAGTTCAGCCGGAGGTGCGCGGTGATCAGGCTGACGCTGGCCGTGCTGCTGGACTCGAGATAATCGATTCCGTCGGCACTCGCGATCTGCTTTTCCAGCGGCGACGTGATGAACCCCTGGATGAGATCCGCGCTGGCGCCGGTATAGACGGTCATCACCGTGACGATGGCGCTGTTGCTGACCGGATACTGGCGGACGTTCAGCAGGCTGATCGAGCGCCATCCCACCAGCAGGATGAGCAGGTTCACCACCGTCGCGAGGACGGGGCGTTTGATGAAAAGATCCGTGAACTTCATGGCGGCCGGCTCAGTTGTTGGGCGGCGTCGGCGCGGGATTGTTGTCCAGCGCGACCGTGTTGTTGATGGCGATGGCCGCGCCGTTGCGAAGTTTGAGCTGGCCGGAGGTCATGACCTCGTCGCCCGGCTGCACGCCCTTGAGCACCGCCACCTGGTCGCCGCGGGTCTCGCCGAGTTGCACAACGCGCTGGCGGGCCACCACCGAGTCGGCACCGGAATCACCCTTGGATTTCTCGACGACGTAAACCGTGTTGCCGTAGGGGTTGTAGACGATCGCCGGCTGCGGCAGGGTGATGAAGCGACTCTTGAGCGGAAGGACAACATCGACGCCGGCAAACATTCCGGGAGTGAGCTTCGACTTGGCGTTGCTCAGCGTCGCCTGCACCTGGACATTGCGGGTGGCGTCGTCGACCTTCACGTTGATCGCATTGATTGTCCCCTCGAAAACCTCGGTCGGATAGGCGTCGATCCTCACCTCCACCGCGAGACCGATCTTCAAATCCACGAGCGCCTGCTGCGGCAGCGAGAAATTGACGTAGAGCGGATCGAGAGCCTGCAGCGAGACAATCTGGGTGCCCGCGGCGAGGTATTGCCCAAGATTCACCTGGCGGATTCCCAGGCGGCCCGCGAACGGCGCCTTGATGACTTTCTTGGCGACGGTCGCCTGGAGATCATCCACCGCAGCCTGACTCTGCTGGCATTGCGCCTGCGCGGCGTCGATGTCGGCCTGGGAGTTGGTGTTGTTGCGGCGCAGTTCCTGGGCGCGCTCGAAATTGATGCGGGCCAGCGTTGCCGCGGCTTGCAGACCGCGAAGTTGGGCCTCGTCGGCCGTGACGTTTAGTTGGACCAGGAGGTCCCCCTCCTTGACCAAGTCACCGGACTCGAAGGCTACCTTCTGTATGGTGCCGGCCAGTTCGTTGCAGACGGTCACTCCCTGCACGGCAGCGAGGCTGCCGACCGCGTGCCGCCGGTCCTGCCAGACCTCCTCGGTCGCCTTGATCGACGAGACTTCCGTGGGCTGGGGCTTCTGCGCCGACATCTTCGCAATCAATGTGCGGATCGTGTAATACTTCCAGAGGGCGATTGCGCCGACCACCAACAAGATGGCGACGATGACGCCGAGGGTGCGTTTGACCAGGAGTGACATATGAAGAAAGGTTTGGTGCCAGTATGGGCCAGAGTGGCTAAGGTTCAGTAGCAATCGGCGGAATGGCCTCATGGATCTTGGCCATCAGGGAGACGAGTGTCTTTCGCTCGGCTTCGGTGAGCTTGCTCATCACTGCGGCAATCCGCCTGAAATACCCGGGCAGAATCTGCTCAAGGAACGCCAGCCCCTTTGCCGTCAGCCGCACCAGCATCATCCGGCGATCGCCCGGGGCAGGCTCGCGTTTCACAAAACCGTCGCGCTCCAGAGTGTCAACCAGACCCGTCATCGTCGCCCGTGTGACGTTTGAGCGATCCGCCAAGTCGGCAGGATTGGCCGGCCGATCATGGTCGCGATGCAGCAGCATCAAGACCATGAAACGCCCCTGCGAGATGTTGTGGCTCGCGTGGACCGCGTCGAAAACCTCCGCAATGTCATTGCTGGTGCGCAATAGATGGAGAAATGCCTCCGTAGCCGATGGATCCAACTCTGGAAAGCGCTGCGCGCCTTCGAGCAGGCATTCGTACTTCGGCACTTCTTTGAGGAGCAGGATCGCCATTCAGTTTGGTCGGTTTCGAAACAGTAAGGCGGCTGACGGTATGGAACCTAACTACTTTGGCAAGCAGGATCGCCGCTGCCTCTCCAAGCGCCTTGGCTACGCACGCCAACAAACAGCCTGTCCCTAACCGCACAGACCCGGACAAAGTGTCACCTATCGTCCCGGATCGGATTGCGGTACGATCCGGAGTGATAGGTAACACTGAGTCCAAAGTGATAGGTTCGTTCCGTCTGAGCCGTCTGGTCAGCGCCTGCCGGGCCAATCCGAGGGCATTCCATCCATCTGTGAACCTGATGACAAAATGCAAAGTCTTGACCCCTTCGAGATTGCCCTTTCTGCCCGATTTATTGAAAAGCCCGCTACAAGATATGCCGGTGTTCATCAGATCCTCCGCACTTCTCGTGTTGGTTCTATTTGCCATAAGCATGCCCACCCAGCTCGAAGGTGCTTCATCAGGAAAACAAAGGACTATTCTCAAGGCTGAGCACGTTGACCTCCCTACCTATAGCTCGTATTACCGACTGATCGTTGAAGCACGCATCAACAATGCAGGACCGTTTCGTCTCCTGGTGGATACTTGCGCATCCGAACTGCTGCTCAGCGAAAAGACCGCCAATGCCGCAAAAATCGATTACAAAGGGAGCGCGATAAAAGTCCATGGCGTTTATGGCCAAGTAGCCTGCCGCCCCGGGCAGATTGATCTGCTGGAATCAGGAGGACTGCGCTTAGAAAACACCAGGGTTTGGGTCTTTGCCGATCAGGACTTTATCTTGGACGAAATCGATGGCGTCCTCGGCATTGAGCCTCTTCGTGACGTAATTCTAGAAATGGATTTCCCAGCCAAACAGGTGAGCGTGGGCAATGGGAACCGGAAGGACTATGCAAACTCACCAGCAGTTGCGTTCACATTGGACGATGGCCACGTCACGATCGAGATGGAACTTGCTGGGACCAAACAGAAAATTGCGCTCGATACTGGTTCCAGCAATGCATTGAACCTCCCAAACTTCAACGGTCTGCCATTACTTTATGACAGCGTTAAACAAACGGGCCCGAGCGGAGGGCTCGGGCCATTCCGCGCGCTTGAGCAGCGCTCCCAGCTGGCTGGTGACGTCCGAATCGGGCCGCTCGTTCTCCGCAACCCTCCGATTCAAACCTGCATGCAGACAATCCTGGGGACTGAACTCATGCAAAGAATGAAGTTCGCTTTGGATCAACGCCGGAAGCGCATCTATTTTTTGGATACGCCGCACCTTATCGCGTGGGAAAAAGAAACGCCCAAGGCGGCGCAAACAGCCTTCGGTCTCTTTTTTACGGAGCGCAACAACGCGCTTAATATACTCGAAGTGACCGCAAACAGCGCATGGGACATCTCTGGGGTTATGGGCACGGACCGACTCATCGCGATCAATGGCCAACCTCCAATGATGTCCGAACGTTTTGTTTCAGCCATGAAAAGCGGCCGGTTAACCGAACCACTTACGATCAAACTCCAGCGGGGGAAAGACAACAAGGAGCTCACGCTGACGCTTGTGAATGGGCTGGATACGCCTGAAGAGATTAAAGCAGTGATTACCAACTACGACCGCATCAACGAAATCTCCCCAGGGCATGCAATCGTCTTCTTTCGGCGTGCGATCGCAAAACAAGCGTTTAAAGACTACCAAGGCGCACGGGCCGATTTCATCGCGACAGCAGGCTGCAGTGATGCGTCTGAATCCTTCAAGTCCACGACGCTCAAAAGAGCCGAAGAAATTCCCGCTCTGGCCACCGCAAAAAGCAAGGAACCATAGATAAAGACGGTAAGCTTGCGACAGGGCGCGCAATGGACGCGCGCATCCTCATGCCGCCGGACAGCTGCCGGGGATGGAGTTTCGCCGCATGGTTCAGCCGGACGAGGGCCAGCAGCTCCGCCGCGCGCACGCCCCGCGTGGCGCCAATCGAGACTTCGAAGAATGCAGGCTCGGAGCTTGCGTGCCCAGGGCGCTGCCCGTATCCCTCGCGGCGTGATCCGCGGAACCACCGCCATCCTCCTCGTCCTGCTCGCCTGCGGCTGTGCAACCGCCCAGGTGGTTCCGGTGCTTCCGGTGGTGCATGCCGACGACACGTCCTTCGACATCAACACCGGCGTCGCCGTGCTCAAGGGCCACGCGCGGGTCGAGTACGGATCCGCGCTGCTGCTCGCCGACCAGATCCAGGTCAACCGGACCACCGGCCAGATCACGGCCGTCGGCGATTTTACGATCACGTCCGGCCCGGAGCGCCTGCTGGCCGACGGGGGCACCTACAATCTCGCGACGGGAGAATTCACGCTGACCGGCGTGCTCGCCGGCGAGCCGCCGTTCACGGTCACGGCGGCAAGCGCCCAGGGCACGAAGGACAGGATGACGCTTTCCAGGGCGGTCGTGACGTACAACGGGCCGGATGCCTTTGCCCCCTCCTTGTCGGCCGACCAGCTCGTCTACATGCCCGGGAAACGAATCTCCGGCACCAACGGGCACCTCGGCCTGGGCGACTTCCAGCTTTTCCCGGTGCCCCGGTTCGACACCTCGTTTGACGACGCACTGCTGCCGCTCATCACGGCGCGCGCCGGCTTCGAGCACACGCTCGGCGCCTACGTCGACCTGGGAATCCACATTCCAGTCTGGCCGGGGATCAATCTCGGGGCCCAGATCGGCGAATTCACAGCGCGCGGCCCGATGGCGGGCCCGGCCGGCTCCTACGCCTACAACGCGAACGGCCAGGACATCGCCGGCAGCTTCAGCTCGGGTTTCATCAGGGACCACGGCGACACCGGCACCGATCTGCTCGGGAGGAGAGTCCCGACCGACCGCGGCTATTTTGAATGGACCCACCAGCAGATCATCGACGAACGGCTGACGATCACGGGGCAGTTCAACTGGTGGGGCGACTCCGCGATCCTGCGCGATTTCCATTCCAGCCAGTTCTACCCGGTGCAGCAGCCCGACTCGTTCTTCGAGGGCGTGTATGCGGGCGACAACTACTACATCGACCTGTTCACGCGGCTTGCGCCCAACAACTTCGAAATCGTCCAGCAGCGCCTGCCGGAGCTCCGCTTCGACATGGTGCCGAGCGCAATCGGCGGCGGGTTCAACGAGCGCTTCAGCGCCAGTTTTGCCGCGCTCAAGGAGGACTCGCTGTTCAGCGGCCCGACGCTGACGAGCGACCGCTTCGACACCTTCTACTCGATCGACCGGCCGCTCCACACCTCCGACTGGCTCAGCATCACCCCGGTCGCCGGAGGCCGCCTGACCTACTATGCGAAGGCGGTGGGAGGCCGCGACGATTACACCCGGTGGCTCGGCGAATTGGGCCTGGATGCCGCGCTGCGGGGAAGCGGCGTGTTCGATTATCACAATGCGCTGTGGGACATCAACGGCCTGCGGCATCTGATCACGCCGCGGCTGTCCTACCGCTACATTCCGGAGATCGACAAGGGCCGGGCCTACATCCCGTCGATCGATCGCACGGTGTTCTCGACGGACCTGCAGCCGCTCGACCTCGGCGCGATGCGCAACATCGATGACCTCCACGGCTCCCACGTCCTGCGCCTTGGCCTCGACAACATCCTGCAGACCCGCGATGCCGGCTATGGATCGCGCGATCTCGCGACCCTGGACCTGGCGTCCGATTTCAACCTCGCAACCGGGCCCGGCCAGCACCCGTGGTCCGACGTCTACGCCGACCTGTCGCTCATGCCCGCGTCGTGGCTCCGTTTTTCGCTGTTCCAACGGATGTCCGCCCGCACGCTCGGCACGCACGAGCTCAACACGGGCCTGGAGCTCATCGACCATGATTGGTGGACCGTGCAGACGGGCACCAATTACCTGGAGCACCAGGTCGAACAGTACTACCTGGAATACGACCGGCGCATCAACGAGGTCTGGAAGGGTTTCATGCGCGTGCGCTACGATGCCATGGCCGGGCGCTGGAACGAACTGACGTTCGGGCTCCGGCAGAATCTCCGCAACACGTGGAGCCTCCGCTACGAGGTGTCGTGGAATCACGGCCAGCAGCGCGAGTCCTCCTTCGGCATGAACGTGACGGTCGATCTGATCCGTTTTTGACCTCCGCCTCCATCGCCCTTGGCCAGCAGCAGGCGTTCCTGCGCCTGTGGCGGCGCGTGCAGCCGCACGCACGGTCCGACCGGAACCTGCCGTCGCGCATTCAGGACGCGCTGCGCGACCGCAAATTCGGCTCCCGCGACCGCCGGCTGTATCGGGAACTCCTCTACACGGCAGTGCGCCACCTGCCCTGGGTCGAGGAACTCGCCGGCCGGTCGGACGCGGAGGCGGCCCGCGCCGTCGCCTGGCTGGCAGCCCCCACGCCGGCGACCCGGTCCTACCGCACTGCGCTCCTCCCGGGCTGGCCTGAAGTCCCCGGCCCGATGTCCGGCCGCGCGCAACAGCTGGGAGTCAGCCGCGCGTTGATCCCGGAATGGTTCCGCAACCACTGCCCGGCCGCCTTCGCTTCGCCGAACCTTGAAGTCCTCCACAGCCGCGCGCCGCTCTGGATCCGGCTGCAGGCGCCGGATTCCGCCGTGGTCTCGTCCGAACTCGCCGCAAAGGGCTGGCCGGTGCGCTGGGCCGGCGTGCTGCCCGCGGCCGGCGAGATCGAGGCGGAGGCCGATGTCGCGTCATGCCGCGGTTTCGCGGAGGGCCGGTTTGAAATCCAGGACCTGGGATCCCAGCTCGTCCTCGCGAGCGCCGCGATCGCGCCCGGCGGCCGCTGGCTCGATGCCTGCGCCGGCGCCGGAGGGAAGACCCTCCAGCTCGCCGGTCTGCAGGGACCGGCAGGACGCGTCGACGCGTTCGACATCCGGGCGGAAGCTCTGGCGGAGCTTCGCGCGCGGGCGCAGCGCGGCGGTTTCACAAACATCCGCGTGCTGGAGGAGGTTCCGGACGCGCCGGCCTACGACGGAGTCCTGGTGGACGCGCCCTGCAGCGGCAGCGGGACGTGGCGGCGCGCTCCCCATCTGAAATGGTGCACGACCGAGGCGGACATCGCCGCCCACGCGGCCACCCAGCAGCAGTTGCTGGCGCGGTTCTCGCGGCTCGTCCGCCCCGGCGGATTGCTCCTCTACGCCACCTGCTCCCTCAGCCGCCGGGAAAACCAGGACGTTGTCGCTGCGTTCTGCGCCGGCCATCCCGGGTTTGCCGCGGCCCATCCCGTCCGGTCATTCGGGTGTCCGCAGGATGTGCTGGGCCTGACGATTCTCCCGGCCATTCACAACACGGACGGATTCTTCGTCAGCGGGCTGCGGCGGAACCCCTGATTTTTCCGTTGCGGCGCGTCGGCCGACACCAACGATGGCGGCGTGGTTCCCGACGCCGACTACCGCATCAAGCTCCAGGCCTTCGAAGGCCCGCTCGACCTGCTGCTGTTCCTGATCCGCAAGGACGAGCTCGACATCTACGACATCCCCATCGAGCAGATCACGCGGCAGTATCTGGAGACGATCTTCGCGATGCAGGAACTCGACCTGGAGCTGGCCGGCGACTTTTTCGTGATGGCGGCGACCCTGATGGAGATCAAGAGCCGCATGCTGCTGCCGCGGGACCTTCAGGCCGTCGATCCCAACGCAACCGACGAGGACGAGATGGATCCGCGCTGGGAGCTCGTCCACCAGCTGATCCAATATCGAAAGTTCAAGGAGGCGGCCAACCGGCTTGGTGAACTCGCCGTCGAGCGGCAGGACATGATCGCCCGGTACGTCTCGGTGCTTTCGTCCCGCAGCGAGCGGCCGCTGCAGAGCGGCGACCGGATCGAGCTTTGGAACGTGTTCAACGTGGTGCTGCGGCGGCTGGCCGAGAAGCTCGTCGTCGGAGAGATCCATGACGAACAGGTCACCGTTGCCGACCAGATGGAAATGCTGCTGGCGCGGCTCCAGACACAGCCGAAGTTCGCGTTTTCGGAGCTCTTCGGAACGACGGTCAGCCTGCGCACGGTCGTGGCGACGTTTCTGGCGGTCCTCGAGCTCACGCGGCTGAAGCGGCTGCGCGTGCGCCAGGACGAGGTTTTTGCCGACATTTTCTGCGAGGCGGCTGTGGAAAACGTTCTTGAACCGCCGTTGCCACCAACCACTCTCGCGCCGTGAAACCAGTGAAACGAGGAAGACGCCTGGCGAAACATGCCGCGCTGTTCGGCGTGGGCCTGGACAACAAGGACGGCCACAAGCGCATCACGACCGGGGAGAAATTCCTCATTGTCGGCGGATCGGAGGAGACGCACGAGCGGATGACCGAGACCGTCGTGAAGACTTTTGAAGAACTGAAACAGCGCGGCAAACCTCTCGAATCGGTGGGTCCAAAAGAGTTGTCCGAGATCATCGATCAGTCGAGGCCACGCTAGCCCGGATGCCCCTTCCTTGACTCCCCGCCGGTCCCGCAAACATTAATCCCAATGTCCGACAAAATCTCCCATCTCACAAGCGCCACGTTTAAGGATGCGATCGCCACGGCAACCACTCCGGTCCTCGTCGATTTCTGGGCCCCCTGGTGCGGCCCATGCAAGATGATCGCGCCGATCCTGGAGGAGCTTGCGGGCGAGCTCGATGGCAAGCTCGCCGTCTGCAAGGTCAATGTGGACGACAGCCGCGACGTCGCCGCCCAGTACGGCATCCGGGCGATCCCGACCCTGCTGCTTTTCAAGGACGGAAAACTGGCCGACCAGTACGTGGGCATGATGGACAAGGCCACGCTGAAGTCGAAGGTTGAGGCCAAGCTTTAGCCGGCGACAATCACCCCTGACAGGATCAGGGCGTAGGCGGCCAGATAGCCGCTGCTCTGTCCGAGGAGGCCGATGCATTCCGCCGCGCTCGACGCCGTGCGCAGACGGCGGCCAAGGACGGACCCGCACACCGCCGCGACGACAGCCGCACCGAGCGCCACTTCGAAACGGAGCAGGCCCAGGGCCGACAGCAGGAGCGGAGCCGCGGCAGCGATGGCATGCGCCGCGGCAAACTGGGCGCGGGCAAATCCCGGCCCGAGGCGGACGACCAGGGTGCGCTTGCCGGCGCGCGCGTCGCTCGCCGCGTCGCGATAATTGTTCACGAGAAGGATGTTGGTGGCAAGGGCTCCGACCGCTGCACCCGCGATCAGCGCCGCCACGGTGACCCGGCCCGCCTGAACGTAGAACGTGGCGCCGACCGCGACCAACCCGAAGAAGACAAACACAAAAAGATCGCCGAGCCCGTGATATCCGAGTGGATACGGCCCACCGGTGTAGGCGATCGCGCTTGTGATGCAGGCGACGCCGATCGCAACGAGCCACCAGCCGCCCCAGGCGATGAGCGCGAGGCCCGTCGCAAAGGCCAGGCCGAAGACCAGCCACATCGCCCGCTTCATGGCCGCCGGCGTGACAAGGCCGGACGCGACAGCCCGCGCCGGTCCCACCCGCTCGCGGTTGTCCGCGCCATGGAGGAAATCATAGTAGTCGTTCGCAAAATTTGCGCCGATCTGGACGAGCAGGGCGAAGGCAAGGCAGAGCGCCGACGCATCCAGATCGAAATCCCCTGCGCGCCAGGCCAGCGCGGATCCGACGAACACGGGCGCCACCGCCGCCGGCAGCGTTCGCGGCCGCATTGCCGCCAGCCAGATTTTCAATCGGGTTCTCCGATCCTGCTCGGAGCTCGCTTCAATTCGGTTCACGGTTTGCTCGATGTTTGGTGATCATCCGCGCCAGAAGCTAGCGGACCGCACTCCGGGAACAAGCCGATTGCGGTCGGTCGCTCCGATCGCACAGGCGACCGCGTGGCCACCGGCGAATATCGATCCATTTCCGGCACCTGCAGCTTTGCTTCGAGACTCCGAATCCGCGCCAGCACAAGACCGGACATCGCCGATTCATCCTCCCGGGGCAAGGTCGGGTGAATCCTGCAGAGCCACACGTACGCCTCGCGATCGCGCCCCAATCTGCGCAGCAGCTCGGCATGAATCCGCGCCGCGCAATACGGTGCATCCGGGGTTTCCGCAGCCCGCCGGTAGCATTCAGCCGCGGCCGCCAGATCGTCACGGCGGTACAGGTTGATGTTTCCCATCTCCATCCAGATCGCGGCGCTCGCCGGATGACAACTCCGGGCCGACGCGAGATACTCCAGCGCCGCACAGGCCTGCTCTTCCACGACCTGTTTCCGGACACCGGGCGGCGCCCGGCCGCCGCTCGCGGAAGCGAGCCGCCATTGCGGAATGTCATAGGCGATGATCCTGGCTCCATTCACCCAGAAATGCGTGGGGCGGTCATCCAGCACGGTCACCCAGCGGATCAATGCTTCCGTCCGGACCCGATCGTGAACCGCCCATGCGGAATAGACCTTCAACCAGAGTCCGTCCGCCATCAGTGCGCGCATCCCTCCCGGAATTGTCGCACTCGCAAGCCGGGCGGCGGGCAAAGCGGCCGGGCAGACCTTCGATGCCCCCCAATTCGACAATCCCGCGCCATCCAAATGACTCCTGAGCGGCATCAGGAGAGCGCCGGCAAGCGCCAGTCCGCCAAGAACGATCGCCGCCCTAAAGTTCACGATGGCGAAAACAAAACACCGCGAGCCCGACCAAGAATCCCACATATGCGGCGGAATACAGCGCGATGCCACCAAGGTAGCTCGCGGGAAGGGACCCGCCCGCAGCAACACCATCCGCCACATCGTAGAGCCCGAAATCGGGAATGATGAGTCCGACGGCGCCGACCGCGCCGCTCGCCCACCCTGGGCCGGCAATCTGGCATGCGCCGCTCGCGAACGGCTCCAGGCTGCAAATGGCGAGGGCCGCAAAGCCAGACACGATCGCAAACAGACTGCTTTGGGCGTAGCTTGACACGAGCAATGTCAACGCGGCGAGCACACCCGACCGGAGCCATTGGACCAATCCGCAGGCGACGACAGCGAAACAAGATACATGCCCTCCATCGCCGGGGAGCGCGGCCGGGGATTCCGTTGCGCCGGACTGCTGCCAAAGCACAAGACCTGCCAGCAGACCCGTGCCCGCGGCGCAAAACACAAAGAGGAGGGCCAGGACTCCGGCCAGCTTTCCGAGAAGAAACTCCATCCGGCACACCGGTCTGGAGAGCACCACGAGGGCGGATCTCCTCTCGATTTCCCAGGAGAACGACTGCGCAACGGTCACGATCGCAAGAACGGCGCCGAAGAAAGTCAGCGCGCCAAATCCGCCGTCGAGCAGGAACTTCGTCCGGGGCGCGCCGAAACTGCAGTCACGGAAGACCCAGGCTGCGATCCCCAGCGCGGCGGCCGCTGCGCACAGCAGCATGAAGAACCGCTGCCGCACCGATTCCAGGAGCGTGTTTCGGGCGATCAGCCAAAGCCGCATCAGGGGAAAGACCATCCGGTTCATCGAATTGCGCCCTCGTCAGGCTGAACACATCTGGCCATCGTCGTGAATACACGTTCCAGCCTGCCTCGCGTGGGTATCGGCCCCTCACTCAGGCGGGCCCCGCGATCCTCCAGCCAGAGGCGCAACTCCGGCCGGCAGGCGTCCGGAAGCGACTCAACCAGCAGGGCATCGCCAGGACGCCGAGGCACGAGTTCGCCCACGGTTCCCCACAGGGCAAGGCGGCCGCGACTCAGGAATGCCACCCGGTCGCAGAGGTCCTCGATCTGGTACAACTGGTGGGAACTGATCAGCACCGTTCCACCCCGTGCCCGAATGCGGCGAATGACGTCGCAAACCGCCTCCGCACCTTCCGGATCCATGTTGGCCGTCGGCTCGTCGAGCACCAGTAGTCTCGGATTCGTGACCAGCGCCTGGGCGAGCCCGATCCGCTGTTTCATTCCCCGCGAATACGTGCCCACCCTGCGGCCAGCCGCACCGCCCATCCCAACTTCCGCGATCGCCGCCTGGATCCGTTCCTCCCTGCCCTCGCCGGGCAGTCCACCAAGCTTGGCAAAGAACCGAACCAGTTCGACTCCGGTCAGGAATGGATAGAATTCCGGGGCCTCGGGGAGAAAACCGAGCGCACGCCGGGCTTCAGCGCAACGGCTCGACATCCCAAACACGCGGCACGTCCCCGCCGTCGGCGCGAGCAACCCCAGGATGATCTTCAACAGCGTGGTCTTCCCGGAGCCATTTGGACCAAGCAAACCGACAATCTCCCCTTCGGGGATTCCGAGAGTCACGTCTTTCAGCGCAAGGACCGTCGGTCCAGATGGTCCGGGATCAAAGCTCTTGCTGACGCCCTCGATCTCAATGGCATTCACTGGAACTTCAATGGATTGAGAACCCGCTGAACTGGCGCACGCGCACCCCGGCCATCTTCTCCACCTGGCGCACGTATCCCTGCATCCGCTCCTCGATCGCCGCAAGGAACCCGGCCACTTCCCGTTCCTCCCCCTCGACCTCGACGCAAACGCGGCCGCCGGCGAGATTCTCCACGTAGCCCGCCACCTCATACCCGCGGGCGAGCTGCAGAGTCAAATAGCGAAAACCCACCCCCTGCACCCGACCTGAGAAAATGGCCGTCGCGTGATAGACATTGCCGGCTTCTGGCATGGCGTCACATTCGACGAATGCGGTCGTTTTCGCAATCAATAAATTTGCGTAAACTTTCCTTTTTCTGAGACCCCGGGTTTTCCTTGCCTTTTCCCGCTGGTCGGACCCAAATCCAAAGCCAAGTGGACATGCTTCATTTTCGATGAGCGACTTCGATCCCGAAAGCTTTCCTGAGTATGATTGGGATGGTTGCGGCGACTTGGTGTGGAATGAATTTGACTGGGAGCGGTATCTCCGGGAGCAGGACGACACCCTGCATCGCTACCTTGGCTACTACGAGAGCCTGAAGGACCATCCCGAGCGGATCGACGAGGTTGCGCACCTGATGGGCTGGGACACGGGACAGTGGAATCCCGACGCGGAAGCCGGAGCCCCCCCCAAGGCCGAACCGACGCCGGCATCGCCCCAGTCGACACCGATCGAGCCGTACACGCTTCACAAGAACCCGGTCTTTGTCGCAACGAAGGCAATTTACCTGAGCCTGAAGCGAAGCTGGGAGCGTCTGGCCATCGACCCGGCGCGGGTGCCGCAACCCCTTGCACTCGCCGTCCAAACCAGCCTTTACCGCGGGGAGGAGCATGCAGTCCTTGGGGCACAGGCGCTGGATCTTGGAGACTACGCCATGGCCATCAGCCTGTTCAAGCGGGCTCTCGACGAACTCAACCGCACCCTCGCGCTCTCAAGCGCTCCCGCCGCAGTTGCCGTGCGCTCGTTTTCCTCATGGAGGGATGACTCGATTCCCCGGCTGTTTGACCTGCGCGAAATCTGGCTGCGGGTCATGAGCGAATGCCGCGAAGAACTTGGGCGGCACACCGACGAAGACGCTTGATTCGGCTGCATCGTCAGCCGGTGCGGGGATGGCAGCGGGCGCGCTTCAGGGGTCGATTGCCGCGGCCAGGTGGAGTTTGGGATGTTTTCGCGCGTTTTTCCCGCCGTGCTTGCAGCGCCTGCCAGCAACTGTTTCCATCGACAGATGTTTCTGACCTTTACTCGTGGCAACGGATCGCTAAAGGAAACTGCGCCTGTGCAAGCGGGATGCCGTTCGATGAAACAATTGCCCAAACTCACCGTCTACAGTTAATCCCGAGGCGGCAGGCGTTTCTGTTCCTCGCAGACCAATATTTTTCGCGGACTACCCAACCACATCCGATCATGCGGCTTTTCTCCCTTTTGCATCGTAGCCTGCTGCTTCCGGCAATCCTCCTGTCCGGAACCGCTGTTGCCCAGTCAGATTATGGTGCTCCCTACGCGTTCAAGACCGTTTCCGGGCTTCCGGCGCTCGGAAGCATCGACGGAGCCGCGACCAGCGCCCATTTCAACCGGGCCGCAGCCGTAGCCGTCGACAGCCACGGCAACACATTTGTCGCAGACACCGGCAACAATACCATTCGCAAGATTTCGACCAACGGCACCGTATCGACGTTTGCAGGCGTCGCGGGCATCGCCGGCAGCGTGGACGGCACGGGAACGGCCGTGGCGACTGCCGCCCGCTTCTTCAGCCCTGGCGGCCTGGCGATCGACAGGTCGACCGACACCCTTTACGTTGCCGACACCGGGAATCACACGATTCGCAGGATAACGTCCGACGGTTCGGTGACAACGCTGGCCGGCGCCGCCGGAACCATCGGGTTTGCCAACGGCACCGGTTCGAATGCCCGCTTTGACCTTCCCTACGGCCTCACCGTCGACGCATCGCACAACGTCTATGTGACTGACACGGGCAACAACATCGTCCGGATGGTCACGCCAGCCGGCGTTGTGTCCACGGTTGCCGGTGTTGGCATGATTCCCAGCACGGGCAGCACTGACGCGACGGGCGCCAACGCCCGCTTCAACCTGCCCCACAGCACAGTCGTGGACAGCGCAGGAAACATCTATGTCGCCGACACGAGCAATCACACGATCCGGAAGATAACCTCCGCGGGCGTCGTGTCCACGCTCGCCGGTTCGCCGGGAGTTCGCGGCAGCACCGACGGCACCGGAAGCGCTGCACAATTCAATTATCCAACGGGTGTGGCCATGGACAGCGCAGGGAATATCTATGTGGCGGATACGCTGAACAATTCGATCCGCCAAGTAAGCCCAAGCGGGCAGGTATCCACGGTGGCCGGCGCGCCCGGGATCGGGGGCAGTGTCGACGGCATCAGCACGAGCGCCCGATTCAACCAGCCCATTTCCGTCGCCCTCGACAGCAGCAGGAACATCTACGTCGCCGACAGCAACAATCACACGATCCGGAAGATCGCCGCCTCGAACGGCACGGTCACCACAATCGCGGGTGTGGCTGGCAGCCGCGGCATTTCCGACGGCACGGGCACGGCGGCACTTTTCAATTACCCGGCTGGCGTCACCGTCGACAGCGCCGGCAACATCTTCGAAAGCGATTCCGGCAGCGGCACGATCCGCAAGATCACTCCTGCCGGGGTCGTGACGACCGTGGCCGGCATGGCCGGATCGACCGGTTGGGCGGACGGCACCGCCAGCGATGCAAAGTTCTACGCTCCGGCTGATCTCAGCGTGGACAGCGCGGGAAATGTCTACATCGCCGATTCGAACAACTGCGTCATCCGCAAGATGACGCCTGCGGGAGTCGTGACGACGATCGCGGGAACCCCGCGATTGAAAGGTCACGCCGACGGCGTCGGCATGCTGGCAACGTTGAACTTTCCCTGCGGAGTTGCGGTTGACGGCCAGGGCAATGTCATCGTGGCCGACACGTTGAACAACGTGATCCGCAAGATCGCTCCTGACACAACCGTCACAACCGTGGCGGGCATGGCGGGCAACGCCGGCTATCTTGACGGTGCCGCAAGCAAAGCGCAGTTCAACAATCCCGCAGGGATCACGGTCGACCCGGCTGGCAACCTTTATGTTACCGACATGGGCAGCAACACCATCCGGCAGATCGCCAAGGCCACAGGCTTGGTGAGCGCCTGGGCGGGGTCCGGACTGCCTGGCAGTCACGGCACCATCGACGGGGCTCCGCGCGCCGCTCGATTCAACTCGCCAAGCGGAATCACGATCGACTCTTCCAACATCCTGTACGTCGCCGACACCGACAATGATACGATCCGATTGATCGGCGCCCCTGTCCAGGCGACGGATTCGGCAGGCAATTTGCTCAAGAACAGCGATGGCACGCCACTCATGCAGGCCGGCACGGTCAGCACCTATGCCGGCACCGCCCTGACATCCGGGACCGCCGACGGAACTGGCGTCTCTGCGCAGTTCTATAACCCGATCGGCCTCGCGATGGATGCCTCCAACAATCTCTACGTCGCCGACACGGGAAACAATTCAATCCGGGAAGTCGCGCCGGGCGCTGTCGTCACAACGCTGGCCGGCACAACCACCAATGTCGGCAGCACCGATGGCACCGGAAGTGCCGCCCGGTTCTCAAGCCCGAACGGAATCGCATTCGCCAAAAATGGGAATCTCTACGTCGCCGACACCTACAACCAAACGGTCCGCAAGATCGTCCTGCCGGACGGTATTGTATCCACATTTGCAGGCCAGGCGGGAACCACCGGCTCCGTTGACAACACCGGCTCCGCGGCGGCGGCAGTCGCAAACTTCAGCTCTCCGCAGGGATTGGCAGCCGACAACAACGGGAACCTGTTCATGGCGGACACCAACAACAACACCATCCGCCAAATCGTCACATCGACCGGCGCGGTGACCACGCTCGCCGGAAATGCAGGTGTCTCCGGCAGCACCGACGGCACCGGAACAAGCGCCCAGTTCTTTACGCCGGGCGGGATCGCAGCGAACCCCACCGGAGACACGCTCTACGTTGCAGACACAAACAATCATGTCGTCCGTAAGATCACGGTGACCTACGACAGCAGCGGTCTGGCCCAGGCAGGCAGCTCCGTGACGCTCGCGGGCTCGGCGGGTGTCTTCGGCACATCCGACGGCACCGGCACGGCCGCACTGTTCCATTCTCCGCAAGGCGTTGCGCTTGGGAGCAACGGCACCATTTACGTCGCTGACACCGGAAATCAAACGATCCGAAAGGTGACGTCCGATGGAATCGTTACGACGATGGCGGGTTGGGCCACAGTCAGGGGTTGCGTGAACGGCACCGGCAGCAACGCGACGCAATTCAACGTGCCGGTCGGCCTTGCGGTCGACAGTTCGGGCACCGTCTACGTCGCCGACAGCAACAACTCTGTGATCCGGAAGATCACGTCCGCGGGGGTCGTGACCACGCTTTCCGGCACACCGGGCAGCCCGGGCCACATCGACGGCGCCGCCAATCTTGCGCGATTCTGGATCCCGCACGATCTGACATTGGACGCAACGGGTGCCTACCTCTACGTTTCGGACACCGGCAACAACACAATTCGCAAGGTGAATACGTCGGACGGCTCGGTCACGACAGTGGCAGGCATGGCGCACGATGGGAGCATCGGGAATGCGGACGGTACGCTCTCCGATGCCCGCTTCTTCGAGCCGAACAGCGTTGCCGTCGACTCCGCAGGCACCGTTTATGTTGGCGACACGCTCAACGGGACGATCCGGAAGATAACCCCGGTTTGGAGCGGGAGCGGAACCCTCGTTTCCGGAACGGTCACCACGCTCGCCGGCGTTGCAGGAGTTCCTGGCGCGGGAGATGGGACGGGCGCGGCGGCACAGTTCTTCTATCCTTATGGCGTGGCCGTTCACGGGACCGGGATCACAGCGACGATCTATGTGGCAGACGCCTACAACAATCTCATCAGGAAGGTGGCGGCTGCAGACGGGTACACCACGACGATCGCAGGAACCGCCAATTACCAGGGCAGCGTGGACGGCAACGGAACCGCCGCGTATTTCTCCGACCCCGTTTCGGTGGCCGTCGACACAGACAGCAACGTCTACGTCGCGGACAGTGGTAACAATACCATTCGCAAGATCGCGCCGGACAGCACGGTGACCACGTTGGCCGGGCTGGCTGGAAACAGCGGCTATATGGACGCCGCCGGCAGCAACGCGCGCTTCACTTCGCCGTCCGGCGTTGCAGTCGACGCCGCCGGAAACGTCTATGTGGCTGACAAGGGAAACAACACGGTGCGGAAGATCACGCCTGCCGGCGTTGTGACCACGCTGGCCGGTTCGCCATTAAACACCGGAACCAAGGATGGCGCGGGAATCGACGCCTGGTTCAACGGACCCTCCGGCGTTTCGGTCGATGCCACAGGCAACGTCTACGTGACGGACTCCAACAATCAGACGATCCGCAAGATCACGCAGAGCGGAGTTGTGTCGACGCTCGGCGGCGCAGCGGGGACCGTCGGCAGTGTGGACGGGACCGGCAGCGCAGCACTGTTCAATTTCCCGGCCGGTCTGGCAGCAGATTCCTCCGGCAATCTCTATATTGCCGACACGCAGAACAATCTCATCCGCGTGGGTCTGCCGACAAAGACTGCGGTTGGCGGCATTCCGGGTGGCAATAGTTCCGGCAGCGGCGGCTCCGGTGGATCTGGAGGCAGCGGCGGCTCCGGCGGCATCACCATCGATCCGCGAAACCCCGGGACTCCAAACAGCCAGGCGGCGGGGCAGACTTCCGTGCTCTTCCTCTACCCGACCAGCGTGGCCCGGGACAGCTCGGGCAACCTGTACGTGGCGGACGCCGCCAATAACACCATTCAAAAGATCACGACGGCCGGGATCAGCGCAACGCTTGCCGGCATGGCGGGTACCGCAGGCAAGACTGATGCCAACGGAACCAACGCCCTGTTCAACCAGCCAAACGGCGTGACAGTCGACAGCTCGGGAAATGTCTATGTCGCGGACACGGGCAACGGCACCATCCGCAAGATCACGTCGGGCGGCGCTGTGACGACATTTGCGGGGAGCACTTCAAGCCGCGGCAACCAGGACGGCACGGGCACCAGCGCATGGTTCTCCTCGCCGATCGGGATCGCCTCCGACAGCACCGGGAATCTCTACGTCGCCGACGCGTTCACCAACACGATCCGCAAGATCACGTCAGCGGGCGTCGTCTCGACCGTCGCAGGCACAGCTGGAGTCCGCGGTCATGCGGACCTGACCGGTACGGCCGCCAGTTTCACCTATCCGACGGGTGTGGCCGTCGATGGCGCCGGCAATCTCTACGTTGCCGATGCCTATAATAGTACGGTTCGAAAGATCACGTCCGCTGGAGTGGTTTCCACGCTCGCCGGCGATTACCAGATCACTGGTTCAAACGACGGCGCAGGGTCCAATGCTCACTTCAGCCAGCCGATCGGCGTCGCAGTGGACAGCAGCGGCAACGTCTACGTGGCAGATACGGCCAACAGCACGGTGCGAAAGATCACGGCATCAGGTGCCGTCAATACGTTTGCCGGCGTCGCCGGACTCGGCGGATTCTATGACGGCGCGGGGTCCACGGCCCTCTTCAACCAGCCGCGCGGCCTTGTGACGGACGGCTCTGGCGGCCTTTACGTGGCAGACACCGGAAATGCTGCAATCCGCCAGATTTCCGTGACCGGTACCGTAAGCACTCCCGCCATGACGCAGGGCTATGTCAGTTCGGGCGGAACCGCGGTCGCCGGATCCGCGCCGAGCACGCCCGCCAGCACCGGCGGCGGCGGTGGCGGTGGCGGTGGCGCCGTAGAACCTCGATTTCTGGCCCTGCTCGCGTTGTTGGGGATTTCACGCTGGCTGACGCGAAGGAAGTAGTCTGCATCGTTTTCCGGACGTGAGCCTCGCTTGGAATCGACATCACGTCCGTCGTGCACTCGGATCGGGACACAGGGAAAACAGCCTTGCACTTGCAGACCCGGAGCGCTTCTTTCGGGCCATTGGATTCCGGAGAGATGGCCGAGTGGCTTATGGCAGCGGTTTGCTAAACCGTTGACGGGTTTAAATCCGTCCGGGGGTTCGAATCCCCCTCTCTCCGCCATTCGACCGTCCTTTTTTCCCGTTGCGTCTGACTCCCCTCGTGGCCGCCTCAGCCAAGATCCCCCCTGCCCCGTCCCGGCCGAACCTCCTCCGCACCCGCCAGGAGCACGCCCAGGAGACCGCACAGGACTACGCGGAAATGATCGCCGAGCTCATCGCCACGACAGGCGAAGCGCGCGTGACCGATCTGGCCCGGCGCCTCGGCGTCACCCACGTCACGGTCAACCGCACGCTGCAGCGCCTGCAGCGCGGCGGACTCGTGACGACCCAGCCGTATCGTTCGATCTTCCTGACCGAGTCCGGAAAGAAGCTTTCGGAGGATTCACGGCGGCGCCATGAAATCGTCGCGGCATTCCTGCGCTCGCTCGGCGTGCCAGATGCCGTCGCGAACGCGGATGCCGAGGGCATGGAACACCATGTCAGCCGGGAAACGCTCCGCGCCTTCACCAAGCACCTCAAGCGCCGCCGGCAGCGCCGCGCGCCATGATCCGCCGGTGCGGATCGGCAGACTCCCGAACGCAACATCTGAAGGGCGCATCTGTCGGCTTCCGCAGTTCGATCTTGTCTCACGGTCGCCGCGGCGGCCACACTTCCGCGCGATGTCGAGATCGTTTGCCCGGATCGTGCTGACTGTGACCACGGCGTTTCTTGCCGTGTTTCTGTTGTGGCCGGTTCTGCAGATTCTGAAGGGCGGTTTTGTGAACGCGGACGGGCGGCTCACCTTCGCCTACCTCGGAGAGTTGCTGCGAAATCCGCTCTACCTCGGAGGCCTCAAGAATTCATTGTTCCTCGCGATTGCCACCACCGCGCTGGCCCTGCTGATCGCGGTGCCCCTCGCCGTCGTCGCGGATCGCTACCGTTACCCCGGGAAGAACCTGCTGGCGTCCCTTGTGCTCGTTCCAATGGTCCTGCCGCCATTCGTCGGCGCGATCGGCATCAAGCAGATCTTCGGACAATATGGCGCGCTGAACGCGCTGCTTGTCGCAACCGGCGTTCGTCCGGCCGGCTGGACGTTCGACTGGTTCGCCGGAAACCAATTCTGGGGCATCGTGATCGTGGAGGCGTTCGGTCTCTATCCGATCATCTATCTGAACGCCGTCGCGTCGCTGGCCAACGTCGATCCCGCGATGGAGGAGGCAGCCGCAAGCCTTGGCTGCACGGGCCTGCGCCGATTCTGGCGGATCACCGTGCCGCTCATCAAACCGGGACTTTTCGCCGGGTCGACAATCGTGTTCATCTGGACGTTTACCGAGCTCGGCGTGCCTCTGATCTTCGACTACTCCCGCGTCATGTCGGTGCAGATTTTCGCGGGACTGAAGGACATCGGCGACAATCCGTTCCCGTACGCACTCGTGTTCATCATGCTCGCAACATCCGGGCTGCTTTATGTCCTTGGCCGCGGACTGTTCGGACGCAGCGATCCCGCCATGGCAGCCAGGTCCACGAGCGCGGGCGGACCGAGGGCGCTCCCCCCGCTGCGCGCCTGGGCCTGCACCGCGTTCTTCGCCGGAATGACGTTCATCGCCATCCTGCCCCATCTCGGCGTCGTCCTCGTCGCGTTTGCCGAGCACTGGCACGGCACCGTGCTGCCGGGCTCCCTGACACTCGGAAACTTTCGCCTGGCGCTCGGTCACGATCTGACCGTTCCGGCGATCGCAAACAGCCTCAAATATTCCAGCCTTTCCGCCGCCATCGATCTGGTGCTCGGAACCGCCATCGCGTACGTGATCGTGCGCACGCGCGTTGCCGGCCGCGGGATGCTCGATTTCCTCACCATGCTTCCACTGGCCGTTCCAGGCCTGGTCCTGGCTTTCGGCTACCTCGCAATGAGCCAGGACGGACGCCTCTTCTCCTGGCTCAATCCGATTGAGAATCCGGCCCCGCTGCTTGTGATCGCCTATGCCGTGCGCCGGCTGCCGTATGTGGTCCGGTCCGCCGCCGCCGGCTTCCAGCAGACGAGCGAGACGCTCGAGGAGGCGGCGTTGAATCTGGGCTGTCCGCCGCTCAAGGCGGCGATCCGGATCACGATTCCGCTGATCATGGCAAACCTGCTCGCCGGCGGCCTGCTCGCCTTCGCCTTCGCCATGCTGGAAGTATCCGATTCGCTGGTACTCGCACAAAAGCTGGCCTATTACCCGATCACGAAGGCCATCTACGAGCTGTTCCAGCTCCTCGGCGACGGCCGCTTCCTCGCCTGCGCACTGGGTGCGTGGGCCATGGTCTTCCTTGGGCTGGTCATCGCCGCCGTGAGCGTCCTGCTCGGCAGGAAGCTCGGCGCGCTTTTCAGAGCCGCCGGCTGAGGCGGGCGGCGGCTCCGCTCAAGGCCAGGACGCCGGCTCCGAGCGCCGCCGTGAAAATGAAGTAGTTGGCGGGGTCTCGCAGGCACAGTCCGGCGATCAGCGCTGGCGAAAACCCGGCGACGATCCTGCCGAGGTTGTACGCTGCCCCCGAGAGCATCGTGCGGTACTCCCCGAAAACCTCATTGAAGAATGCGCCCATCAGACCGAATGGAATCCCGTTGAGCAGCGGCAGCGCGAGCGCGAAGACCAGCGCCCGCGACGGCGAGCCGCTGAACCACGCCCATCCCGAAAGCGCAATCAGGGCCACGGCGTAGACGGCCAGCGCCCACCCGACGCCAAAACGGCGCACAATCCACGCGCCCGCCAGCATGCCGGGCGCAACATTGAACCAGAACACAATGGTCGCGAGGACACCCTGCGGCAGATCCTTCGCGAAGAACACATTGATCGTGCCACTCGCGATCGTGAGGCATGCCAGGCCGAGACAAACGGCAAACGGCGCCGCGTTCGCACGAAACGCATCGCGACCTCGCCGGCGAAGAGGCGGCGGATTCGGTTCAGTCCCGGCATGCAGGTCCCGGGATCCTTCCGCGCTCACGCGGGAACCTTGGACGTCCGCCGCAAGCATCCTCCAGCGGAGAAACGACAGAACGGCGACCGGCGCGATTGACGCGGCGAACAGGCCCCGCCAGCCCAGCCACGCAAGCAGGTAGAACTTCGCGAGCGCCGCGAGCAGTCCTCCCAGGATCGCAAACTGCAAGAGCGCAGCAAACCGATAGCGCGTCGCGCGATCCACCCGCTCCGCAAGGAACGTGTGACTGATCCCCCACTCCGCCCCAAGCGCGAGCGAGGCGATCAACCGGAATCCAATCAGGCTGTAGAAACTCCATGCCAGACTGATCCCTCCAATGCCGAGCCCGTAGACGCCAAAGACCACCAGCATGATCCGTCCCCGACCCAACCGGTCCGCCAGCCATCCGAACACCAGCGCCCCCACCCCGACACCGGCGAGACCGACAAACTGGAGCAGATTGCTTGCCCCCGGTGTCAGGGAGAACCGGGCCGCCAGCTCGCGCTCCAGGTAGATGAACAGATACAGACCGTAGTAATCGAACAACAGTCCGATGAAAGCGGTCCAGTAAATGCGGGCATTCGACGGTTTGCCGGGCGAGGCGACCATGAGCGACACACCGATGCGCGGGAGTGCCAAAGCTTGTCAAGCCTGCGCGCATCAGGACCGACTTCCAGGCCCCTCGCCGCTCAAGTCGGCGGCTTCCGCGCCGATGCATGAGAGCGAGGGTCTGCCGCTTTCGACGAGCCGGCAGAAAACCTGCCGGGAACAGCAATCGGATCACTCCATGCCTCTCAACGGGACCATTTCTGAATGCATCTACGCGACCGCCGAATACCGCGAAGGCTACTATTTCGGAACCAAGGCTGCGCGCATGCATCGGCTGGAAGCGGTCCCCTTTCCGTCGAAAGACCCGCGGCATGCCGGCTGGTCGGATGCCCTGTATGACGCCTGGTCGGCCCGCCGGCTGGAACTCAGCCGCGCCGCGAATCGCACCGCGGATTGCCGCCCCGGCGCCGTCTCCCACCAGCTGGTCTAGCGTGAGGGCAGGTCGGCTCGCACAGCCGCCTCCAGCCGGGCGAGGCATGATTTGACTTGCGCGAGATCCTCGCCCTCGACGAGAAGCCGGATCTTCGGCTCGGTGCCGGAATACCGCACGAGAAGCCGTCCCCGTCCGCCAAGCTCGGCTTCGATGGCGCGGATCGTCGCCTGCACCGCCTCGAGTTCCTCCAGCGGTCGCTTCTCCGGCACGGTCAGCGCGGCAGTAATTTGCGGAAACTTGCGCAAGACACGGCGCAATTCGGAAAGCGGCCTCCCCGTCTCCAGCATCACCTCAATGACCTTGAGCGCCGCGACAAGCCCGTCGCCGGTCGGCGATACTTCCGCGCAAATGATGTGTCCGGACGATTCGCCCCCGAGGACTGCTCCCTCGGCGATCATGCGCTCGCTCACGCAACGATCGCCAACGGGCGTGCGCAGGACCCGCCCGCCCGCAGCGCCCACGGCTGCATCGACGCCAAGATTGCTTTGCACCGTCACGACCAGTGTGTTCTTCGCCAGGGTGCCACGGCCCAGTGAGTGAACGGCGAGCATCGACAGGATCTCATCGCCGTCCAAAATCCCGCCGCGCTCATCGCAAAGAACACACCGGTCCCCGTCGCCATCGTGCGCGATCCCAAGTCGCGCCGCCGCAGCCACGACCGCGACAGCGAGACTCCCGGGATGTTCGCTTCCCACCCCGGCGTTGATGTTCCGCCCATCGGGCGCGTCGCCCAGCCCGACCACCTCGGCCCCGAGCGAGCGCAGTGCGGCAGGGCTCGTGCCGCACGTGGCGCCGTTCGCAGTGTCGAGAACGATGCGCCATCCTCGGAGGCACGCGGCGGGCAGAAGCCGCGAAACTGCCTGAACATAATCGGCGGCCGCGCCCGGGGACGCCTTGATGACGAAGCCTCCGCAGCCGACGCGCTCCGACGCGGCTCCCTGCGCGACGCGTTGCTCGATCTCCAATTCCTGGGCGTCGCTCAACTTGCATCCCGCAGGTCCGAAGAACTTGATTCCGTTGTCGCCGGCGGGATTGTGCGAAGCGGTGATCACGACACCGAGCGCTGCGCCCTGGCGCACGACGGCGCGCGAGACCGCCGGCGTCGGGACAACTCCAAGGGCAATCGGGACGATGCCCTCCTCGGCAAGTCCGGCCGCCAGCGCCTCCTCCAGCACCCGCCCCGAGGCCCGCGTGTCCCGTCCGATCAACGCCTGCGGCGCACCGCCGCACGGTCCGCCGGCCCCGGCCTCCATCAGCCAGCGGCCCGCAGCCCGGCCCAGCCGGCGCGCAAATTCCGGATTGATGAGCGGTCCGCCATACGGGCCGCGAACACCGTCGGTTCCAAAATACTGGCGGCTCATGGGCTGAAAAAATCTCGAGTCGCCTCGATCTTCACCTTCACGGCGCCACCGAGCAACAGATCCCGCGCCGGCTCCACGCCATCCTTGACGCACCCGTGGCGACCCACGATCCAAAGCCCGACGGCGGCGTTGAGAACAATCGTGTCGACCAGACCGCGCGGCCCCCGGCCCGAAAGGATCGAATCCAGAATTGCCAGGCTGGTGGGGACGTCGCCTCCGCGAATCTCCGAGAAAGGCGCCTCGGGAAACCCAAACTCTCTTCCCTCCCATCGCCCGTCGACGGAAGCCAGGCGCCCGAAACCACGCACGCGGTTCACGGTTGCGGTTGTCAGCTCGTCGATCCCCTTGTCGGCATCGATGATCCCCGCCACGGAAAGCCCGGCCTGCGCGCCCAGCTTTCCCATCGTATCTGCGAGCGCGACCGCCCAGCGTTCCGAAAACGTGCCGATCAAGGCATGGGCGGGACGGCCCGGATTGATCAGGGGTCCGAGAAAATTGAACACCGTCCGGCGTCCCGACGCGGCAAGCTCCCTGCGCACCGGCGCGACGTGCTTGAAAGCGGGATGATAATTCGGCGCAAAGAGAAAAACGTAGCCGATCTGCTGCATCGCCTGACGCAACTTTTCAGGCGGAGCGGCCAGGTTGTATCCCAATGCAGCCAGCAGATCCGCGCTGCCGCATTTCGACGTGATGCCGCGATTGCCATGTTTCATCACCGGCACGCCGGCACAGGCCAGCACCAGCGTCACCACACTGGAGACATTGAATCCGCCCATGTGGTCGCCACCGGTGCCAACGATGTCGATTGCGCGCGGCGACCACGCCTCAAGGCCGGGATTCACCGCCAGATTCCGGAATACCGCCGCGAAGGCGGCAATCTCCGCGGGAGATTCCCCCTTGTCGGAAAATGCGGCAAGAAACGCCGCCTTGACCGTGTCTGGCACCTCCGGCGCGGCCAGCGCAAGAGCGGCATCGCCCACTTCCGCGGGATCGAGATCCTGTCTGGCAACCAGTCTGGAGGTCAGGACGTTGAGATCGAACATCGCGGCGCCATGCTTGCCGGCTCTCCAGTTGGTGGAAAGCCGAAAAGCCAACATCTGATATGAGTCTTGACCCGATTCAGTGCCGACCTTTACTCGAACACCTTTAACCGATTTCCGTCTGTCGGCGCCACGACCGCACCACAGACCAAATCTCTTTCAACATGGCTAACCCGAAACGAAAACAATCCAAACGTCGCAGCGCCAACCGCCGTGCTGCCAATGCCTTCAAGGCACCGCAGTTGGCCGTGGACCCCGCGGACGGCGGCGCCGTTCGTCCGCATCGCGTCAACCCCAAGAGCGGCATGTATCGCGGTCGCCAGGTTCTCACGGTCGAAGTCTGAACATTTCCAGCGGGGCCCGGCTTGGCATCCCCTCGCACTCCCTGCTATTCTCCGCGCGATGGCTGACACGCCAACCCCCGGCAAGATCGCCGTGGACGCCATGGGTGGCGATCTCGGGCCAGTCGAGGTCGTCGAAGCCGCCAAACTGGCCTTGGCGGAATTTCCGGGCCTGAGTCCGCTTATCCTCATCGGCGACACGGCCGTACTGGAACCCCTGATGGTCAAGGCGGGGCTTTCCGGTCATCCGTCCGTGGAATTGAGCCATGCCTCAGAGGTCATCACCATGGATGACAAGCCGTTGCTGGCCATCAGGCGAAAGAAGGATTCGTCGATGATGCGCGCTGTGGAGCTGGTCAAGAGCGGCGAGGCCGTCGCAGCGGTAAGCTGTGGCAACACCGGCAGCCTCGTGGCCGCATCGATTCTCAAGCTCCGCATGCTTGAAGGCATGGATCGGGCGGCGCTTGCGCCAATCATTCCGCGGGCCGGCGGATACTTCATTCTCCTGGATGCGGGCGCCAACCCGGACGCACGCCCCGAACACCTTGTCCACAATGCCATCATCGGCTCGCACTATGCGCGCATCGAGCTGGGGTGCTCGGCGCCGCGAGTCGGATTGCTGACCATCGGGACCGAGGAGGGCAAGGGAAACGCGTTGATTACCGAGACGCACGAGGCGCTCAAACGGATCGGTTCGCTCGTGAACTACGTCGGGCCTGTCGAGGGGTTTCAGCTGTTCTCAGACCACGTTGACGTCGTCGTCTGCGACGGATTTGTGGGCAATATCTGCGTCAAAAGCTGGGAGTCCCTTGTGAAGTTCTTCACCGGCGAACTGCGCGACCATCTGCAGGCGAATCCCTGCCGTGCGATGGGCGCCCTGCTCGCACGAGGCGCCTTTTCGGCGCTGCGGCGCCGTGTGAATCCCGAGCGCTACGGCGGAGCTCCGCTGCTCGGCGTCCGGGGCAATATCATCAAGGCTCACGGATCGAGCAACCGGCAGACCTGGAAGAACGCCCTCCGGATTGCCCAGAATGCCATCCAGTCCGACCTGAATCACCGGATCGAAGTGGACGTTGCGCAAGCCAACAATCTGTTGCGCGAACCGGACGCGTGATCCGACTTCCCCGCCAACCATGCTCCCCATGGCCCATTTCACCGGAAGCTCCGACGCCTCATCCAGACGGCGCGGGAGATCCTGGAACATCATTGCCTGACGGATGATCAAATGCTCGTGGCGCTCGGGCGGGCTTGACCTGTGGGGCCGCCCTGATTCGCTGATAACCTCCTTGACCATGCCGTTTACTCCCTTGCTCCATCGCTGCGCCGCATTGCTCGCAGTTGTCATGCTCCTGTCGATGCCGGCGCGATTGGCGGCCGATCTGATCTGGACGCCGGATGGCGGATGGAAGATTGAAGGCGGTCTCACGTCCGGCCTGTCGGGAGAAGAAGGCCGCAGTGCCCTGGCATTGATGAACAAGGCTCGGGAGGCGGAAGGAAAGAAGAGCTACTATTCCGCGCTCAGCGGTTACAAAAAGATCACCAAACGGTATCCGAATTCGATCTACGCGCCGGAGGCGTTTTACCACACCGCACTCATCCGGCTGGCGCGGCACCAATACCTCAAGGCGTTCCAGGCACTTCAGGAGATTGTCAGCCGCTTCCCAAGCACGTCGCGGTTCAACGAGGTCATCGGCATGCAGTTTCGCATCGCGTGCGATCTTCTGGACGGAGCCCGCAACCGGAGCTGGTTCCTCGGGATCGGCTTCCATAATCGGGAAGCATCCGTCATGCAGTTTGAGGTCGTCCTCGCCAACGCTCCCTACAGCGAGTATGCGCCGCTGGCCCTGATGAGCATCGCCAAGGCCCACCAATACCTCCGCAATCCCGAGGAAAGCATCGATGCGCTCGACCGGATGATCAACACCTACCCCAAGAGTGTGCTGGCGCCCGATGCCTACCTGAAATCCGCGCAGGCGTTCGCCTCCCTGGTGACAGGTCCGAACTATGACCAGACCTGCACGAAGGAGGCGATCACCTATTTTGAAGATTTCGTCATTCTCTATCCCGGCGACCAAAACATCACGATCGCGGAGAAAGGTCTCGCGGAAATGAAGGAGACCCTCGCCGACAGCAAAGTGAGAATCGGCGACTACTACCTCAAGTATCGCCGGAATTACAAGGCGGCGAAGGTATTCTACAACGAGGCCATCACCGACTATCCCGACTCCCCTGTCGCGGGCCGCGCCCGTGCCAAGTTGACCAAGGTCGATGCACTGCTGGCCGACCAGGAGAAGGCCGCTGCAGGGACGGCTGCCACGCCTGCCCAGCAAAATCCGCCGAAAAAGAAGCGGTTCCTGTTCTTCTGAGCTTGAGCGCGATCAGGAACATGTCCGCTGCCCTCCTGGGGACGCTTATCCTCGGCTGGGGCCTGCTCGGCACGGCCTGTTCGCATTATCAGATCGGCACCGGTTCCAGGCTCGCGTTCTCCACGCTGTACGTTGCGCCAGTTGAGAATCGCGCCATGCTCCCACAGGCCCAGGCAGTGCTGGCCACCGAGATCTGTGACGCTTTGCAGAAGGATGGCCGCGTGACGGTGGTCGCGACGCCTGAATTGGCGGACGCCGTTCTCCGCGTCTCCATTGTCGGGTACAGCCGGGACGTCGAGGCCGCAAATCCCGCCGACACCGGCCTCGCACGCGAATTCGCCCTGAATCTCAAGGCTTCCTGTACGCTGACCGATCGCCGCACCGGGAAGCCCTACTTCACCAATCGCGTGCTTCAGGTGAGCAAGAACGCATTCACGGACAGCGGTCAGCTGCAGTCCGAGTACCAGACGCTGTCGCTCCTTGCTGCAACGCTTGCGGACAAGGTGGCCCACACGGTGTTCGACGTCTGGTGAAGCCACAGAGTCCGTCCTTATGCATCCGCCGCTCCTCGTCCCCTCGATCCTCGCCGGTGATCACGTCCGTCTCGCCGACAGCGCGGCGCTGGTGGAACGTTTGAATCTGCCCTGGATCCACGTCGACATCATGGACGGGCATTTCGTGCCAAACCTCACGTTTGGCCCGGGCATCGTCGCCGGCCTGCGCAGGTCATCGAAGCTCTTTCTCGACGTGCATCTCATGCTCGATGAGCCTCACCGCTACATCGAAGCGTTTGCGAAGGCAGGCGCCGGCCTCATCAGCATTCACATCGAGCCCGGCTACGACCACGCGGCTGCGCTTGCGCGCACCCGCGATCTGGGCTGCAAGAATGGGATTGTGCTCAATCCGGGCACTCCGGCAGAGGCGGTCGAGCACCTTCTTGGCAGCGTCGATCTGGTTCTTGTCATGACGGTGCAGCCCGGCTTTGGCGGTCAGTCATTCCGACGCGACATGCTTTCCAAGATAGCCCGGATCGACGGTTGGCGCAGCGAGCGCAATCTGGAATTCCGCCTCGAAGTCGATGGCGGGATCGACGTTTCCAACGCACTCGAATGCCGTGCCGCTGGCACCGACACGTTTGTTGCGGGAACCTCGTTCTTCGGTGCGCCCGATCCCGCCGAGATCGCCCGCGGCTTTGCCCGCATGAGCTGAGAGCTTCAGACGGTGCGCGTTCGTTCCGATTCCGCTTCGTCGCGCGGCCGCCGCATGCTCCTGTGCCGGCGGTACCCGTAGCGTTCGTAGAGCCCGTGCGCATCGCGCGTCACCAGCATGCTTGTCGTGTTCTTCACCTGGGGATGGGCGACGACGCACGACATGAGCCATTTTCCCAATCCCCGGCCACGATAACGATCGTCGACCACGACATCGCACACCCAGGAAAACGTGGCCTGATCGGTCACCACCCGGGCGAATCCGATCTGCTCGTTCGTATCCTTCCTGTACAGCCCGAAGCACAGCGAATGGCGGATCGATTTCTCGATGACATCCTGCGACCGCCCGTGGGCCCAGTAGGTTGCGTTGAGCGACCGCCGGAGGAACGCGAGATCCAGCCGCTCCGAATCGGTGCTGATCAGATAACCGTCGTTTTCAACGTTCATAGACAGCCTTTGATGCCTTCCCCGCTGCGCCGGAATCACAGGCTCGCTTCTTCATAAATTCCGCAGTTGCGGCTTCGGCTCTTCGTAGCGGCGAGCTGATTTCGCCGCAACTGCGGAATTTAGCTTCATTGATTCAAGCGGGCCAGGTCCCCGGCACGCTGATATTGATCGCGGAAGATCCCGGCCAGTCGCCGGGCCATCGCGACTTCATCGATCCGGTTCGCCGAGTCGAGCGCCGCCTTGATCTCGCCGCCCGCCTTGTCGTAATCCACCGCCGACATGTCCTGAAGCGCCGCCATCGCCGCGGGCGGTTTTCCTGCGGCCACGACGCTGCGCCAGGCGGAGATCAGCTCGGGATGGAGATCCTGGCACATGATCCGGATGATGAACGCGAGCTCCCGAAACCGACCGCTCGTCCATGTCGCGTGGTAGATCAGCTGGTGGTCCGGCGCGAACGGCGACACGTTGGGGTTGCTGCGAAAGCCATTCCACTCCTGATGAGCATAGAAGTCGCGGCGCACCGGCATTCGCTCGAGTTCGTACCGCTGCGGCCCCCCGGGGGTTCCCGGCTTGAAGGCCCATAATTTCTGCGCGTCCAGTGACACGACCCAGTCAATGAATGCGAGCGCCACCGCCCGATGCCTGGCCCCGCGCATGAGCGCGATCGGATCCACCGAATAGACCGTGCCATCGGCTGGAGCAACGAAAGCAAGGCGGTCCGAACCGCCGCGCCGCAGCTCGGCACCGGCCTGCTGCCGGCCATAGAAATCAATGCACATTCCCGCCGCGCAATTCCCATCGGCCACGTCGATCGGCACCTTCTGCGCAGAGTCGGTGAAATAGCGGGCGTTGGCGCTCATCCGTTGCACGCATTGAAGCCCTGCGATCCAGCCTTCGCGAACCGCCTGGTCCTCGACGGCCTTTTCGTCGAGCGCAGAGATCCGGTCCGCTGCGACCATGAGCGCAAGCAGCCGCTGCTGCATTCGCTGTTGAACCACAATCTCGAAGGCCTTCGCCATCGAGCTGCTTTTGGTGGGATCCGCAAGCGCGACCTCGCCCTGCAGTTGGGGATTCTCCAGATCCGTCCATTGCCGCGGTTCGTCCTTCACGCCGAGCCGGGCCAGCGACTCCTTGCTGTAGAAGATCCCAAAATCGCTGAGCACGGTGCCTACCCAGCGCCCTCGAGGATCCCAACACTCCATGCCGGCGAGAAAGCGTGGAATTGCGCTGTCGGTAAACGATTCGGGATGACGGCCGAGAACGCCGCTGTCGACGATGTGTCCCGCCTCCGCCTGGTTTTCAAAATCGTAGGCCCCGCCGCCAAAGAACAGGTCGATGCCGCAATCCACATCCGACGCCAGGAATGCACGCCGGGCCGCCTGCGCCGGCGTGTCCTCACCGGGTGTCGCTGCAGGCGAGAGCCGGGCGTTGGCGAATCCGGCTTCGATCGCGTTGCTCCAGTCGCGCTTCAGGGTGTGCCTCCAATAGTTCTCGAACGACGCCGTGTAGGCACCGTCGAGGTAGCGCGTGATTTCGCGCGCTCCCCCGATGACGCGCCAGTCGATGGACACGGTCCGGCCCGTCTGCTGCTTGTACCACCGTTGAAATGCGAGGCCGAACTCGTACCGGATGGCCTCGTTGTGCGACGTGGCGATCACCAGCGTATCGTCGGCCGCCGCGGACGCCGGTTTCCCCGGCCGCAGAACAAACGGCAGCGCAAGCGTCGCGAGCAAGACCAACAGTAGAATCGTCCGTTTCATGCTCCTAGTCCGCATATTTCGCAGTCTTAGTCGTCGTCACAATCGTTATTCCGCTCTCGATTGGGGCGTCGGCAAGGGTCGCAGGATATGCGGGCTAAGCCCGGATGTCATTGACGCCGGGCCGGTCGATCTGTGCATCGAACAGACTGTGGCTCTGCGGCGGAGTGAGGTGTGAAACATCCGGGCTAGTCCACCAGGATCACTGCATCCTCGGGATCCACGCTGGCATGCAGCGCGCCTTCGGCCGCCTGCCCGAAAAGGCGCGGATTCAGCTCCACGATCTTCAGCGTCGCGCCCGGGCAGATGAAATCGTATTGAGCCACCTCGCCAAGAAAGACGGCGCCGCCGATCGTTCCTTCCACACAGTTCCGCTCCTTCTTCTCCCGTCCGATCACCCAGCATTCCGGACGAACGGACACCGTGACCGCGTCGCCCGCCCTGGGCGGCAGAGTCGGATCGCCCAGCACCCCGTCGATCGGTCCGAGCGCGGTCTCGACCGTCGCCCGGCCGCCGCCGGCCGCCAGCACCTTGCCAGGAATGAAGTCGGCCTCGCCGATGAACGCGGCAACCGTCCGCCTCGCCGGCCGCCGGTAGACTTCGCGCGGCGGACCCACCTGGAGAATCCGCCCGCCGTCCAGCACCGCCATGCGATCTGAGATCGAAAGCGCCTCCTTCTGGTCGTGGGTCACATAGACCGTGGTCAGCTGGAATTCCTTGCAGACCCGCCGGACCTCGCCGCGCATTTCCAGGCGGAGCCGTGCGTCAAGGTTCGAAAGCGGCTCGTCCAGCAACAGACAGCGCGGCCGGACGACCAGCGCGCGCGCCAGCGCGACCCGCTGCTGCTCGCCGCCGGAGAGCTGGTTCGGCTTGCGCCCGGTGTGCCGGGTCATGTGCACCGACTCGAGCGCCTCGCCGGTCCGGCGCCGGATCTCGTCGCGCGGCAACTGGCGCTCCTCGAGCCCGAACGCCACATTCTGCGCGACCGTCAGGTGCGGCCAGAGGGCATAGCTCTGAAAAACCATCCCTGCATTTCGCCGATGGGGCGCCAGATGCGTCACGTCGTCATCGCCAAAAAGGACCTTGCCCTCGTCCGGCGTGCAAAAGCCGGCCAGGCACCGCAGGAGCGTCGTCTTCCCGCTGCCGCTCGGACCGAGGAGGAAGAAGAGTTCGCCCGGATTGATCGTGAGATCCACCTTCTGCAGCGCAACGACCGTGCCGAAACGTTTTGTCAACTGCTTGATCTGAATGGAAATCATCGCTGTTCGGCCGGACCGGTCTGAGGCAACCGGCACGGGCGGTCCGAGTCAAAACGATTAAGCCCGGCAAACAGGTTGCCACCGCGGCCCTTTTCATCTTGATTCCGCGCATCGCGCGGGCGGTGCGCCGCAACAGGATTTCTGCTCGCCGCGCTTCCCTGCCATGACCTCCATAATGAATCCGCCGGCCGGCTACCAGGACCTCGACAAGATCATCGTCTCCGAAAGCATGATCAAACGCCGCGTGCGGAAGCTCGGCGCCGAGATCACGGGAGCCTTCGGCGAGGAGGAGATCACCGTGGTCGCGATCATCAATGGTTCGCTCTTTTTTGTCGCCGACCTGTTGCGCGAGATCCGGCGTCCCATCCGCCTCGACTGCATCCGGGTGTCGAGCTACCGCAATGAGACGCGGTCCATCGGCAAGCCCGAGATCGTCCACAGCCTGACGATCGACATCGCCAACCGGCACGTGCTGCTGATCGACGACATCCTCGACACCGGGAAGACGCTTTCGGTCGTGGTCAATCTGATCAAGAAGCTCAACCCGGCGTCGGTGAGGACGTGCGTTCTGCTCGACAAGAAGGGGCGGAGGGAGGTCGATTTTGAGGCGGACTTCGTCGGCTTCCCGATTGAAGACCAATTCGTGGTCGGCTACGGGCTCGATTTCGCGGAGCGATATCGAAATCTGCCCTGCATCGGCCTCCTCAAGGCGCACCTCCAGAATCCGCCCGAGTGGCGGTAGCCCGCGCAATTCATTGCGTCGCGATCGGGCTCGATTCTGCTTGCCAGAGCTCGTCCGGCTTTAGGCGAGGCGGCTTGGCTCCTATCGTTTTCGCGGCTGCCGCGGGGGGCTTCCGTTCCGCTTCGCCGCACCGACCGGCGCGGGTTTTGACGCGCGTTTGTAGTCGCCCGACTTCAATGCGTTGATCTGGTCGCGCAGCACCGCGGCGCGTTCGAATTCGAGCTTGCCCGCCGCCTCCTGCATTTCGTCCTCCAGCTCGGCGATGACGGCCGCGACATCCGCGTCATCGCCCTCCGCAAGCACCAGCGGCTCCGCGCCCTCCCCGGCCCCGCCGTCCACATGCAGGCTCGCCTGGGCCGACCGCTTGACGCCGCGCGGCGTGATTCCGTGTTCCTGGTTGTAGGCGAGCTGTTTCTCGCGGCGGCGGCGCGTCACCTCGAGCGTCCTGCGAATCGAGTTGGTGAGCTGGTCGGCGTAAAAGATCACCCGGCCGTTCTCGTGGCGCGCCGCGCGTCCGGCCGTTTGAATCAGGCTGGTTTCGCTCCGCAGAAAGCCCTCCTTGTCCGCATCGAGAATCGCGACAAGGGCCACTTCCGGAAGGTCGAGTCCCTCCCGGAGCAGATTGATGCCCACCAGCACGTCGAAATTGCCGAGCCGGAGGTTCCGGAGGATCTCCACGCGTTCGATGGCATCGATGTCGGAGTGCAGGTATTCCACCCGGATCTTCGCCTCCCGCAGAAATGCCGTGAGATCCTCGGAAAGCCGTTTGGTCAGGGTCGTGACGAGCACGCGTTCGCCCTTCACGGCCGCGGCGCGGACCTCGCCGATCAGGTTTTCGACCTGGCCCTTCGCAGGCCGGAGGTCGATCTCGGGATCCAGCAGTCCGGTCGGGCGGATCAGCTGTTCGGCCACGACCGACGAACGCTCCAGCTCGAACGGACCGGGGGTCGCGGACGCGAATACGGTCTGACCGGTGATCCGCTCGAACTCCGCAAAGCTCTGCGGGCGGTTGTCCAGCGCCGAGGGCAGGCGGAATCCGAAATCCACAAGCACCCGCTTCCGCGCGAGGTCGCCGTTGTACATCCCGCCGATCTGCGGCACGGTGGCATGGCTTTCGTCGATGAAGAGCAGGAAGTCCTTCGGGAAAAAGTCGATCAGGCAGAACGGGCGCTCGCCCGGTTTGCGGCCGGTCAGGTGCCGCGAGTAGTTCTCGATGCCGCTGCAGAATCCCATCTCCTGCAGCATCTCCAGATCGTAGTTGGTCCGCATCCGGATGCGCTGCGCCTCGAGGTACTGGCCCTGCCTCTCGAACAGGGCGACGCGCTCCTCCAGCTCGGCCTTGATCCCGCCGACCGCGCCCTCGATCCTGCCGCGCGTCGTGGCGTATTGATTGGCCGGATACAGATCGAACTGCTCCAGCGGACGGACGACGGTGCCGGTCAGCGGATCGAATTCGCCGAGCGCCTCGACGTCCTCGCCCCAGAATTCCACCCGCAAACCCTGCTCGGTATAGGCCGGCATCACATCGACGACGTCGCCGCGCACCCGGAAGCACCCGCGCTTCAGTTCGTAGTCGTTCCGCTCGTAGAGATTGTCCACCAGCCGCCCGATCAGGCGGTCGCGCCCGAGCGGGGCGCCGCGCCGCAGCTCGATGCGCAGCTGCGTGAAGTCCTCCGGAGAACCGAGGCCGTAGATGCAGGAGACGCTGGCGACCACCACCACGTCGCGGCGGCTGACGAGCGCGCTGGTCGCCGAGATCCGCAGGCGCTCGATCTCCTCGTTGATGGACGAATCCTTCTCGATGTACGTGTCCGTCGACGGCAGGTAGGCTTCGGGCTGGTAGTAGTCGTAGTAGCTCACGAAGTACTCCACCGCGTTTTCCGGGAAGAAGTTCTTGAACTCGGAGTAAAGCTGCGCCGCCAGCGTCTTGTTGTGGGAGATGACAAGCGCCGGCCGGTTCAGGCGGGCCATGACATTCGCCATGGTGAAGGTCTTGCCCGAACCGGTGACGCCCAGCAGCGTCTGATGCCGGTGGCCCGCCTGCAACGACCGCACCAGCGCCTCGATCGCCTGCGGCTGGTCGCCGGTCGGCACATAGTCGGCGCACAGCTTGAAATCCATGCCGGATTAGGAAGCCAAGTCGGGGCAAATGACAATCGCGGTCAGCGAACCCGTTTGCCAGCCGGCCAGACTTCGGTCATCCTCGGTGCAAGACAACCCCAACCCGGCGGATCCCATCCATGTCCAAGGCGATCGTCTCCTGCTTCGAATGGCTGCAGAACCTGCAGAGCTACTACTGGATCCGCGACGAGGTGCTTGCGAAACTGCGTCCCATCCTCGACAAGGCAAAGGCGGGCGTCGAGTACCAGAAGCGCAAGATGAGGTTCAGCCGCCGCCTTTTGTACTTTTTCTGGGAGTGCCCTTCGCTTTGGCATTCAGCACCTGCCGCGCGCCATTCGCCGATGAAGTGACTGCCCCTGGCGGAAATCCTGCCGGAACCAGCATCCAGCGGGCTACTCTGCCCGCAGGGCGATGACCGGATCGACCTTCGCGGCCCGCCGGGCCGGCAGCCAGCAGGCAAGCACGGCGACACCGAGCAGCCCGGCCGCCACCACAGCGTAGACCCCGGGATCGTGCGGGCTGGTTTCGAAAAGCAGACTTTGCAGGAGACGGGTGAGGGCCAACGCGGCTGCCAGCCCGATGACCAAGCCGGCGCCCGCGAGCGTTGCCCCCTGCTGCATCGTCATGCGCACGACCGAGCGCGACGTGGCCCCCAGGGCGACGCGGATGCCGATCTCACGCGTTCGTTGACTGACGCTGTAGCTCACCACTCCATAGAGCCCCACGCCCGCCAGCAGCAGCGCCAGCGCCGCGAAGGCGCCCAGCAGCGTCACCACCAGCCGCTGGTTGGCGATGTTCGAGGCGAACAACTGGTCCATCGTGCGCACACTGGCCATCGACAGGTCATCGGCCACCTCGCGCAGCGCCACCCGCAACGACGGCGCCACCGCTACTGGTTCGCGTTCGGCGCGCACCGCGAAACCCATGGACTGCGGGATCGTCTGCTGGATGGGAAAATGGACCTGCGGAAGCGAGGGCTGGCCCGGGCCGAGCGTGTTGATGTGCCCGACGACTCCGATGATCTCCATCCAATCCGCGTCGTGCTGAGGCGGTGTGCCCCCCGTCCAGATGTGCTGGCCGATCGGATTCCGTCCACGAAATTCGTTATCCGCAAACAGGGTGTCGATGATCACCACGCGAGGGGACAGCCAGTCGTCACGCTCGTCGAAGGCGCGGCCGGCGACGTTGGCGCAGGCAATAAGCAGCACGAAGCCCGCCGCACCGAGCAATAGGTACAAAATCGGGCGCACTTCTCCCGCGCCAGCCGTCGCGAGAGGGAGGAGCATGGGGACAAGTCCGCCACTGGGGTGTTCCTTGTCCAGTCCGGCGGCCAGAACGCGCATGTGGGCAGCCGCCGACTCGAGCGAGACACCAGGCTTCAGCCGGGCATAGGCGTACAGACCACCCGGGCGATAGCCGTGCTGGAGCTCTTCGCCCGTCAGGGAATGACTGATCGGAGTCCAGAGCTCGGCGCCCTCCAGCGGAACCCGGAAATCGTCGGGCAGGACGCCGATGACAGTGTGAAGCTCGCCGGCGAGTTTGATCTTCTCGCCGATGACGGAATCCCTTCCGCCGAAGAGGCGCTTCCAGAGGCTGGCGCGGAGCACAACCGTGCGTTCGGCGCCGGGTTTGTCGTCCTCCGCCGTGAAGAGACGCCCGCGAATCGGCGCCAGACCGATGGCGGCAAAGACGTCGTAGCTTGCCACGGCGCCATTCAGCCGCTCGGTCTCGTTCGGGCCGACATAGCTGAACTGCCAGGGACGCGCGACACCGATGGTCGTGAAACTCTGTTGCTGCTCCCGCCAGGCGACAAAGTTCAGGTATGAGACCGGATCAAAGGGCGTCTCCTTGGACCAGTCGTGAATGAACACCAGCCGATCCTGTTCCGGATAGGGCAGCGGCCGGAGCAGCACACCATGGAAGACCGAGAAAATGGCGGTGTTCGCACCGATGCCGAGCGCCAGCGTCAGGACGGCGATGACGGTGAAGCCCGGGCATCGCCGCAGCATGCGCAGCGCAAAGCGCACGTCGCGGGCGAGGTCTTCCAGCCACGGCAGTCCACGGGCGTCGCGGTGGAGTTCCTTTGTTTGGTCAACCCCCCCAAGCGCGATCCGCGCCTGGCGGCGCGCCTCCACCGGTGTCATGCCGGAACGGATACCATCCGCGGTGGCGGCTTCGAGGTGCTGCGCGAGCTCCGCCTCGAAGTCGGCATCAAGCGCCGGCTTGGTGAAGACGGCCCGCAGGCGAGTGAAGAGTTCGCTCGGGATTTTCATTCGAGATTCGGCAATCGCAAATCGGCAATTCCATCACTCCGACCGCAAGGCCACGAGCGGATCGACCTTCGCCGCCCGGTGGGCCGGAAAGTAGACGGACAGGGCCGCCACCGTTCCCAGCAGACCGATTGACGCCACAAAGACCAAAGGGTCGTGGGCTTTGACCTCGAACAACTGGCTTTCCACCAAGCGCGCCATCACGAGTGCTGCGGCCAGACCGATTACGATGCCGAGGAGGGACGGTTTGATCGCTCCAATTAGAACCAGTTGGGTGATGTCGCGGCGTTGCGCTCCGAGCGCGGCCCGAATAGAGAGTTCGCGGGTCCGCAGGCCGATGGCGTACGAGATGACTCCGTAGATGCCGATGCAAGCCAGACTGATGGCGACCGCAGCAAACAAGCCCAGCAGCACGAGGGCCGTGCGTCGGGGCGCCAGCGACTGGCCGACGGCCTGTTCGAGCGTGCGAACGTTGGCGATGGGTTGTTCGGGATCGGCTGCGAGAATGGCTTTTCTGACGGTTTCGATGAGAGCCGCGGGTGGCACCGCTGTTCGCACGACGATGCTGGGGTCGTTGTAGAACTGCGCCTGCGGACCATACACGCTGGGGCGAGGCTGGTGTTCGAGATCCCGGTGACGAACCGGTGCAACGACGCCCACAATCTCGCAAGACTTGCCCAGAATTTCCACCCGCTGACCGATGGGATTCTCGTCGGGGAAAAGGTCTTTCGCGGTGCGCGTGTCGATGACCAGGACCGACGGCGCGGTCGGAACATTGTCTGCCTCAGTGAAGAAGCGTCCGCGTAGCAGGGTGATGCCGAGGGTGGCGAAATAGTCGCCGCTCACACTGGAGACACCAACGGTGTACTGTTCAGACGGTTGAGGCTTGTCCGGCCGGCGAAGGGATTCTCCGCGCTCCCGTCCGCTCAACGGCAACGTGCTGGCTGCACCCGAGGATTCGACCCCCGGGAGGGCCCGGATGCGACCAATCAGGTCTCTGGTGAAGCGCACGCGGTCTTCGTTGCGGGGATATTTTGCCCCGGGGAATGACAGATCGAAAGCGAGCGTGTGGGCGGGATTGAATCCGGGATCGATGTCCATCACCCGGGTGAAGCTCCGAAGGAACAAGCCCGCCCCGACGAGCAGGATTAGGGTGAGCGCAAATTCGGACACCACGAGGAAGGACTGTGCCTGTCGCTTCGAGCGCGAGGCCGATCCACGCTCGGAATCCTTCAAGGCGTGGCTCACATCCGCGCCGGCCGCTCGGCATGCCGGGAGGAGGCCAAACAACATCCCGCATCCGCATGCGACGAGAATCGAAAACAACAGGACATGGAGGTTGAGTTGGGGACGCAAAACTTCGGGCAGCTGTGCGGCCACCAGGCGGACCAGCAAACGCATGCTGACGGATGCGAGCAGCAGGCCGAGCGCGCATCCTGACAGGGCGAGCACAAGGCTCTCGGTCAGCATCTGGCGCACAATCCGCCACGAACCGGCGCCCAACGCTACCCGGAGGGCCATCTCCCTCGAACGAGCATTGCCGCGAGCCAGCAGCAGGTTGGAGACATTCGCGCAGGCGATCAAGAGGACCAGGGCCACCGCGCCGAGGAGGAGGGCGAACATCGGCCGGGTATCCCCTACAAAAGTCTCCTGAAGCGGGGTCACCGAGACGCTCCATTTTTCCTTCCAGGCCGGATATTCGGACGCGAGCCGTTGCTTGATTCCCCGCAGCTCGGCCTGCGCCACGGTCGCCGCGACTCCCGGCAACAGTCGTCCAATCACGCGCCGCCAGTGGGCATCGCGTCCCCAATACGAATTGGGCGCATCAATAACCTCGGGAATGAGAAACTGGATATCATCCTCAAACAGCGCGCGCGGCGGCAGCACGCCGATGACGGTGTAGGGAGTCTGGTCGAGTGAAACCTTGCG
>Ga0265323_10000102_pt1 | contig 48958 bp, 49 predicted proteins | sample 41225metaG_FD_193580 | JGI IMG/M metagenome (GOLD analysis project Ga0265323, IMG submission 193580) | Rhizosphere microbial communities from Carex aquatilis grown in University of Washington, Seatle, WA, United States - 4-12-25 metaG | ecosystem: Host-associated > Plants > Roots > Rhizosphere...
CGGCAATACTCCGGGCCGCCGCTGGAAGAGGGCCGGAAGAGCGTGTCGTTCCGCCTGACGGTGGGATCGGCGGACCGCACCCTGTCGCTCGAAGAGGTGGGCGCCATCCGCGCGGGCATCATCGAAGGCATGCGCGGACTGGGGTACGAATTGCGGGTCTGATGCGCTATTTCCTGACAGGCCGCACGCCCGAGGTCCACTCCATTCTGCTGGTGGAGAGTGGTGCGCGCGGACTGGTGGAAGGCCTGGCGCCGGGCCTGCGCGCCACCTGGGGCGGAAAAGCCCGCATCGACCTGGTTTCCTGTTTCAGCGGCCTGCCGTGCGGGTTCGACGCCGCCTCCACGCGCCTTTACCGCGTGGGCGACTACCGCGGCCGCCCCGCCCGCCGGGCGCTCTACCGGGAACTGAGGGCGAACGGCTACTCGCACCTGGGGGTGATCTGTTCCGGCGAGCGGCTGATGGCCAAGTGGAAGTGGGCGCTGGGCTGGCAGGTCCCCGCCAAGATTTTCGTCATCAACGAAAACGGCGACTACTTCTGGCTGGATCGCACGCACTTCCGCGTCATCTGGAGATTCGCGCTGGAGCGCACGGGCCTGGCCGGCGCCGGCGCCATTCGCCTGCTGGCCGGTTTGCTGGTGCTTCCCTTCACGCTACTCTATCTATTGCTGTACGCCGCCGTCGAGCATGGGCGGCGGGCACTGCGGGGCGCCCAGTAAGGAGCGAACACCCATGAAAGCCATCCAAGTAAGTCAGCCGGGCGGACCGGAGGCCATGGACCTGGTCGAGGTGCCGGTTCCCCAGCCCGGTCCCAAACAGGCCCTGGTGCGCATCGCTGCCAGCGGGGTCAACTTCATCGACGTGTACTTCCGCATCGGGCTCTACAAATCCGAGACCCCGATCGCCCTGGGAATGGAAGCGGCGGGTACCGTGGAAGCCGTTGGAGACGGCGTGACCGAGGTCGCGCCTGGCGACCGCGTGGCCTATGCCATGCCGCGCGGATCGTATGCCGAGTATGCCGCGGTGCCGGTGGCCAGCCTGGTCAGGATCCCCGGCACGCTGGATTTCAACGCGGCTGCCGCAGCCATGCTACAGGGCATGACGGCGCACTATCTCACGCACTCGACCTATCCCCTCAAGCCGGGCGACACCTGCCTGGTGCACGCGGCGGCGGGCGGCGCGGGAGGGCTGATCGTGCAGATGGCCAGGCGGCTGGGCGCGCGGGTGTTGGGAACCGTCTCCACCGAAGCCAAGGCGGAAATCGCCCGCAGGCACGGCGCCGACGAAGTCATCATTTACACCCGCGACGATTTCGCTGCCGAAGCGCGGCGCCTAACCGGTGGACGCGGCGTGGACGTGGTCTACGATTCGGTGGGCGCCACAACCTTCGAAGGCAGCCTCGGCAGCCTGCGGCCGCGCGGCACGCTGGCCCTGTTCGGGCAATCCAGCGGCCCGGTGGCGCCCTTCGATCCGTCGATCCTGAACGCGAAGGGCTCGCTATATCTCACGCGTCCAAGCCTGGGCCACTATCTGCTGACGCGCGAAGAGCTGGTGTGGCGGGCGGGCGACGTGCTCGGATGGGTGGCAAGCGGCGATCTGCGGGTGCCCATCGGCGGCGTGTACCCGCTGGAGCGCGCGGCCGACGCCCATCGCGATCTGGAAGGCCGCAAGACCACCGGCAAGCTGCTGCTGACGGTGGCAGAGTGCCATGCCGCCCCGCCGCCTCCGCACCGCGCCCGCCAGATTCCATGACCATTCAGACCAAGGTGACGCTCCGCTATGGGCTGCTGGTGGTGGTCATGGTGGGCGCTATCTCCGCCGTGAACGTGGCCATCGAAACCGAGCAGCAGTTCGCCAACATGCTGGAACGGGCGAAGGAGTTCGACGGCCTGGCCGTCAGCCAGCTCACCGAGGCCTTCGAGACGGCCTCTCCATCGGCCGAACTGGAGGAAGTTCTGGCCGATCCCGGCCTGGCCCGCATGTTCCAGCAGATCATGCTGCGATCCAGCAACGCGGTCTTCGAGATCGCCGTGGTGGACGAAAGCGGGCGCATCCTCCTGGACCACATTTCCCAACCCGGCGATACGCTGCCCCGGTACGAGGATTTCGGCGCGCTGGTGAAGCGCACCAACTGGATGCAGAAACTGGACATCCTGCGGAAGGGTGCGCGCTACTACCAGGTGGAGTCGCTGCCCCTGCGCACGCCGGCCGGCAAGCTGCTCTACGTCCGGGCGGTGATCGATACCTCATTCATCGGCCTCGATATCCAGCCGGAGATCCGGAAGAACCTGATGGTGGCCCTGGTGGCCGTGGTCGGGGCTGTCTGCCTGACCTTCCTGTTCTCCGCCGTCGCCTTCCGGCCGCTGGTCCGCCTGCGCCGCCAGCTCGACCTGGTGGCCAGCGGCGACTACGACGCCGAGCCCGGCGCTCCGGCGGAGGCGGGCGGCACCTCTACCGACGAGTTCGCCGCCATGTCCTCGAAGGTCAGCCTGCTGGGCGAGCGGTTGCGTGGTGCGCAAGTCGAAGTCTCCGACCTGCGCGGCAATATCGAGCGGCTGTTCCAGGACCTGGAGGACGCCGTGTTCCTCTTCAATCGCGAACGCCGTCTGGTGTTCGCCTCCGGGTCGGTGGACAAGCTGTTGGGACGGGCGCGGAGCGATCTGGCCGGCCAGTCCCTGGCCGCCATCTTTCCGCCCTCGGGCTCGCTCGGCCTGCTCATCGCCGACGCCGGGCAGACCGGCAAACCGGTGCGCAACCGGCGGGTGCCGGTTACCTCGGAATCCGACATCCCTTCCGGCGTCCCCATCGTCCTGCTGTCGGTGGACCCGATCCAGGCCGCTCCCGGCGGCGGACCTGGCCTGCTGGTGCGGTTGCGCGATCCCGAGGCGCAACGCAGGATCGGCCGCCAGTTGCAGATCGCCGACCGGCTGGCGGCCATCGGCAAGATCTCCAGCGGCGTGGCGCACGAGGTGAAGAATCCGCTCAACGCCATCCTGCTGCACGTGGAAGTGGCGCGCGCCAAGCTGGCCGCCGGCGACACGGACGTCGGCCCGCAGATGGAAATCATCGCGCGCGAGATTCTGCGGCTGGACCGGGTGGTGAAGACCTTCCTCGATTTCGCCCGTCCGGTGGAGTTGAACCTGACCACCATTTCGCTCGACGGCCTCCTCAGCGATATCGTGGAGCTGGCGCGCCCGCAGGCTGCCGCGGGGCGAATCCGCGTCGAAACGCGGCAGCAGGGCGAGGGCGCCGAGGTGCGCATCGACCGCGATCTGATGCAGCAGGCGCTGCTCAACGTGTTGATGAACGCCATGCAGGCGATGCCCGATGGCGGCGAGCTGACGGTCGAGTCCTCCGCCACCGCCGATGCCGCCCAGATCCGCATTTCCGATACCGGGGGCGGCATTCCCGCCGAACTGCGCGACAAGATCTTCCGCCTGTACTTCACCACCCGCAAGGAAGGATCCGGAATCGGGCTGGCCATGACCTTCCGGATCGTGCAACTCCACGATGGTACAATCGATTTCTCAAGCGAACCGGGCAAAGGCACGACCTTCTTGATCCGTCTGCCATTGGCCACCTGAGCGGGCCGGAAAATGAAACTCTGCGCACCCATCGCGGCTGCACTCCTGGCGCTAGGAACGGCCGGATGTTCCCTGCATTCCAAGCCGGCGGTGGTGCCTCCGCCCGAGCCCGCGCCGGCCGCCGCCGCGGTGGCGCCCCCGCCCGAGCCGCTTTCCGCTCCGCAGACGCGGGTGAAGCTGCCCCCCGCCCAGCCTCTGGATCCCGAGGCCCTGGCGCTGGCTCCGCCGCGACAGGCGCCGCCACAGGCGGCCGTCCCGGTTTCTCCGGCCGTGCCGCCGGCCCGGCGCGCGCCCGCTGCCGCGAGTGCGCCGCCCAGGTCCGACCCGCCCGCGGCGGCCGCCGAACCGGCGCGCCCGTCCATCCAGGAAGTGCTGCCCGAAGGCGAACGGAACCAGTATCGGGAATCGGTGGCGGCCGGTTGGAAACGTATCCGTACGTGGCTGGACTCCGCCTCCGCGAAGGGTCTCTCGGGGCAGGCGAAGCTCACGCGCGACCGCATCCAATCGTTTCTCAAGGCCTCCGGCGACGCCGAACGGCGCGGCGATATGCGCGAGGCCGCCCAGTTGGCCGAGCGGGCCGAAATCCTCATCCGGGAGTTGCAGGGTGGCCGCTAGCTCCGAGTTCGAATCCCGCCGCGATTGCGTCTCCGCGGGCCTGGCCGCCCGCAAGCTGGACGCCCTGCTGGTTGCCTTCAGCCCCAACCTGCGCTACCTGACCGGGTTCACCGGCAGCAACGGCTGCCTGCTGATGGAGCCCGATAGGGCCACGCTGTTTACCGATCCGCGATACAGCATTCAGGCTTTGCAGGAAACCACCGCGCGGGTGAAGACCTGCAAACGTTCGCTCGTGGTGGACGTGCTGGCCGCCATCGCCCGGCGCGGCTTGAAGCGCGTGGGCTACGAGCCGGCGCGCATGACCTGCGACCTCTTCGAAGCCCTGAAGGCGCGCCTCCCGATGAAGGCGTCGCTCACGCCCGTCCGCGGTTGGATCGAGGCGCTCCGCATGGTGAAGACGCCAGACGAACTGGCGCGCATCCGGCGCTCGGTGGAGACCAACTCGCGCGCCTTCGAGCAGACCGTGCGGCGCGTGCGTCCGGGCATGACGGAGCGGGACCTGGCGGCGGAACTGGAATACCGCATGCGCCGCCTGGGCGCGGAAAAGCCGTCCTTCGAGACCATTGTGGCCAGTGGCGTGCGCTCGGCCCTGCCGCACGCACAACCCACCGCGGCGCCGCTGGCCCCGGGCGGCCTGGTGGTGGTGGACATGGGCGCCTTCCAGGACGGTTACGCCAGCGATATGACCCGCATGCTGTTCATGGGGCGGCCGGCGGCGCGGGTGAAGCGCACCTACGCGGCGGTGCTGGAAGCGCAACTCGCGGCCATCGCACGGGTTCGCGCCGGCGTCGCGGCGGGCCAGGTGGACCGCGCGGCGCGGAGCGTGCTGAAAGCCCATGGCCTGGACCGGGCCTTCGTGCATTCCACCGGCCACGGGCTGGGCCTGGAGATTCACGAGCCGCCCCGCATCGGTGCGCGCGAGAAGGCCGTGCTGCGCGAGGGAATGGCCATCACCATCGAGCCGGGCGTGTATCTGGAAGGCTTCGGCGGCATCCGCATCGAGGATACCGTGGCGGTAACCGCCGGCGGTTGCGAGATCCTCACGCCCACCAGCAAGGAACTGCGCACCATATGAGCCGTGGGTCACCGATTCGGTATTTCAGATCCGTAACTATCGTTACAATCAAAAAATCCGATAGCGCAACTTCCGCCGTTCGTGGTAATCTTCTAATTGAGAACTGGACCGGCTCTTCGAAGGAGCCGCTAACACCGGCAGACAGGGTTGTCTAGTCCGGGTTGTTTACCACCGGTGTTGCAGAGTCCAGTGATCCCCGCCCAACAGTCTTCCACGTAGATCCTCCAATCGCTCAGTTGTAACAACACCGCAGGACGGACCGCGGCCGCAACGCGACCAGTGTGTCCGCATTCTTTTCACGAGGAGACAGAATCACCATGAGAAAAGTCGCCATTTACGGTAAAGGCGGAATCGGCAAATCCACCACAACACAGAACACGGTTGCAGCCCTGGCCGAAATGGGCAAGAAGGTGATGGTGGTGGGCTGCGACCCCAAGGCCGATTCCACGCGGCTCCTGCTGGGCGGCCTGGCACAGAAGACCGTGCTCGATACTCTGCGCGAGGAAGGCGAGGACGTGGCGCTGGAGGACATCCGCCGGCGGGGCTTCGGCAATACCTACTGCACCGAGAGCGGCGGGCCCGAGCCGGGCGTGGGTTGCGCCGGGCGCGGCATCATTACCTCCATCAACCTGCTGGAACAGTTGGGCGCCTACAGCGAAGAGGAGCACCTCGATTACGTTTTCTACGACGTACTGGGCGACGTGGTGTGCGGCGGATTCGCCATGCCGATCCGCGAGGGCAAGGCGAAGGAAATCTACATAGTCTGCTCGGGCGAAATGATGGCCATGTACGCGGCCAACAACATCTGCAAGGGGATCGTGAAATTCGCCCAGGCGGGCGGCGTGCGGCTCGGCGGACTCATCTGCAACAGCCGCAAAGTGGACAACGAAAAAGAAATGATCGAACAACTGGCGCAGCAGCTTGGCACGCAGATGATTCACTTCGTACCCCGCGACAACGACGTGCAGCGCGCCGAGATCAACCGCAAGACGGTGATCGACTGGCGCCCCGACGCCCCGCAAGCCGATCAGTACCGGAAACTGGCGCGGGCCATCGACGCCAACGACATGTTCGTGATCCCGAAACCGCTGGCCATCGACGACCTCGAACACCTGCTGATCGACTACGGCCTGGCCGCGTGACGAGCGCATACGACGGACAAGAGAGGAAGACTCCGATGGAAACCAATCCGCATACGGTAAAAGACGAACTGCTGAAAGCCTATCCCAAGAAGACCGCGCGCAAGCGGGCGGACCAGATTGTGGTCAACGAGCGCAAGCCGGATGGCACGGTACCCGAAATCCGGGCCAATGTCCGCACCACGCCGGGCGCGATCACGCAGCGGGGCTGTACCTACGCCGGTTGCAAGGGCGTGGTGATCGGCCCCACGCGCGACATCCTGAGCATCACTCACGGGCCCATCGGCTGCGGCTTCTATAGCTGGCTGACGCGCCGCAACCAGACGCGTCCGGAATCGCCCGAAGACGCCAATTACATCACTTACTGCCTCAGCACGGACATGCAGGACGAGCAGATCGTCTTCGGCGGCGAGAAGAAGCTCCGCGCGGCCATCGAAGAGGCCTACGAGTTGTTCCATCCGAAGGCCATCGCCATCTTTTCGACTTGTCCGGTGGGGCTGATCGGCGACGACGTGCACGCCGTGGCGCGCGACATGAAGGAGAAGCTGGGTATCAACATCTTCGGCTTCAGTTGCGAGGGATACAAGGGAGTCAGCCAGTCGGCCGGCCATCACATTGCCAACAACCAGCTCTTCAAGCATGTGGTGGGCACCGACGAAACGCCGCGGACCGAGAAGTTCAAAATCAACATGCTGGGGGAGTACAACATCGGCGGCGACGCCTTCGTCATCGAGAACCTGCTGGAGCGCTGCGGCATTACGCTGATCTCCACCTTTAGCGGCAACTCGACTTACGATGCGTTTGCTAACTCCCACATGGCCGATCTCAATGCGGTAATGTGCCACCGGTCGATCAACTACGTGGCGGAGATGATGGAGAAGAAGTTCGGCATCCCGTGGATCAAAGTGAACTTCGTGGGCGCCGAGGGCACGGCCAAGAGCCTGCGGCACATAGCGCGGTACTTCAACGACGCGGAACTGACCGAGCGGGTCGAGGGCGTAATCTCCGAGGAGATGACGGAGGTCCTCAAGACGCAATTCGACGTGCGGAAGCGCTGCGAGGGTAAGACGGCCATGTTGTTCGTGGGCGGCTCGCGGGCGCATCACTACCAGACGCTGTTCGCCGAGATGGGCATGAAGACTGTGGCGGCCGGTTACGAGTTCGCCCACCGCGACGACTACGAAGGCCGGCGCGTGCTGCCGGCCATCAAGGTGGACGCCGACAGCCGCAACATCGAAGAGCTCGAGGTGGTCCCGGACCCGGCGCGCTATGCGCCGCGCAAGGGGCCGGACGAACTGGTGCAGCTTGCCGCCGACGGGCTGGAGTTCAACGGCTACCAGGGGATGATGCCGGAGATGGAGGAAGGCGCGCTGGTGATCGACGATATCTACCACTTCGAAACCGAGCGATTGCTGGAGATCTATAAGCCCGACATCTTCTGCGCCGGCATCAAGGAGAAGTACGCGGTGCAGAAGGCCGGCATCCCCTGCAAGCAGCTTCACAGTTACGACTACGGAGGGCCGTACGCCGGTTTCCACGGGGCGATCAACTTCTATAAGGAGATCGACCGCATGGTGAATACCCGGATCTGGGCCTATGCCCGGGCCCCGTGGGAGACCGGGACGGCGCTGGCGGAAGAAGCGATCGCCAGCTAGGTTTGGAGGGGCTTTGCGGGGCAGGCGGGTACCTGCCCCACAACGATGAGCTGCTATCGAAAGGAGACTCCGATGTTACTGCGGCATACGACGGCGGACGTCATGGAACGCTCCGCGCTGACCATCAATCCGGCGAAGACCTGCCAGCCGATCGGCGCCATGTACGCCGCCCTGGGCGTGCATAACTGCCTGCCTCACAGCCACGGGTCGCAGGGATGCTGCTCCTATCATCGCAGCACCCTGACGCGCCATTACAAGGAGCCGGTGATGGCCGGCACCAGTTCGTTCACCGAGGGATCGGCGGTTTTCGGAGGCCAGGCGAACCTGTTGCAGGCCATCACCAACATGTTTGCACTGTATAACCCGGATATCATCGCCATTCACACCACGTGTCTGTCGGAGACGATTGGCGACGACATCGTGCAAATCGTCGCCAAGGCCCGCGAGGAGGGCAAGGTCCCGGCCGGCAAGCACGTCATCCACGCCAACACGCCGAGTTACGTGGGGTCCCACGTCACCGGCTTCTCGAACATGGTGAAGGGCATGGTGAAATGCCTTTCCGAGTCCAGCGGACGCAAGCGCAACCAGGTGAACATCGTGCCGGGTTGGGTCGAGCCCAGCGACATGCGCGAACTGCGGCGCCTGGCGCGGACCATGGGCATCAGTCCCAACATCTTCCCCGACACCTCTGACGTGCTGGACGCGCCGCAGACCGGGGAGCACGAGTTCTATCCCAGGGGCGGCGCGCGGGTGGAAGAGATCCGACACGCGGGCGACAGCCGCTCCACCATCGCGCTCGGTCCGACCGCGTCGGAAGCCGCCGCACTGGCCCTGGAAGAGAAGTGCGAGGTGCGCTCGGAAGTGCTGGAGTTGCCGATCGGCCTGCTGGCGACGGACCGCTTCATCAACGCGCTGCGGCACCGGTCCGGCATCCGCGTGCCCGGGTTCATCACCGACGAGCGCGGCCGCCTGGTGGACATGATCGGCGACATGCACCAGTACTTCTACCGCAAACGGGTGGCCCTTTTCGGCGATCCCGACCAGCTGGTTTCGCTGACCGAGTTTCTGGTGACCATGGATATGCGGCCGGTCTACATCGTGACCGGAACCCCCGGCAAGCGGTTCGAAGCCCGCATCCGCGAGGCGCTGGGCGACGCCGTGCCCGAGGCTCAGGTCCGCCAGGGCCCGCAGGCCGACATGTTCCTGCTGCACCAGTGGATCAAGAAGCAGGGCGTGGACCTGCTCATCGGCAATACCTACGGGAAGTACATTGCCCGCGATGAGGACATTCCGTTCGTGCGCTTCGGATTTCCCATCATCGACCGCGTGGGCCACTCCTACTTCCCCACCGTGGGATACATGGGCGGCATGCGCCTGGCCGAGAAGATCCTCAGCGCCCTGATGGACCGGCAGGATAAGAACGCTCCCGAAGAATCGTTCGAACTGACGATGTAACTCCGCCCGCGGAGACCACTATGGACATCCTGGAAGATCGCAAGCTACAGGTCTATCGCAAGGGCTCCGGGCCCTTGCAGTTGGACTGCAACAAGCAGAGCGCGGCCGGATCGGTGAGCCAGCGCGCGTGCGTCTTCTGCGGCTCGCGCGTGGTGTTGTATCCCATCGCCGATGCGCTCCACCTGGTTCACGGGCCGCTGGGCTGTGCCGCTTACACCTGGGACATTCGCGGTGCGCTGTCGAGCGGCCCCCAACTGCACCGCCTCAGCTTCTCGACGGATCTGCGGGAGATGGACGTGATCCAGGGCGGGGAGAAGAAGCTCTCGAGAGCCCTGTGCCAGCTCATCGACATGCACCGGCCGAAAGCCGCGTTCGTGTACTCCACGTGCATCGTCGGAGTAATCGGCGACGATGTCGAAGCGGTCTGCCGGCAGGTGAGCGCGCTCAAGGGAATCCCGGTGCTGCCGGTCCATTCCGAGGGCTTCCGCGGCACCAAGCGGGACGGATACCGGGCCGCCTGCGAGGCTCTGCTGAAGCTCGTCGGTACCGGGTCCACCGAGGGCATCTGTCCGGTCAGCGTCAACATTCTGGGCGATTTCAATATCGCCGGCGAAGTGTGGATCATCCGCGACTACTTCGAGAAAATGGGCGTCCAGGTGGTTGCCACCATCACCGGCGACGGCCGCGTGGACGATATCCGGCGCGCGCACGGAGCGGCTCTCAACCTGGTGCAGTGTTCCGGCTCCATGACGCACCTGGCCAAACAGATGCAGGAGAGGTACGGCATCCCATTCAAGAGGGTCTCGTATTTCGGCATCGAGGACATGGCCCAGGCGCTCTATGACGCCGCCGGGTTTTTCGCCGGACAATCGCCCGGCATCGTGAAGAAGACCGCCGCGCTGGTGCGGGAAGAGCTGTCCGTCATCATGCCGCAGATCGCCCGGTATCGCAGCAAACTCGAAGGCCGCAAGGCCGCGGTGTACGTGGGCGGCGCGTTCAAGGCTTTCTCGCTGGTGAGGGCGCTGCGCCAGTTGGGCATGGACACGGTGATGGTGGGCTCGCAGACCGGGCTGCGCGAGGATTACGACGAACTGCGGGAATTGTGCGACGAAGGCACCATCATTGCCGACGATTCCAACCCCCTGGAGCTGTCCTCGTTCCTCCAGGAAAAGCAGGTGGACCTGTTCATCGGCGGCGTGAAGGAGCGCCCCATCGCCTACAAACTGGGCGTGGGTTTCTGCGATCACAACCACGAGCGCAAGCAGCCGCTGGCGGGCTTCATCGGGATGCTGAATTTTGCGCGCGAGGTTCACGGCACCGTCTGCAGCCCGGTGTGGCGGCTCACGCCGCGCGGGCAGAAGCGAGAACTGCCGAGGAGGCCGTCATGCGAGTGATCGAACCGGTTGCCGCAACCCGAAACGCCTGCAAGCTGTGCGCACCGCTGGGCGCCTGCCTGGCGCTGCGCGGCGTCGCTGGAGCCGTGCCGTTTCTGCACGGGTCGCAGGGCTGCGCCACCTACATCCGCCGCTACCTGATCTCGCATTTCCGCGAGCCCGTCGACATCGCCGTCTCCGGCTTCAGCGAAGCCACTACGGTCTTCGGCGGCGGCGACAACCTGCGCCAGGGTCTGAACAACGTGGCGCGCCAGTATCACCCCGAGCTGATCGGGATCGCCACCACCTGCCTGCCGGAAACCATTGGCGAGGATGTGGGATTGCTGCTTCACGATTTCCGTCCGGAAGGCGGCACGCAGTTTCGCACCGTGCACGTGTCCACGCCCAGTTATCGCGGCACGCACGTGGACGGGTTCCATGGCACGATCCGGGCGCTGGTGGAGCAGTTGGCCGAAGGCGGCCCGCCGGGCGATGGCATCAACGTATTCCCCGGCATGGTGTCGCCCGCCGACCTGCGCTACCTGAAGGAGGTCTTCGCCGATTTCGGTCTCGACGCCACGGTCCTGGCCGACTATTCCGAAACGCTCGACGGTCCACAGCTTGACGAGTATCAGAACATTCCCGCCGGCGGCACTCCGGTGGAGCGCATCCGCGCCATGGGCCGCGCGCGCACGAGCCTGGAACTGGGCCGCACGCTCGGGCCGGCCGGCACCGCGGCCGCCTTTCTGGAGGACCGCTTTGGCGTTCCGCGACGGGTCCTGGGCTGGCCCGTGGGCGTGCTCGAAAGCGATCGCTTCTTCGCGGTGTTGAGCGAGTTGAGCGGCCGGCCGATCCCGGAGAAGCACGCCCGGGAGCGAGGCCGGCTGGTGGATTCCTACGTGGACGCCCACAAGTACGTCTTCGGCCGCCGGGCCGTGGTGTTCGGCGAGGAAGACCTGGTGGTGGGCCTCGCGGCGTTCCTGGCGGAGATCGGCGTGCTGCCGGTGCTGTGCGCATCCGGCGGGGAGAGCGGCCGCCTGGAGCGCGCCGTGCTGGCGGTCGGAGGCGACGACCCCGACGCCATCACGGTGCGCGAGGGCATGGATTTCGCCGCCATGGGCGAAGCGGCGCGCGGCCTCGCCCCGGATTTCCTGATCGGCGGCAGCAAGGGCTACGGCGTCGCGCGCGAACTCGCCGTCCCTCTGATTCGCGCCGGCTTCCCGATCCACGACCGGATCGGCGGCCAGCGCATTTTGCACCTCGGCTACCGCGGAGCGCAACAGTTGTTCGATGCGGTGACCAATACCCTGCTGGCCCGCGCGCAGGAAGCCTCCGCGGTGGGCTACAGCTATCTGTGATGGAGGAAGCCATGACACTGGATCTCACCGATCATCCATGTTTCAACGAGGCAGCGCGACAGACCGCCGCGCGCATCCATCTCCCGGTAGCGCCGCGGTGCAACGTGCAGTGCAATTTCTGCGACCGGCGGTTCGACTGCCTGAACGAAAGCCGTCCCGGCGTCACCAGCGCGGTTCTCACGCCGCGGCAGGCGCTCTACTACCTGGAGCGCGCCATGGAGAAATCGCCGGCCATCCGCGTGGTTGGAATCGCCGGGCCCGGCGATCCCTTCGCCAGCCCCGAGGAGACGCTGGCGACGCTCGAACTGGTGCGCAACCGCTATCCCGAAATGCTGCTGTGCGTGGCCAGCAACGGGCTGGAAGTGGCTGCGCACGCCGCCGAACTGGCCAAACTCCAGGTGAGCCACGTCACCCTGACGGTGAACGCCATCGACCCGGAAATCGGCGCGCGGATCTACGCCTGGGTGCGCGCCGGCATCCGCGTACTGCGCGGCGTGGATGCCGCAGCCGAGTTGATGGAGCGGCAGCGCGCCGCCATTGTCGAGCTGAAGCGGCACGGCACCATCGTCAAGATCAACACGATCGTGATGCCGGGCGTCAACGACGATCACGCGGCCGAGGTGGCCCGGGAGGTTTCCGCTCTCGGCGCCAACATTATGAACTGCATTCCGATGTACCCGGTGGCCGGCACGCCCTTCGAAGCGCTCGGCGAATTGGACCGTGGCAGGCTGGCCGCGTTGCGCGCCCAAACGGCGGAGTTCATACCGCAGATGCTGCACTGCACGCGTTGCCGCGCCGATGCCGTGGGGCTGCTGGGCGAGGCGCAGAATACCGAGCTGATCGAGTTGCTCCGCACCGCGGCGGCCGGTCCGGCCAACCCCTACGAGCGCCGGCCCTACGTCGCCCTCGCCAGCCACGAAGGCGTGCTGATCAACCAGCACGTGGGCGAAGCCTCGCGCTTCTGGGTATTCGAGCCGCAACCGGGCGGGCCGCCCACGCTGGTGGAAACGCGCGACGCCCCCGAGGCCGGCGGCGGCGCGACCCGCTGGTTCGACCTGGCGGAATTGCTGCACGATTGCAAGGCCGTCTTCACCAGCGCCGTGGGCCAGACGCCGCGGCGGATTCTGGAGACGCAGGGCATTCGCGTGATCGAAGCGGTGGGCGTGGCCTCGGACGCCATCGCCGCGTGGAGCGCCACCGGGCAGGTTCCGCGCGGCATGCAGAAGCTCTTCCAGGGCTGCGGCAAGGGCTGCGTGGGTCCGGGGACCGGTTGCGCATAGGAGTGAAGGAGAGCACATGGAAAAACCAAAACATCACGTCTTCGTTTGCGGAAGTTTTCGCGTGGCCGGCGACCCGAAGGGCATCTGCCACAAAAAGGACTCCGGCGGCCTGGTCCAGTACCTGGAGGCGGAAGTCTCCGACCGCGGCCTCGATGGCGTCACCGTATCGAGCGCCGGCTGTCTGAAGCTGTGCGAACAGGGGCCCGTCATCGTGGTCTATCCCGAAGGCCACTGGTACGGAAAAATGGACGAGGACCGGATCGACCGGATGCTGGACGCTCTCGCCGAGGGCCAACCGGCCGAGGATCTGCTGCTCTCGTGAACGCCCATGCCAGCCGCCCGCGTCCACCTGATCGACAGCACCCTGCGCGATGGCGAGCAGGCGCCCGGCGTGGTCTTCTCGCGTGCCGGTAAGCTGGAGATCGCCCGCTTGCTCGCCGCCGCCGGAGTGCCCGAGCTGGAAGCCGGAACGCCCGCCATCGATGAGGAGGAGCGCGCCGATCTCAACGCCATCGCCGCGCTGGGCCTGGGCTGCCGCATCACCGCGTGGTGCCGGGCCACCCCGCAGGATCTGCAACTCGCGGGAAGTTGCGCGGTCGATTCCGTGCACATTTCCTTCCCCGTGTCGCTGATCCTGTTCGGCGCCTTCGGCAAGGAGGAGCGCTGGCTCTGGAAGATTCTTCCCGACATCGTAGGGCGGGCGCGGGCGCGGTTCGGACAGGTGTCCGTGGGCGCGCAGGACGCTTCGCGGGCGGATGCCGCGCTGCTCGACAGGTTCGTCCTCGCCGCCAGGGATGCCGGCGCGGGCCGGGTGCGCATCGCCGACACGGTGGGAATCTGGAACCCCCATCAGGTGTGGCGTTGCTTTAGCAGGTTACGGGCCGTTGCCGGCAGCAATCTGTCGCTCGAATTCCACGGCCACAACGACCTGGGCATGGCCACGGCAAACACGCTCTCCGCCATCGAAGGCGGCGCCGATGCGGCCAGTGTCACGGTGAACGGACTGGGTGAGCGGGCCGGCAACGCTCCGCTGGAGGAAGTGGCGATGGCACTGCGCCACACGATGGGCCGGGATTCCGGGTTGGATACGTCCCGGCTGAGTGCTCTCTGCAAGTTGGTGGCGAAGCGCTCCCGCCGGCCCATCCACCGCGCCAAACCCATCACCGGGGCCGACGCCTTCCGCCATGAGTCCGGCATCCACACCGCCGCGTTGCTCAAGAATCCCGCCGCCTATCAACCGTTTCCGTCGGAGGAAGCGGGGCGGACTCCTGAGCCGTTTGCGATCGGCAAGCACTCCGGCTCGGCAGGCGTGCGTTCGCTGCTGGCCGCCCGCGGCATTTCCGTGCCCGATCGGTTCTATCCCCAGATTCTGTCGGCGGTCCGGAGGCGCGCCAGAGCGCGCCAGGGCGCCGTCAAGCCGCAGGAACTCGCCGACATTGCCGGCAGACTGCTGGACCAGGCTGAGCCGGTATGATACCGGCGCCCGTGACCATCCGCCCGGCGGCCTTACGCGATATTCCCAGGTTGTGCGCGCTGTTGGCCGAACTGTTCGCGCAGGAAGCGGACTTCACGCCCGATGCCGAACGCCAGCGCCGCGGCCTCGAACTCATCCTCGACGACCCAGGCGCGGGCCGCATCTACTGCGCGACGCACTTCGGCACGATCGTAGGAATGGTGACGATCCTGTTCTCCGTCAGCACCGCCGAGGGAGGCCTGGCTGCCTGGCTGGAGGACATGGTGGTGAGCGCCGCCTGGCGCGGCCGCGCCATCGGCACCGGGCTCTTGAGCCACGCCGTGGAGGAAGCCAGGCTGGCCGGCTGCGCCCGCATCACCCTGCTGACCGATGGCGACAACCGCCGCGCGATGCGGTTCTATTCCCGCGCCGGTTTCTCGCGATCCGCCATGATACCGTTCCGCCTGAGACTGTGATCTCCGGCGGGTGCCGCGCACCACAACCAGATGCCCGTAGGGGCGATAAACTGCGCGCCCAGCCGTGCGTAGATGTTCAAAACCGCCGTATTCGTCACGCTGAAACTGGCCCAGCCCATGCGGTGGCCGGCCTCCGCGTAAACGCGCAGCGCCCGCTCGTAGAGGAGGAATCCGGAGATGGCCGCGGACCGGTGCAGCATTGACAGCGCCAAATTCAGGCCGCCTGCGGCCGGCCGCGACAGAAACCAGCCCTGCACGCGGCCCTCCAGGCTCAGTTCCAGGCAGGTCTCCGGGTGGTCGCGGATCAATTCGCGGGACCAGTCGACGTAGCGCACGTTGGCGTGGCCGGCTTCGTGGCCGGGCAGGTGCTGATAGCGCTCGTGCTCGAACGGTTGCACGTCTGCGGCTTCCAGAGGGAAGGCGCCACTGGCGGCCGAATGCACCTGGAGCGCATCCGCGCTCGAGGATCGGGACAGAGACTTCAGACCGATTTTGAATTCCACCTGCGTATCGGCCTGGAAGAAGCCGGCATCCCGCAGGCGGGCCAGCGGGGGAGAGTCCTTCAGCCGGCACTTGAACTCGACCCACTCGAAAGGCGCCAGCGCCTGTGCCCGCGCGGCATCCGGGAGGCTGAAGAACGCCGCGTCGTCCACGATGCCGGCCGGGGCGCCCCACCATCGCGTGTTGAAATCGTGTTGCCGGATCACAGCTCCACCTCCACTTCCTCGAAACACTGGCGCCAGAACTGCTCCCCGTCCCAGAGCGGGCCAAAGTGGTGCATGCGTGCAATCGGCACCAGGCGCGCGATTCCGGTGCGGGCCGCCACTTCCGCCCAGAGCGAATCGGCCCGGGGCGAAAAGGCGTGCCCAATAGTCTGGATATTGGCGGGCAACTGCGCGACTGCCTCATCCACGGTGGCCGGCGAAATGGGCAGGAACATGGGCGCGTCGATGGTCTCCAGCGCGATGGGGCCTGCCGCCAGCACGGCGTGCCGGTTCGGCGCCGCCACGGCGTCCCAACCGCAGGCCGCGGCCCACTGCAGCGCCATGGTATTCCCCGATGCGACGTGCTCGGCCGGCTTGCGCGGCAGGACGGTGGACCACATGGCCGCCAGCCGGTCGCGCAGCAGCGCCGCCTCGCGCGCCCCGGCGCCCAGCAGCACGATGCGCCGGGGCGAGGTGCAGCCGGCCTGGCCGTAAATGGCGAACACGCGGATCAGTTGCGCCAGCACCTCGCCGGTAGCGGCCTCCGGCTCGATCCACGCCTGCGACTGGCGATCGGAAAAGAAAAAGCTCCGGGCGCGGATGGGGCCCGGCAAGGCGTGAATCGCGGCCGCGGTCGCATCGGAACCGAACACGATGCGGACCTGGGCGGCCAGCGCCATCTCCCGCTGCCGCTCGTCGCCGTGTTCGAAGACCTCGTAGCGGACGCGTTCTGATAGCGCCTCGCGCAAGGCCCCGTCCCCCATGTGGCGGCGGGCGAAATCCAGAAACGGCCCGGTGAGATCCGCGCCGCTCGATCCGCCCTTCAGCCAGAGCCGATTGCCGGTCAGGGTCAGGAGAATCAGCGTCAGCGGTCCCAGCAGGCTGACATTATTCGGCAGCCACACGCTGACGGCGCCGCGCGGGCGCACGACGCCGGCGACTGCGGACGCTTCCGTGCAGGGAGCCCCGAAGCTTCCGATGAATGGCGCCAGCAGTTGCTCCCGCGAGAGAAAGGCCATCAGGTAGGCCCATTCGTCGCGGCTGAACGCCGCCGGCAATTCGCGCCGCATGGCTCCGCGCAGGGCCGACCAGGCGGCAATCAACTCCTCGATGTCGAAGGGCAAAGCCACCGCGCGCACCACGGCCTGGCTGCGAAACCGGTGCAGATGGCTATACATTGGCGCATCCCCGGAGCTCCGCCTGGGCCATCCGCCCCAGCATCTCGAAGCGCTTTCCGGAGCGTCCGCACGCGCAGGCTCCGGGCACGATCCGGCCGATATCCTCGGAAAGCACCGAATGATACGGCGCGCCATGCGCCAGCACGTTCAACAGTTGCAACTGGCCCGGAGCGTCCTCGACCGCCCGTAGCGTGTAGGGATCGCGCACCAGCACGCCGGCCCACGCCGGCGGGTGCCGGTAGCCTGATTCGCACAGGGGAAAAATGACGCCCACCTGCTCCACCAGGCCGTAATAATCCACCACGCGGCTGCCCGCGCGCAAGCCGCCGGTGAGCCTCTGGTCGAACTCCTCGCGGCCGACTCGAAGCGACTCCATCTTCTTCCACCCGCCGCTATGCACGAAGTGAATCCGCTTCCCGGCGAGCGTGGCGCGGATGTCTTCGGGCATCTGGGCGGCGCCCCACGCCATCCACAAAATGGAGGTGAAGCCATACACCAGGAACTCGTCGCCCGCCGCCAGCGCCTGCCGCAGGTCGTCCCATCGCATGCTCTCCGGCCGGGCGGCGTCCGCCAGCAGGAAGTAGATCGAGGAAGCCAGCGGGCTCAAACTCATGGCGGCGGCAATCCGCGCCGGAACCCTGCCGCGCTGGCGCAGCGAGCGTCCGTCGTCCAGCACCAGCAGCGGCCGTTTGGCCGCTCCCACGAAATCGATGAGAATCGCCAGCGCGCTGCGGGCCTGAAGCTGGGAGCTGGTTTTGTCGAGCACGATCTGGCTGGGTTGCGATCCGGTGGTGGACGAGGATTCCAGCGTGCGCTCGTGGGGCAGCCCTTCGGTGCGAAACAGAAGCCGCTTGAACAGGCCCACATGCAGGAACGGGAGGGCTTCCACGCCGCCGCCGGGCCGCCACGCGGGCCAGATGCGCGCGTAGGCCGGGCAACCGGCCAGATGATGGGCGGTCAGCCGCTCCATCTCCGCCAGGAACTGGCTCTCCTCGCGCGGCCCATAGGGAGCACGGTCGAGCAGTTCGCTCATGATGCCACCCAATCTTCGAAAAACGCCAGGTGCTGCGGCCGCACCAGGGTGCCGTTGGTGCGCGTGCAGGGGTCGCGCAGAATCGCCATCCAGTTCCCCCGCAGCGCCGGGAGCGCGCGGCGATAGGCCGCCGGCTGGTGCAATTCCCGCAACACGCGCTGGACGGCGGCGTCGTCGATGCCGTACCGGCTCGCCAGGTCCGCCCACTTGTGGGAACTCCGGCGGTTCAGATCCATGGCGGGCAGAAGAAAGATGGAGCACAGCTTGGCGTGTCCCCAGCCACCGGCGGGATCCTCAACGCGCAGCAGCGGCTCCAGAACGTGCGCGATGCCGTGGACCACGCCCACGGAAGCCTTGGCCTGCAACTGGCAGGCCCGTGCGCCGGCCAGGAACCAGCGCTCATCCACCCCCAGGGGGAATGGCAGCATCTCCGCGATCAGCCGGGCGAGTTCGCCCTGCAGAATCTCGCAGGCCAGCGGCGAAAGGAACGCCTCCAGGGCGTGCGACCACACGTCTCCCGAGGCGTTGCGCGCCAGGTCGTCCGGTATGGTGCGCAGCAACTCCGGCCAATAGACCACTTCATCCGGCAGAAATGCCCGGTCCATTTCAATCCGCTTGCGGCCGTCGCGGGTGAGGACCACGATCGGAGACCGCTCCGCGCCGCTGCCCCAGATCGACGGCGCCACCACCAGCCGCATCAGCGGACGCTGGCGCGCGCGGAAGTACTTGGCTTCGTCCATCATGGTGCCGCCGCCGCAGACGAACAAGGCCTCGCATTCCGGTGGGACGTCCTCGAGCGAGGCCAGCATGGGGCCGGGCCAGTGCGCCCGTGCCGCCTCCCGCACCAACGGGTCCGCCCACACCGCGCTGTTTCCGGTGGCTTCAGGCTGCATCGAAACCGATTCCATGCCGGCTCAAAATGGCGATCACGTCATTGACGCTTTGCACGCTCAGCGCTTCTTCCTGGGTGAAGTGGTATCCGAAGGTTTCCTGAACCCCCACGGCGAGAGAGACCACGCCGAGTGAATCCCACGTGTCCACCTGGTCCCGCCGCAAATCCAGGCGGAACTCCGCGGGGTCGATGAGAAAAACGTCGATCACCAGATCTTTGAGTTTTTCCAGGTTGGTCATTTAGGTCCTTTAGATTCGTTGACGCCAATGCAGCAGCTTCCCGTCCAGGTCCTTCAGCGCGCCGCCATCGACTTTGCCGTTGGGCAGCAGCGGGAGCGCGTCCCGGCTCTCGATGCGCAGCGGCCAGTGGGTGCGCGGATGCAGGGCCCGCAGCGCCTGCAGAATCGAGCGGACGGTTTCCTCCGGCGGCACCGGGCAGAGCACCAGCGCAAAGCCGTCCTCGCCGGCGCTGTCGCGGTCGCGGTAGGAGCTGGATTGCCCTGTCCAGTGTTGATTCACAGTGGCAAGCACCTGGGGAATCGCAACCTTTTCCCCGTAGCGTTTGAATACCTCGCCGGGCCTGCCGAGCACGTGCCAGTGCCCGCCAGCATCCTCGCGCCCCAGGTCGCCGGAGGCGATCCACTCGTCGTCGGGGATCGGGCGGCACCCCTCCGAGTCCACCAGCGCGACTCCCCGGTACTCACTGCGAAACAGGATCTCGCCCGCCTCGCCGGTTTTCAATTGCACGCCGGGGATGGGAAGACCGATGTCGGAGGCCTCGCCGCCAGCCTCGGCCGGACGAAGAGTCAGCCGCGGCATCGCCTCGGCGCAGCCGTAGTTATTGAAGATTCTGGCATTGGGGAACATGGCCCGCAGGCGCGGGATGCGCTCCTGGGGAAACCGCCCGCCGGCAAAATGGATGCGCACCACGCCCGGAAACGCCTCTTCGCCCGCCATGCCGATCAGCAGAGGCACCTGGGGGCCAACCAGGCACAGCATGGCGTCGCCAGCGCCGCGCAGGCTGGCCAGCAGGGCGTCCGGCCGACTCAGACCGTGAGTCATCACCAGCCGGCGGCCCGACATGCGGGCCCACAGCCACTGGTTCACAAATGCGTAACAGTACGAAAGCGGCAGGGTCACGATGGTTTCGGCAACCGGTTCGCTCTGCTGCGCCTGGTGCAGCACCGCGGCCAGTCGCTCGGCCCGCCCCTTGCTGCCGACCACGATTCGCGGGCTCCCCGTGCTGCCCGAGGTCAGCAGGCAGAAGCATCCCGTGCGCAATGCCTCCGGGAGGCTCTCCAGCGCACCGGCCACCCAGTCTCGTGGAACCGGGCTCTTTTCGGGGAGATAGGCGAACGTCTCCTCCCCATTCCAGTGCTCTTCCAACCCGTGAAGACTCATCGTCGAGTCTTCGATCAACACTGGCAGGACGGGCAGAACCCCCATGAAATGCCATTTTCTCATAATTGGCGTGGTGGATACGGGGCGGATGCCTTTTCGCCTACGCTTGTAAACTCTCCAGCCCGTCCGGTTTTCCCCTTGACATGTATTAGTAAACTAGTACACTATCGGTATAGATGACTAAAACGATCCAACGTGGACGCGCTTTCGAGTTCCGGTTGGACCTCCGCAGCGGCGTCCCGGTCTATCGCCAACTCATCGATCAGGTGACTGGCGGTATGGCGTCGGGGACTCTGGAGGCGGGCCATCAACTTCCCACCGTCCGTCAGGTGGCGGTCGACCTCTCCATCAACCCCAACACGGTGATGCGGGCGTACCGGGAACTCGAAATCCGGGGCGTGCTGGAAACCCAACAGGGGACCGGCACCTTTATCGGCCAGCAGAAGGTGAAGCGCGATGAACTCGAACGCCAGAGGCAACTCAGCCAACTGGTGGGCGAGTTTGTTTCTCGCGCCGGCGCCGCTGGCTTCACCATCGAAGAACTATTGGAGCAACTCGATGAACGCAGGAACCATTCTGACAAAACCGGGAGATGACGCCATGAAGCCCAACCAGGCACAATTGCGATTGAGTAGTGTTGGAGCCGCTCTGCTCGTGGTCTTTGGAGCCGGCGGCTTCTGTATCACCCGCGTGACCGGCAGCTCTGTTCCCGCCGTTGCCGGCGCACTGCTGGGTCTGTATTTCCTCTTCTCCATCCGCGTGGCCGACCAGTGGGAGCGCGTCGCGGTGTTGCGTTTCGGCCGCTTCACCGGACTGCGGGGACCCGGCCTGTTCCTCCTGGTCCCCATCGTCGACCGCCTGAGCCGCTACGTGGACCAGCGCGTGCGCGTGACCAGCGTTTCCGCTGAATCCACCCTCACGCGGGACACCGTGCCGGTGAACGTGGACGCCATCGTATTCTGGCTGGTCTGGAACGCGGAAAAGTCGATTCTCGAGGTGCAGGATTTCGACCAGGCCATCTCTCTCAGCGCGCAGACCGCGCTGCGCGAGTCCATCGGCCGCCACGAGTTGCACCAGATGGTCGCCGAGCGGGAAATGCTGGGCCGGGAGCTCCAGCGGATTCTCGACGAGAAGACCACCTCCTGGGGCATCACCGTGCAGTCGGTAGAGATCCGCGACGTGCAGATCCCGTCGGCGTTGCAGGACGCCATGTCGCGGCAGGCGCAGGCGGAGCGCGAGCGCCAGGCCCGCGTCATCCTGGGCCAGGCGGAAACCGAGATTGCCGACAAGTTCGCCAAGGCCGCCGCAGTGTACCAGGACAACCCCGTGGCGCTGCACCTCCGCGCCATGAACATGCTCTACGAAGCCATCAAGGAGAGAGGCTCGATGGTGATCGTGCCATCCTCCGCGGTGGAAACCATGGGTTTGGGGGGCTCGCTCGCCACTGCCGCCCTGGGCGGAGCCAGGGTGCCGTAGCCGGCGGGCCGCTCTGTGCGATCGGATACCCCTACCGTGTAAAAAGGTGCTATCTTGACTTCCCGGCGGACCCGGCTCATAGTTGATTTGGAAGCGGGCAGTTGGCGCTTTCAGTACCCCTCTTTCCCTGAACGGGGGGCTAGACGAGATCCCCTTCGCGGGGGAGCCACTCTATAAGGAGGAAGTGCATAGAACCAGTCCACTTCAAGCGGGCGGCTTCCGGCTTCCTCGACTGGCCGGCTACGAGTCCTGACGCGCCAAGATGTTGAGTAGTTTGGCGCCGCGGTAACCACTCCGCATTCCTATCGGCTCGCAGGTACGGTTTTCAGTCATGAGGGGTCGGCGGCCGCCCTTTCATTTTCATCTGCTTTTCCCTTCCCGCACCGACTTCCGCTACACTGGTGGTTCCCTTTCACCGTGAATGCCGTCGAGTTTCAAGGTGTTTCCAAGAGTTACGCGATCTACGACGCTCCGGGCGACCGCCTGACGGAGTTGTTGTCTTTCAATCGTCTCAAGCGCCATCGCGATTTCCCCGCCCTGTGCGACGTCAGCTTCTCGGCGCGGCGCGGCGAAACCTTCTGCATCGTCGGGGAAAACGGCTCCGGGAAAAGCACGCTGCTGCAAATCGTGGCGGGGATCATGCGGCCCACCAGCGGGACGGCTTCGGTCAACGGCCGGGTTTCCGCTCTCCTGGAACTGGGCGCGGGCTTCAATCCCGAGTTCAGCGGACGCGACAACGTCTATCTCAACGGCTCCATCCTGGGCCTCACCAACCGGCAGATCGATCAGCGCTACCGCGACATCGAGGGCTTCGCGGAGATCGGCGAGTTCATCGATCAGCCGGTCAAGACGTATTCCAGCGGCATGGTGGTCCGCCTGGCCTTCGCCGTGGCCATCAATGTCGACCCGGAAGTCCTGCTGGTGGATGAAGCCCTGGCCGTGGGCGATATCTACTTCCGCCAGCGCTGCATGCGCAAGGTGCACGACCTGCGCGCTCGCGGCGTCACCATTCTTTACGTGACCCACGCCACCAGCGACGTGAAGGCGATCGGCGACCGCGCCTTGTGGCTGGATCATGGCCGTGTGGTGGAAGTGGGCGATCCCGGCCACGTGGTGGCCAAATACACCGCCGCCATGACGGAGAAGGACTCCGCCTACCGCCGGCTTCGCCCGGATGACGACACCCCGGCGCAGGCGGCTGGCGCCTCGCCCGGCGGCGGGGATTTCGCCATCGTCGATTCGATCCCCAATATCGACCACCGCCACGGCGACGGCCGCGCCGAGATCATCGGCATCGCCGTGCTTGACGAGGATGGCCGCCGCCTCGACATGCTGGCGCCCTCCAGCGCCATGTGCGTGCGCATCAGCGCCCGCGCCAGGGAGGAACTGGCCATGCCGATGGTCGGTTTCATGCTGCGCAACCAGTTGGGAATGGATTTCGCCGGCACCAATACGGCGCGCGAGGGACGGCGCCTCGCGCCGCTGCGGGCCGGGGAAATCGTCACCGTGGATTTTTACGTGGACCTGCCGGAGCTGTATCCCGCATCGTTTTCTTTTTCCCCGGCGGTTGCCGACGGCACCCTGGAGGACTACCGCATGTGCGATTGGATCGACAACGCGCTGGCCCTGGAGATGGCGCGCTCCGCCCAGGGCACCTATGGCTACATCCACCTGCCCTGCCGGGTGGATGTGAACCCGCGCGCCAGGGAGACCAGCCGTGTCTGAGTTCACCGGTGAGCGCCTGATTCCTGGAAGCGTGGATATCGACCTCCTCAACGAGCACCTGGCGCGGTATGCCTTCGCGGCGCGCCTGGCCCGCGGCAAGCGCGTGCTGGATGCCGGGTGCGGGGCGGGTTACGGATCCGCCGAGTTGGCCGGGGCGGCGGATTCGGTGGTGGGCGTGGACGTGGCGCCGGAAGCCATAGCCTTCGCTACCGCCAACTACCAGCTTCCCAACCTGCGGTTCGAACAGGCGTCCTGCACGGCTCTGCCCCACGCCGCCGGCCGATTCGACCTGGTGGCCGCCTTCGAGGTGATCGAGCACCTGGCGGACTGGCGCGGGTTCCTGGCCGAAGCCCGGCGCGTGCTCTCGCCCAACGGCCAACTGGTGGTTTCCACGCCCAACCGGCTCTATTACACCGAGTCGCGCGGCCTCCAGGGCGCCAACCCGTTCCACGTCCACGAGTTCGATTTCGCGGAGTTCTCCGCCGAATTGCAGGCCGTCTTTCCGCACGTCTCCCTGTTTCTGGAGAACCACGTGGAGGGCGTCACCTTCCAGCCGCACGCGCCCGGCAACATGGTCGAAGTGCGAGTGGATGCCGGCGAACCGGCGCCCGACGAGTCCCATTTCTTCGTGGCGGTCTGCGCCAACCGGCCGCAATTGGGCAACCCTACGTTCGTGTATGTGCCGCGCGCCGCCAACGTGCTGCGCGAGCGGGAGCGCCACATCGCGCTGCTGGAAGGAGAACTGGCCACCAAGGACCAGTGGCTCGGCAAGGCCCAGGCCGACCTGGCGGCGTTCGACCGCGAGCACCAGAAACTGCTGGCCATGCACCGCGGCCTGCTGGAAGACCTGGAGCGCGCCAACCTCTGGGCCGCCGCGCTGGACCGCGAACTGGAAGAGCGCCGCGCCCGCGTCACCGGGCTCCAGGAGGAATTGGCCGCCGAGCAGGAAAGCGCTCGCGCCACGGCGGAAGGCTACGCCGCCAAGGTCGCCGAGCTGGAGCTGGATGTCCGCGCCAGGACGCAGTGGGCCATCGATACCGAAACGCGCCTCACCGCCGAGGTAAGGCGGCAGACCGCCGCGCTGGGAGCTGCAGTGGAGCAGTTGCATCGCACCGAAAAGGAACTCGAGGAACGGACCGCCTGGGCGCTCGAGTTGCAGGAGGAAGCGCGCCGGCTGGGCGGGCAGGTGGCCCTTGTCCGCGCCTCCCGTTGGATGAAGCTGGGCCGCAAGGTGGGTCTGGGCCCGGATATCGCCGCCAGTTGACATGCCGTTTCTGAAACGCTTTTTACGGGCGCTGCCCCTGCTGCTGCTCTCCCCCCTGCTGGTGATGGCGGCGGCCCTGGCGATTCTCCTGACCGACATCTTGTGGAAGGCTGTGCACTGGAGCCGGCGCCGCGCGGTGGCGGATCCGCCGCTCAGGCTGGCGCCCACGGCCGCCTCAGTGGTCATTCCCAACTGGAATGGCAGGGATCTGCTGGAGAAGTATCTGCCCTCGGTGGCCGCGGCCATGGCGGGCAACCCGGACAACGAGATCATCGTGGTCGACAACGGGTCTTCCGATGGCAGCGCGGATTTCGTGCGGGCGGCATTTCCTCAGGTGAAACTGCTGGCCCTGCCCGTGAACCTCGGTTTTGGCGGCGGGTCGAACGCGGGCTTCCGCGCGGCCAAAAACGATATCGTAGTGCTGCTGAACAGCGACATGCGGGTGGACGCCGGGTTCCTGGCGCCGCTTCTGGAAGGTTTTGCCGATCCGCTGGTCTTCGCCGTCAGTTGCCAGATCTTCTTCAGCGACCCGGCGCGGGTGCGCGAGGAAACCGGACTGACCCAGGGCTGGTGGCAGGATGGCGGCCTGCGGGTGCGCCACCGCATCGACGATGGCTTGGACGGCCTGTTTCCGTGCTTTTACGGCGGCGGCGGTTCCTGCGCCTTCGATCGCGCCAAATTCCTGGAGCTGGGCGGCTTCGACCCGCTCCTGGCGCCCTTCTACCTGGAAGATACCGACCTGGGGTACCTGGCCTGGAAACGCGGCTGGAAGGTCTACTACCAGCCCCGCAGCGTGGTCTGGCACGAACACCGCGGCACCATCGGGAAGCGCTTTGGCGAGCGCCGGATTCAGGCCGTTCTCAAGACCAACTTTCTGCTGTTCTCCTGGAAGAATATTCACGAGTGGGGCAAGCTGGCGCGGCATTTCGCGTTCGCCTGGGCGGGCGCGTTGCTGAGCGTGGCGTTCGGGGAGGTCCCCACACGGCCGGAGCCGGCCACTCTGGCGAGGGCGTTTCTGCGGTTGCCGCGCGCCACCCGGTCGCGCTGGCGGGCCCGCTCGCTGGCCCGGATCACCGACAGCGAAGCCTTCCGGCGGCCCCTGGGCGGCTACTTCCGCGACCGGTTCGCGCCCATGGAAGCCGCTCCCGCACGCCTGCGCGTGCTGCTGGTTTCGCCCTACCCCATCTGCCCTCCGGTGCACGGCGGCGGCGTCTTCATGTATCAGACGTTGACGGAGATGGCCCGGCTGGCCGAGGTCCACGTAGTGGAGTTGCTGGAGGAACCGTGGCAGGAGCGCGACAACCTGGAGTTGCGGCGCATCTGCGCCTCGGCCGAATGGCTGGTGCGGCCCAGCGGCATGCCCCGCGATTTCGGCTCGCTGCGGCCGCGCGCCGTCCGCGAGTTCTCAAGCGGCGATCTGGATTGGCTGATCCACCGGCAACTCTACGCCCGGCAGATCGACGTGCTGCAACTGGAGTACACGCCGCTGGCGCAGTATGCGGGCCGATACCGGCGCATCGCCACGGCGCTGTTCGAGCACGACGTCTACTTCCAGTCGATTGCCCGCGGCTTGCGGCACGCGGCGGGCTGGATCGACGGACTGAAGGCGCGCATCGAGTACCTGCGGGCGCTGCGCTTCGAGTTGCGGGCACTGCCAGGCTTCGACCAGGTGCAGGTGTGCACTCCGGCCAATCGCGACTACCTGCTGGGTTTCCGTCCGGCTCTGGCGGCGCGGGTGCGCGCCGGCCTGCGCGCCGGCATCGTCACCTCGCGATACCAGTTCCAAACCGGGGACCGCGAGCCTTTGACCATGCTGTTCGTGGGAAGTTTCCGTCACGAACCCAACCGCGTCGCCCTCGATTGGTTCGCCCGCCAGGTGCTGCCGCTGATTCTGGCGCGCCAGGCGACGGCCAGACTGGTGGTGGCCGGGAGCGATCCGCCGCCCGCGCACGCCTATGACGACCTGGCCGCCAATCTGGAGATGCTGGGTTACGTGGACGAGGTTCGCGCCCCGCTGGGGCGGTACAGCGTTTTCGTATGCCCCATCCTGAGCGGCTCGGGCGTTCGGGTCAAGCTGCTGGAGGCTTTTGCGGCGGGCATCCCGGTGGTCTCCACCACGGTTGGGGCCGAAGGGCTGGCGGCCAGGGACGGGGAAATCTGCCGCCTGGCGGATTCCGCGGCGGGGTTTGCCGAAGCCGTCCTGAAGCTGTGGGAGAATCCAGGGGAGGCCGGTCAAATGGCCCGGCGCGCGCGCAGTGACGTGGAGGCAAACTGGGATATGACGGCCATCACCGGAAAGCTGGTTCAGAGCTACGGCGAAATGGTGCGGGAGAAACGGAAGTGAGGGGGCTCCTGGGGCAGGCGTGCAACCCGCGGCCGGCGGAAGGCGGGTTACAGACCCGCCTCCCAACGCCCGGCTACTTGCGCTTCAGATCTTTCTTCAGGCGGTTGACGATGTCGGCGGCAGTGCGGTCCAATTCCTTGGCAATCCCGCTTTTTGGGGGATCGTATGTCGACCACAGCACCTGGCGGGATTTGGCGTCCACCAGGAAAACGGTGCCCTTGTTGCGGCCGAAGGATGACATCCCGCCCGCCGGCGCCACCTTGTTCTCCGGTTCCTGCAGGAAGGGATTCGGCGCGGCCTCGGGTTCGGCCTTGTCGGCCTTGTCGTCCTTGGCCGGAGCAGGGACGGCTGGCTTCTCCGGTTGGGGAGTGGGCGAAATGGTCTCCAGCTTGTCCTGGAACCGTTCGCCGATCTGGTCGGTCAGGACGACATCGGCCAGCTTGGGGTCCGTCACCACCTGGAGCACATGCCCATTGGTCAGCCGGTTGGCCAGGTACTGGTCCAGCCCGCGCGACATCGAGAGCACGTACACCGTCCGGGCCGTGTCCAGGTCCGCGGCGCACAGGAGCGCGCCGGAACCGCATAAGAGTAGCATCAACCGCTTCATTGGTCTCATGATATCAGCCGCCCGCGGCGGCATTCTCACCCTACAGACGCGCGGGCTGGCGGAAAAGTCGGAGGCGCATGTATAAAGGACAGTCCATTACCGTCATCATCCCCTGCCTGAACGAGGAGCAGGGCATTGAGGGCGTGCTCCGCGCCATGCCGGAGTTCGTGGACCAGGTCATCGTGGTGGATAACGGCTCGACCGACCGCACCTCGGACGTGGCCCATTCGCTGGGCGCCCAGGTGATCCGCGAGAATGTGCGCGGCTACGGCCGCAGCTACAAGCGCGGGTTCGCCGATGCGACCGGGGACCTGATCGTCACCCTGGACGGCGACCACAGCTATCCGGTGGACGCGCTGAGCTACCTGCTGGAGGCGTTTCTGCACCTGGGCGTGGATTTCCTGAATGCCTCGCGGTTTCCGGTGCGCGATTCCGGCGGCATGAGCTTCCGCAACCGCATCGGGAACGTGATCCTGTCGCTGGCCGTATCGATCCTCTTCCTGCATTGGGTGCGCGATTCGCAGTCGGGTATGTGGGTGTTCCGCCGGCGAATTCTGAAGGATATGAAGCTGGTCTCCGACAGCATGTCGTTTTCCGAGGAAATCAAGATCGAGGCGCTGCGCAACCCCGCGATACGCTTCGGCGAAATCGCCATCATGTACTCGTCGCGGCTGGGCGAATCGAAGCTCAACCCGTGGAAAGACGGCTTTGGGAATCTCTGGTTCCTGGTGAAGAAGCGCTTTTTCCGATGACCGGCCTGGCCCCATGACCATCAGCGCCATCATCCCGGTTTGGAACGGCGAGGATATGCTGCGCCGCCTGCTGGCATCGCTCGCCCGCCAGACGGTCGAGGTGGCCGAATGGCTGGTGGTGGACAACGGGAGCGAGGATGGCGCGCCGGAGGCCGCGCGGCGCCTGGGCGCGCGGGTGATTCCCATGGGGCACAATGCGGGGTTTGCCGCCGCCGTGAACCGTGGCATCCGGGAGGCCCGCGGCGAATGGGTCGCGGTGCTGAATGCCGACGTGGAACTCAGCCCCTGGTATCTTGCCCAACTGGCCGGCGGGATGACGGAAACCGGCGCCTGGTTCGCCACCGGGAAACTGCTGGCTGCCGGGTCGAAGGCCCGCATCGACGGCACTTTCGACGCCGTGTGCCGCGGTGGCACCCCCTGCCGCGTGGGTCACGGGCAGGCCGATGGCCCGGCGTTCCGGACGCGGCGGTCCATCTGGTCGGCACCCTGGACCGCTGCGCTCTTCCGGGCCGACCTGTTCCGGCGCATCGGCGGGCTGGACGAAAGATACGAATCCTATCTGGAAGATGTGGATTTCGGGCTGCGCTGCGCTCGCGCCGGCCTGCCGGGAATCTACGTGCCGGAGGCCCTGGCGTGGCACCGCGGCAGCGCCTCGCTGGGTCGCTGGCACCCCGAGACGGTGCGGCGCATCGCCCGCAATCAGGTCTTTCTGCTGGCCCGCCACTACCCCAAGCCGGCCCTGTGGCGCCAGGCCTGGGCGATCCTGGTGGCTCAGGCGCTTTGGGGCGCCCTCGCCGTGCGACACGGGGCCCCTCTGGCCTGGGCGCGCGGCAAATGGCAGGGGATTCGCGGTTTTTCCGCTGCGCGCGGCTCCGAGTTGTTTGAAATCGGGGCGCTGGACGAACTTTTGCGGGCGGGGGAGCGTCTGATTCGTGAGGCGCAGAGTACCGGAGTGCAGGATTGGTACTGGCGAGTGTACTTTTTGCTGACTCCCGGTGGGGAAAAGTGACACATGGCGGAATGCGGAATCGTCATCGTCACCTATAATTCGGAGAAGGAAATCGGGGCCTGCCTGGAGGCGGCCCTGGCATCCGGGGCGGATGTGGTAATTATCGACAACGCCTCGGAAGACGGGACCCGTGAGGAAATCGCCCGTTCCGGCGCCACCGGGCGGGGCGCGCGGCTGATTGCCAACCCGTCCAACCGGGGCTTCGCAGGCGCGGTAAATCAAGGGTTTGCAGCCCTGGACGCGCCGTTTGTCCTGCTTCTGAACCCGGATGCGGTGCTGCGAACCGGCTTGACCGCGCTGCGGGACGCCTGCGCACAGCCCGGCGCGGCCGGCGCGGGAGGCCGGCTGGTGGATTCGGCGGGGCATTCGCAGACCGGTTTCATGATCCGCAGGCTTCCCACGCCGGCCGCCCTCAGTTTGGAAGTCCTCTTGCTGAACCGTATCTTTCCGGGCAACCGGATCAACCGGCGGTACCGGGGATTGGACCTGGACGATTCGCTGCCGCTCGAAGTGGAGCAGCCGGCGGGGGCATTTCTGATGGTCCGCCGGGCGGTTTGGGAGGAATTGGGCGGCTTCGAGGAGGGTTTTTTCCCTCTCTGGTTCGAGGATGTGGATTTTTGCCGCCGCGCAATAGACCGGGGCTACCGTCTGTACTATTGCCCTCAGGCGGTTGCGGAGCACTCCGGGGGACATTCCCTGAGTCGATTGGGACTGGAGATGTGCCGGTTTTATTGGTATCGTAGTTTACTGAAGTACTCAGCCAGGCACTTCAGCCCGGTAGCGTTTCGGGCGCTGAGCCTGGCAGTGGTAACGGGCTCCATTCTTCGGGGTGTTGCGGAATCGGTGTTGTGCCGGAGCCTGAAACCCATGGCCGCTTACGGGAATGTGGCGCAGCTTGCTAGCCGGTGTCTTTTTCTGGGCTGGAAGATGTAGAGACGCTTCGATACGGCGGCCCGTGTCGAGTTGGAAGCGGATGCACGGCGAGGAACGGTCACCGGGGTTTTAGTTCATGGCGCAAAACGACTGCATCTCTGTCACGATTGTCACCTACAACAGCGGCCGTTTTATCAAGCGATGCCTCGAATCCGTCCTGGCGCAACGCTATCCCAATAAAGAAATTATCGTGGTGGACAACGGCTCCACCGATGGCACCATCGACATCCTGGAGCAGTTCGAAGACCGCTGCCGCGTCTATTACAACGACGACAACGTGGGTTTCGCCGCCGCCCAGAATCAGGCCATCCGGCTCTCCAACGGAGACTGGGTGCTCACCTTGAATCCGGACGTCCTGCTGCTTCCCAACTTCATCCAGGCCCTGATCGACGCCGGCCAGTTCGACCCGCGCATCGGCAGCGTCTGCGGGAAGCTGCTGACCATGACTTCGCATTTCGAGATCCCCGAAAAGCCGGTCGTGGATTCCACCGGAATCTACTTCAACCCCATGCTGCGCCACCTGGACCGCGGCAGCCAGGAAGTCGACAACGGGCACTACCTGCAATACGAGTATGTCTTCGGCGCCACCGCGGCCGCGGCCCTCTACCGGCGCGCCATGATCGAGGACATTTCGCTGGACGGCGAGTTCTTCGATTCCGATTTCTTCGTCTATCGCGAGGACGCCGACGTGGCCTGGCGCGCCCAGTTGATGGGCTGGAAATGCCTGTACGCGCCCTATGCGCGCGGCTATCATGTCCGCAAGGTGCTGCCCGGCAATCGCCGCGCCCTGCCGCCCGAGATCAACATGCACTCGGTGAAGAACCGTTTCCTGATGCGCATCAAGAACATCTCGCCCAACCTTTACTTCCGCAACTGGTTTTCCATCACCACGCGCGACCTGCTGGTGGTGATGTGCTGTGTGCTCTGGGAGCACACCTCGCTCAAGGCGTTCTGGCTGCTGGTGAAGAATCTGCGCCGGGTGATGGCCAAGCGCCGCGTGGTGCAGGCGCACCGCCGGGTGGACGACGCGTACATGGCGAGCTGGTTCCAGTACCAGCCCGTGAGCAAGCAGGCGCCCAAGAAAATGGTGCGCATGCTGTCGCGCTCGGAAGCCGCGCGGACCTAGCCCGCCGTGCGCATCGCCCTCCTCGGCACGCGCGGCATCCCGGCCAACTACGGCGGATTCGAAACTTTCGCTGAAGAACTCTCGACGCGCCTCGCCGCGCGCGGCCACCAGGTGACGGTCTACTGCCGCCAGCGCTCCGCCGCCGACTTGTACCGCGGCGTGCGGTTGCAATACGTCCCCACCATCCGCCACAAATACTTCGACACGCTGGCGCACACCTTCCTTTCGACGCTCCACCTGCTCTTCCACCGCGCCGATGTGGCGCTCTACTGCAACGGCGCCAACGCCGTTTTCACCCTCGCGCCTCGCCTGCTGGGGATTCCCGTGGCGCTCAACGTGGACGGCATCGAGCGCCTGCGCAAGAAGTGGAACCGCGCCGCCAAGGCGTGGTATCTGGCGAGCGAGCGTCTGGCCACCTGGTTCCCGCAAGTGGTGGTGACCGACGCCGAGACCATCCGAAGCTACTACCGCGAGCGCTACGGCAAGGACAGCGTATTCATCCCCTACGGCGCCCCGGTCGGCAAGGTGGCCACCGCCGATGTGCTGCCCACGCTCGGCCTGGAACCCGGCCGCTACTTCCTGTACGTGAGCCGGATGGAGCCGGAGAACCATCCGCTGGAAGTGCGGGAGGCGTTCGAGCGGGTGGACACGCCGCTGAAGCTGGCGCTGATCGGCGACGCGCCCTACGCCCACGAATACATCCGCCGCGTGCGCGCGACGCGTGACCCGCGCATCGCCATGCCGGGCGCGGTTTATGGCGCCGGATACCACGAACTGGGCTCGCACTGTTTCGCCTACATTCACGCCACCGAGGTCGGCGGCACGCACCCCGCGCTAATCGAAGCCATGGGCCGCGGCGCGCTGGTGCTCTACCGCAACACCCCGGAGAACGCCGAAGTGGCCGGCGGCGCGGGGATTCCCTTCGAACCCGGGGACCTGCGGGCGAAGCTGGCCCAGGTAGCGCAGATGGGCGACGCCGAGCGCGCGGCGTTTGGCGCGCGGGCCATGGAGCGCGTGCGCGAGCGGTATTCGTGGGACGCCGTGACGGACCGGTATGAGGAGATGATGCGGGGGATAGCGGGCTGACTACGGCCGCCCAATCAAGCGGCCGGCGATGGGCTCGATCGGGCGCTCCGCCCGCCGGCGCTGGGGGATACTCGCCACGACGACCGCGAAATGCCGGGATTACTGGAGCGCGCGGGATGCGGACTCGCCGAAAAGGCGATCCCAGGTGAGCAGACACCGGAAGCCGGCGTCCACTGCCGCTTTCACCAGATTGCCATTGGAGAGCGCCTTCCAGCCGCGATTCCCGGCGGTGTCGCAGGGAATTCCCAAACCCGTCAGGACCGGTGCAAGATGCACGTCCATGTTGGCATCAAGCAGCCACATGAAAGGACTTGGTGAGCTCGGATGCGACCCTCAAGACTTCCGGCAGAGCCTCGCGTGGAAAGTCGATACCGAAGGAGTCGTCGATCTCTCCAAGAGACATGCCGCCCGGTGCCGCGAATGGCCAGCTTTCCGCCCAGGATCTCGGGATCGGCTACGATCCACCGGTAGTCCTTGTAAGCGGTTGGTTGCCAGTCGGGCATCGCGTTCACGTTTTCATTCTACGCGCCGGTCGAGGCCCGAGTCATTCAGTCTCCTCTCTCACCAGCACCCAGATTCGCTTGAGAGGCAATTCCGCCTTGATCTCTTCGTCGAGCCGCTCGTAGTTTTGCAGGATCGCATCCACCAGGTCGCCCTGATCCCACAGCCGGATCTTGAAGAAAGCGTTTCGCGCGTCCTGCTTCACCGGCTGGGTGAACCCGCCCCACGACACCAGAAGGCCCTGCTGAGAATCGAACTTGGACACGACGCCGTGGAGTTCGTTGAACGTACCCTGCCCCTCGGCGTCCTTACCTGACTTGACCTGTACACAAAGGCGGGGTGGGTCGAACCCGAGTAATCCTGAACCGGCCAGAATGTCCACTCCCCCATCGGGTCCGGGGGGCGAAAGCTTGGTCTTGAACCCCTGCGCCCTTAAGACTGCGTCCACAAGGCGGGCCAGATCGTGGCGTTTGAAGTTGGCCTGGATGAACTTGAGGATCTCATCATGTGCCGTCAGGCCCAGATCGACCGCGTCATCACCCCCGACTTCGGCTTCGGCAATATCCGCCGCAACTCCAGGAGCCAATGGGGTCAACCCGAGAATCGTGCTTACCCGGATTTCGGCGTCATTGCGATGAACCCTGATCACCGTGCGCGGTATGTTAATTGAGCGGAGTATGTCTTCGGGGAGAGCGGACCTCGGAACCGTCTTGAGCCACTCGACGCCGCGGATGTGCATTACGTTTGGGGCAACCTTCTTGTACTGGTAGTCGCCGGTGATTCGGCCAAACTCGATCGCCGATTCGGTCTTGAGGGGCAGCGCAACCAGATCGCCCTTTTGGATCTCTCGTGCGAAGCTCCAAACCTGGCCTAGTTGTGCGCTGACCTGCCTTTCGCTTTCGAGCGGATATGTCTCCCTATAGAGTGTCCGCAGGTCGTCCTTCGTGCGGCAAGCGGAGTAGTCGGGAAGCTCGTTCCATCCAATACAGACAAGCTGCTCCTTGACGGCTGTCTCCTCCTGCTCGCCACGCCCGCCCGCCCGGCCTAGATCCGATCTTCCGGCGCCGGCTCAGTCGCCGGAACCTTGTCCAGTGCCGCGACGAATCGCTCACGGCTGCCGCGTGCGGCCATCTGTTCCACGTGGGCCCAACCGGACGCCTGCTCGGCCAGCGCCGCCGCCACGATGCGTTCCACTGAAACCTGCTGTCTCGCCGCCATCTCGGCAATCTGCCGGTACACGGCGTCGGGAACCGTCACGCTGAGGGTCATGATGCCTCTCCTATTATTGCAAGGAACTCCTGCGGGGTGACAGTGCGAATGCCGAACCGTTCGGCTCCCACGAAGTCCTTTGCATTGAAGGTGACCAGGAAATCGGCCCGGCTCTCCACAGCCAGTTCCAGGACGAAATCGTCCTTCGGGTCGGGGAGGAACGGGCGCCAAAGGAAGAATATGGGGCGGAGGTTCGCAGTGGTGCAAAGGAATTCCAGGACTCGATCAATGTCGTCATCGCTCAGCGCCCGGCCTCCGCAGACCCGCTTGATCGTCTGTTCATATTCCAGAACCAGCGGCACCGAAAGATTGAGGCTCCAGCGCTCGTCGCCCACCATCCGCAACAGGCGGTGGGAAGCGCCCTTGCTAGAGAGCAATCCAGCCACCAGCACGTTCGTGTCGATAACGACTTGGTACACGGATCATACCAGTCTACGCCCCGGGGACCCCGGCCGCCTCCCGCGCTCCCCCTATAATTGAAACAGGTGGGGAAATACTTCGTACAGAATTTTGGGTGCCGGGCCACGCAGGCGGATGGCGCGGCTGTGGAAGCGCTGCTCGCGGCTAAGGGCTTCGAGGCGGCCGGGGACCGCGTCTCCGCCGACCTGGTCGTGCTGAACACCTGCACGGTCACCTCCGCGGCCGATGACGATGTCCGCCAGGCCATCCGCCGCGTGCACCGCGAAAACCCGCAGGCGCGCATCCTGGTCACGGGGTGCTACGCCCAGCGGGCGCCGCAGGAACTCTCCGGGATGCCGGGCGTCGAATGGGTGGTGGGGAACTCGCACAAGGGCCAGATCGCCGACCTGGTGAGCCCCGCAGGCGCGCCCGCTCCCTACCACGGCAATGTTTTCGTGGGCGATATTTTTGCCGAGCAGGACTTCCTCTCGGCTCCGGTCGAGGACGCCTCGGGCGATCGCACGCGGCCAAACCTGAAGATCCAGGACGGCTGCAACAACCGCTGCTCGTTCTGCATCATCCCGTTCGTGCGCGGACGGAGCCGCAGCGCACCGGCTGATGACGTGGTGGCCCAGGTGCGCGGCCTGGCCGGGCGGTACCGCGAGGTGGTTCTGAGCGGGATCAACCTGGGCCGCTGGGGGCGCGAACCGGGCGGTTTCCTGCGTCTGGCGGGGCTGCTCCGCCGGTTGCTGGCCGAAACCGGGATCGAGCGGTTGCGCCTGAGTTCCGTCGAGCCCATGGACTTTTCCGATGACCTGCTGGAGCTGATGGCCGCCGAGCCGCGCATCGCCAGGCATGTGCACACCCCGTTGCAGAGCGGATCGGATGCGATTCTGCGGCGCATGCACCGGAAATACCGGCCGCGCCACTACAGCGAGCGCGTGCTCAAGGCCCACGGCCTGATGCCGGATGCCGCCATCGGTGCCGATGTGATGGTGGGCTTCCCGGGCGAAACGGACGCGGATTTCGCCGCCACCGTGCAGCTAGTCGAGGCGCTGCCGTTCACGTACCTGCACGTTTTCACTTACTCCGAGCGGCCCGGCACGCCCGCCGCCGAAGCCGTCGGCAGCGTTCCCATCTCCGTGCGGAAAGACCGGAACCGGCTGCTGCGCGAGCTGGCTGCGGCCAAGAACCGCGCCTTCCGCGACAGCATGGTGGGGCGCACGCTCTCCGCCGTTACGCTGCACCAGCCGGGGATGGCGCTGACGGGGAACTATCTGAAGGTCACGCTTGCCCGCGAGCGGGAGGCGAATGCCATCGTCGATCTGCGGATCGGCGGGCTCACCCGCGATGGCCTGCGCGAGGCCGCGGAGTAACCGGGGCGGCGCCGGGTTACTCAGAAAAGCAGCTTCAGCGCGAACTGCACCCGCCGCGGATCCTGCGCCGAAACCACCTGCCCGAATGTGGGCGACCCGGCGAAGTTATCCGGAAGGTTCAGGTTCGTGCGGTTCAGGGCATTGAAGAACTCCGTGCGGAACTGGAGGTTCAGCCGGTCCGTGACGGTGGTGTTCTTGACGATCGACAGGTTCACCGTCCGCTGGCCCGGGCCATCCAGAATGTTGCGGCCCGCGTTGCCGAAATGCCCATAGGGCGGGACGGCGAATGCCGCGGTGTTGAACCATTCCTGAGGCGTGGGACCGGTGAGCCTGGCGTTGCCGGCCACATTCGGCCGGTCGCCGGCGCCGAAGCCCAGTTGCGAGATGCCCGTATTGGTGTTGTCGGTGTCCGGCAGCAGCGCCACCGTGAACGGCCGGCCGGTCTGAAACGTCAGCACGCCGAAGGTCTGCCACCCGCCCAGCAGGCGATGGCCCTTGAAGGCCGCCAGATCGTAGGCGTAGCCCAGCGTGAATCGCTGGCGCATGTCGAAATCCGAGCGGCCGCGTTCCGCGCTCAGGTCGTAACTGTTCTGCGGAAAGTTCGGGTCGCCGGTCGAGTTGAAGAACCCGGAAGCGTCGTCGATCGACTTAGCGTAGGTGTACGACGCCAGCATCGACAGGCCTTTTGAAAGCCGCTGCTGGAAGCGCGCTTGCAGACTGTGGTAAGTCGAGTTGGCCTGCGACTCGATGATGTCGATCTCGGAGAACCGCGGGTTCGGTCCAGGGTTCTGTTGATTCGCCGACGGGGGCGGCTGGTTGATATTGCGCGAGTCGATCAGATGCGTACCCTTCGATCCCACGTAGGCTATCTCGATCACCCGCGGGCTGCCAAGCTGGCGCTGCACGCCGAAGTTCCAGTGCTGCATGTAAGGCGTGCGAAGGTTGCGCTGGAAGGCGATCGCCGATCCGGGATAGGGAAACGGAAAGCCGCTGGGGAACGGGTTCGCCAGCGACAGGTTCACCAGCCCCTGAATCGGATAGTAGAGATTGAAATTGTAGTAAGGCTGGCTGAAGTAGATGCCTTCGCCGGGCGCCAGAGAGGATTGGTCGCAATAGATCCCATACGCCGCGCGGAGTGCGGTGGTGTTACGCCCGCCCGGCGACCACGCCGCGCCGATCCGGGGCGCCATGTTATGGTAGTCCGGATTGTAACCGCCCCGCGGGAATCCGCCCTGACCCAGTTGCGCGAGCGAGCCGGTCGCCGGGTTGTAGGCATCCGCGCGGCCCGCGGCGTCGGCGGCGGGCGAGTTGTACTCGTATCGCAGGCCTACCGTCAGCGACAGATCCTGCCGGACGCGCCAGGTGTCGGTCGCGAAGAAATCGTAGCTGTGGGTGCGCAGGTGCTGCGGATTGTTCTCCGTGGCGCCCCCGGTTTCCGTGGGTGCGCCGAGCAGTAACTCCTCCAGCGGGTTGCCCAGCAGCAGCCCGGTGAAGTTGAAGAACCCGCGGGATTCGATATCGCGGTACGCGTTCTGTTGCAGCAGACGGACGTCGAATCCAATCGTCGCCAGGTGCCGGCCCTTCACCCAGACCAGGTTGTCGGCGGCCTGATAGGTGTTGGTGGTCCCGTGCTCGGGACTGGTCGGTTCCTCGCCAATGGCCGAGTAGCCATTCACCGAGGTCAGCGTCATGCCCCAGTCGCGCGGATTCGCGGATAGCTCCGGAAGACCAAGCCGGTGGTTGACGCTGGTTCCCTGGTTCTGGGGGTAGTCGCCGTTCGAGACGCGGTTCAGGGTCAGCCGCAGTTCATTCGCCAGATTCTGCGCCACGGCGCGCCGCTCGCCTAACGAGGCGTTTTGCGAACGGCTCGGAATGCGGAGGCCGTAACCCGGCACCGTGGGGTCTCCCGGCGAGCCGGCGAACGGCTCGAACAGCGTGTCATCCACGAAGCTATAACGGGCGAATAGAGGGAAGGAGCGCCCGAAGTAGTGGGCCATCTGCACGTCGAACTGGTTCCGGCCGTCGGTGAGCGATGGCGAGGATACGAAATCCGCTCCGGCCGCCTCGCGGTTCGGCTGCGGATACAGCGCCGCAATCCCGGCGCCGATCGGGCTCAAATAGTACTGCGGCAGCTTGCCGCCGGGGATGGGCTTCCCGGTGGTGGGGTCTATCGCCGGCAGGGCGCTTTCGGAGAAGTCGCCGCCACGCTCGGCCAGGGACGGCACATTGGCGATCAGCGTCTGCCCGGCCGCCATGCGCGTGCCCTCGTAGTCGGCGAAGAAGTTCGTCTGGTTCCTGACCAGCGGGCCGCCCAGTGTCCCGCCGAACTGGTTGCGCTGGTATGCGGGCGCCGGTTGGCCGGAGGGCGCGAAGAAGTTGTTCCCATCGAGGGCGCCATTGCGGAAGAACTCATACGCGCTGCCGTGAAACTGGTTGCCGCCGTCGCGCGTGAGCACGCTGATTTGTCCGCCGGCGTTTCTGCCGAAGCTGGCGTCGTAGGTGGAGTTGGCGGCTTCGAACTCGAGGATTCCGTCCAGGGGCGGCGTCACGCCCACGCCATTCAGCTTCGGATCGCCATTGTAGGCACCGTCCAGCAGGAAGTTGTTCGAGTCCTCGCGCGCTCCGTTGACGCTGATGGAGAACGCGCCGCGAACCGATCCCGCCGAGCCCTCCGCCGCCGGCAGTACGCCTGGCAGCAACAGGCTGAGCTGGTAGAAATTGCGCCCGTCGAGCGGCAGGCCCTGGATCTCCCGCGCGTCAATGACGCCGCCCATGGCCGGCGATTCCGCGCGCACCATCGAAGGGAGCCCGGGCTGCCAGATCATCCCCGCCTCCGGGTTGGTCCGGATCTCCAGTCCGATATTGACGCTGACCTGGTCGCCCACGTCGATCGTATACGTCCCGGCGAATTTCCTGAATCCGGTGCATTCCGCTTCCAGCCGATATTCGCCCGGCGGGATGGAGGCTATCGTAAACGCTCCGTGTTCGTCGCTGGCGGCGTCCCGTTTGGCGTTGGTTTCCAGGCTGGTCAAGGTGATCCTGGCTCCCGCCACCGGCGAGCCGTCGGGACCCGCAATCACCCCGCGAACAACGCCCACCACGGTCTGGGACTGCGCGGCTCCCATGAAGACGATGATGGCGATGGCGAATCTCAAGCGGCTCATAAGCGAGTCCTCTGCAATGGTTGTCAACCCCCGTATTCTTGAGTGTAGCGTTGACCGGGGGCCGCGGGCTTCAAGGGAGTCATCCCTGGCCGGCCTGCCGTTTGGAAGGAGCGGCCAGACCAATTGCCGCGCCCGCCATGCGGCGCATCCGGGGGAATCTGTCCACCCTCTATAGAACGCCCGACGGCGGCGAATTGTTCCCGGGGATCGCCAATCGCCCGATGAACGCCGCCGCCAGCAACAGCAGGCCGAGGAGTTGTCCCCACCCGGTGTAGCGCAGCTCGGCGGCGTCGTCATAGGTGAACTGGATGCGTGTGTCGCCGCTCGCCCGCGGTTCGGCCACCATCAGGCCCAGCGCATCGGCGTGCAGCGGCACGGGCCGCCCGGCGGCGGCGGCGCTCCAGCCGGGGGCGTAACTCATCTGCACGGAGAGGCACTGGCGCGCCTCGAGCGTGGCGTCTACTTCGAACCGGTGCTCATCCATCCAGCGCAGCCGCGCCTCGGGCAGCGATGCGTCGTCCAGCGCTTCCACATAGGGGACCAGCGGCGCCACGTCAAGCCCGTGCGCCGGCGCGCGCCGCACCTCCTGCGCCGGGAGGATGACGTGCGCCAGCGACGGGGAGCGGCCGGGGACGCGATAGATCGCGTCGTCTCCGTCGCGCCACAGCACCGGCATGTGGCCCTCGAACTTCGCCGGGTTGGCGAAGGGCTTGTAAGTCTCCTGGCTCTTCGGTCCGGAGACGCCCACCGCCGACGCCCCGTAGGCTTTCAGCCACAGTTCGGAGTAGCGCTCGTCGCGCGCGCCTGCGTTGGCGCCGGAATAAATGGTGTAGAAAGCGATGCGCTGCTCCAGGTGGGGCACGCTCTGGTCGCAGCAGCCCACCATCTGCGGCGTGTCCGTGAAGAGGTTCATCCAGATGGCCACGCTGCCGGGCGCGAACACCCGGCCACCGGGGACGGCCCGCTCGAAGGCCTTGGCCATGCGGTATTCGACGCTGTCCTCCACGCGGATGGGCGTGGTCAGCGTATCGGCGAAGCGGTGCCAGTTGGCCAGTTGCAGGCCGCATAGCAGGATTCCGGCCGCCGCCAGACCGGCGCGTCCGCCGCGCGGCAGGCGGCTCCACAGCCGCCACAGCGGAAAAGTCAGCGCGCCCAGCAGTGCCATCTCCATCTCCGGCTGGAAGCGGTGCGCCTGTGGCGTCACGCTCCATCCGGCCCAGTAGCGGCCCAGCACCACGAAGCCGGAGCACAGGAAGAACGACACGAAGAATCGAAAAGCCACGTGGGCCCGCGCGCGCTCCATGATGAGATTGGCCGCCGCTACAAGCGCCGCCAGGCCCGCCAACTGCGCCCAGTGCGCCGCGTCGTACCGCGTGCCGTCGGAGTTGGCCGCGTTGCCTGGAATCGATGCCAGCACGTCCGGCGGAATCCAGCGGCAGATCAGCAGGTAGGCCGTCACCGGAACTCCGGCCGCCGCCAGCCAGCGCCACGGCCGCACCCCTCCGGCCTGCGCGAAAAAGTAGGCGATCGCGGCGAAGGCGAGTCCCACCGTGGCCGTCCAGTTCACCACCATCAGCGCCGCCAGCAGAATGGCACTGGCGGCATGGAAACGCCGCCGCCCGTTCGCCGCCGCCTCGTGCAGCGTCCAGACGATCAGCGGCACCAGCACCAGGCCGGCCATGTGCGGCGCGTCCCCGTATCCCACCAGCAGGAAGTAGCGGCGCGCCAGCGTGATGCCGCCGATGTCGCGGCGCAGATCCGCGGCCAGCAGCAGCGAGGGCGATACCAGCGAATAGGCGAGCCCCGTGGCCAGCGCGTATCCCCGCGACCGCGTCAGCCGGTAGCACAGCCAGAACAGCGCCACGGGCCCGGCCGAATACGCCACCGCCGCCATGAAGTGGAAGGCGCGCTGCGGCGGCTGGTGGAACGCCGTGGCCAGCCATGCCACGGTGGCATGCAATCCCGGCTGGTAAACCCGCGTGAAGGGGATGCCGCAGAACCACATGGGAAACCACCGGTGGTCGCCCGGGTGGAGCATCAGGTAGCGGCTGATGGCGATGAAGGAGCCCTCCACCGAGCCCATCTGCGCGTAGAAATCCGCGAACCAGAGCCGGGAGCAGACCGCCGCGTTCACCGCGAACACCAGCGCCATGGCGGCCGCCGTTCGGAGCGCCGGGGACGAGCGCAGGGCCGGCGGCGGGTTCGGGGGCGGTGTCATCTTTGCTACACTAGATTAAGTTATGGCAATTGCAAATGTGAAGCGGTTCCGGCCCTTTTGCCCGACCTGCAACGAGAATTACACCCTGATGGCCGTTCTGCCCACGAACGCCAACGTCGACGACTACCTGGCCGATGCGGTGAAGCGCCACGATCACAAGGCATTCCAGGAGGCCAAGGTCCTGCACTTCAAGGTGCGCGTCGGCCAACAGAAGCAGAAGAAGGCCAAGTAGCTGGAATCGGGAACCTGGAGCGGCATGTGTGCCGCTCCGCCACGCCCTTAGCGCGCCTCCAGTAGCGTTGCCGCCCTCACTGCCTCCTGCGATACCGCCGGGTCGGGATCGCTCGCCAGTTGACGTAGCGGCGCCAGGCTATCCTTGTCCCCACTGCGCGCCATCACACCGGCCAGGGCAATCTTCTCTTCCTTCAATCCGGCTACCAGCGGTGGGTAAAGCGCCTTGCGGACGTTGGCCTCGCGCGCGAGTTCCACCAGCAGCGGAAACGCCGCCCCCTTGTACATTGCCGAGTTCAGGTTGTTGACCAGGAAAGTCAGCGGGCTGAACTGGCCGCCTTCGGTCCGCCCGTCCAGCACCAGCGCGAAGCACAGCGACAGCCGCGTCAGGGGCTTCCCTTCGTTCTTCAGCGCCTTCTCCAGCATGGGGACGTCGCCCGGTTGCCGCAGCCGGCCGAAACCCTCCGCCGCCGCCCCCCGCATCCGCTCATCCTTGTCGTTCAGGAACCGCGTGTAGATTGCCCGGTTTCGTTCGCCGGGCAGCATGGCGAGCGAAGTCAGCGCGGCGCGCCGCACCCGGTCGTCGCGCGAATCGTTCAGCAGGTCGATCAGGTCCTGGATCGCATCGCGGTTGAGCAGCAGCCCCATCGCCTCCACCGCGGCCACCTGCACCTTCGGGTCCAGGTCCCGCAGCCGGAAGCTGATGCGCGGGCCGGCCGAGGCGTCGCGGATCTTCTGCAGCGCCACGATGGATTCGTAGATCACGTCGGTGTCCTTCGAGTGGGCCGCTTCCACCAACTGGGGCACGGCGTCGCGCCCGCGCAGTATGCCCAGCGCGCGCGCCGCGTTGGCCTGCGCGTCCGTCGAGGCGCCGCCCACCACCACCTTGCCCAGCGCCGCGATCACCTCCGCCCGCGGCGTGATGTACGGGTCGATGAGCTGGTCGTTGGTGTCCGTGAATTTCGCCTTCAGTGAATTGCCCACCAGGCGCAGCGTGCCGCTGAGGCCGTTCTTGACGTATCCGGGAAGGTAGAAGTTGACCAGACCGTCGGTGGCCAGCATTTCCACGCGCACGTCGCGGTCCGAGGTGGCCTGGATCAGCGGGTCGAGGCTGCGCCCGGTCCCGATGTCGGTAAGTTGCCGGACCACCTCCGCGCGCACTTCCGGGTTGGGATCGCGCAACATCTCAGTCATCCTGGGGATGGCCCCCGAGCCACCCTTGGCGAGTTCGCGGACATCCTTCGGCTGGACGGCCTTCTGGGCGGCCGCCAGGGGCGCCATCATCGCCGCCAAGGCGCACACCACTCGGTACACGTGCATGACTCTATGCTAGCGTGGTTTGCCCGATGGGCCGCGGAGGGGTCCGGCAATTCAGTGCTGCGAGGGCGGCTAAACCGGTTCGAAGTGAGAGAACATGTTCTGAAACTCCGGCAGGTTGGATGGCGTCTCGTACCAGCAGACCGCTTCGAACCGTTTCCACAGATCGAGGACCTCGGGGTTATGGTGCGCCCCGGCGATGGCCTCCTGAGAAACCCACTCGAAGACTTCCACGATGGTTCCACTTTGAGTGCGCATCACGATGGGCGCGCGTTCCGTTACCAGGCTCAGGGCGCGCAGCGTGGGCAGGTGATGCCGAACCAACTCCAGCAGGGCGTCCTCGCAGCCGGGTCTCGGCTTAAAGCAGGCGATTGAGATCGATCCCATTGGATTCCCTCCGATAGCTGTAAAGCATATCATGGCCGCGGCCGGGCTGGAGTCCGATGCAGGCGCGGGCACGCTCCCCCCTCGGCACCGGTTCGGGACTCTGATATCGTTGAGCTCATATGCGACTCGTACGAGAAGTCCTGGCCTTCGCGGCGCTTGCCTTCCAGATCGGCATGGTGGGTTTCCTGTGGAGCGGCCTTCCCGATCGCATCCCTAAGCACTACGGAATCACCGGCACACCGGACGCCTTTGGGGGCAAGTCCATGGTGTTGCTGATACCCGCGATCACGCTCGGGCTGTACGCCCTGTTGACCATCGCCGGCTTCTTTCCGCAGCGTCTGAATTACCCGGTAGCGGTCACGGACGCGAATCGGGAGAAACTGCATGGGATAGCCATCGCTCTCCTGGGTTGGCTCAAAGCGGAAATGGCACTGCTGTTTCTCTACATTACCTGGATCGACATTCAGGTCGGACGCGGTGTTTCCACGGGGCTGGGGTGGGCCTGTCTTCCGCTGGCGCTGGCCGTGATGGGCGTCACTCTGGGGGCCGGGGTCGCGCAGATGCGCCGCCTCTGAATCAGACCAGACCAGATCTGGTCTGTGCTACAATCAAGCCGTGGTAGTGCGCAACATCTCCGAAGCGAAAGCCGAGCTTTCCGCGCTCATTGAAGCCGTCCAAAGGGGCAGTGACGTCATTATTGCCAAGGCCGGGAAGCCGGTGGCCCGCCTGGTGGCATTCCGCGGCCCAGCCCGGCCGCGCACACCCGGCTCCATGGCGGGTGAAATCTCGATGGCTTCCGATTTCGACACCTTGCCGGACGACATGGCGGAAGCGTTTGGGATTCAGGAACCACGGAGTTGAGGATTCTCCTCGACACGCATCTCCTGCTTTGGTGGCTGGAAGACAGTCCCTCGTTGTCCGCGCAGGCCAGGGAGACGATCGCGGGTCCGGGGAACACGGTCTTCGTCAGCGCCGTGTCGCTCTGGGAAATCTGGCTCAAGCAAAGCCTGGGCAAGTTGAGGTTGCCCGGCGGCTTCATGGAGCGCCTGGCCGCGGAGGGCTTCGAGAACCTGCCGCTCACGGCCGCACACACCCGGCAAGTCTCCCTGCTTCCGTGGCACCATCGCGATCCCTTCGACCGGATGCTCGTCGCCCAGGCGCAGGTGGAGAAACTCATGCTGCTGACCGCTGACGGAGCGCTGGCAGCCTACGGGGACGCCGTTCGCCTGGCGCGCTGACCGCTCAACCCTCGACGGCGCGCCGCTCCCCGATTCCGAACAATGCCCGGTACCTCATCGGGCACCGCGTCGTCCGCATCCCCGCGTCCACGAAAATGTGCCGCGTCACGCCGATGGCCACCACCCGTTCATCTCCGGCCACCCGCATTTCGTAGTGGAAGGTCACCATCCGCGAGTGGGCTTCTTCCACCCACACCCGGATGGCCACCTCGTCGTCGAAGCGCGCCGGGGACCGGTAGCGGCAACTGGCTTCCGCCACCGCCAGGCTGACGCCGTCCTCGCGCTCCATCTGGCGGTAATCCACTCCGCAGGCGCGGCACCACTCCATGCGCGCTACTTCCATCCACACCAGGTAGTTGGCGTAGTAGACCACGCCCATCTGGTCGGTTTCGGCATAGCGTACGCGAACATGGGCCTCGGCGACAGGCCTCGATTGGGGAGTTTGCATATCGGGAAGTCCATTGTAACCCGCTGCAACCGAAGGCCCGGCGGGATCGTCTGTTAGACTGGAGGCCGAAAGCCTGGAATGCGCGTACGTGTTCTCTTTTTCGGTTCGCTGAGGGAGTTGGTGGGAATCTCGAGCGAGGAGGTGGATCTGCCCGCGGGCTCGGATCTGCGCGCCGCGCTGGACCATTACCAGGCCCTGCACCCTCGCCTGGGCGAGGCGGCCCGCAGCATTGCCATCGCCCGGAACCGCGAGTTTGCCTCGCCCGGCACGCCGGTTTCCGAAGGCGACGAAATCGCCTTCCTGCCGCCGGTTTCCGGGGGCCTGTCGCCGGATCCGCTGGAGATTCTCGACGCCGGCAATTACTTCGCGCTCACCCGCCAGGCGATTGCCATCCAGACCATCGCCTCGCGGATGCTGACTGGCGCCGAGGGAGCCGTGGCGATCTTTGCGGGCACCGTGCGCAACCACACCGGCGGCCGCCGGACGCTGTGCCTGGATTACGAATGCTACGAACCGATGGCGCTCCAGACCCTGGCGCGGCTGGGCGGCGAACTTTCCCGCGACTTCGCCCTGACGGGCGTTGCGCTGGTGCATCGCCTGGGCCGCCTTTTGGTGGGGGAAACCAGCGTGGCGGTCATCGCCACCTCGCCCCATCGCCGCGCCGCGCTGGATGCCGCCTCGGCCGGCATTGACCGCCTGAAGAAGCGCGTTCCCATCTGGAAAAAAGAGCACTTCGCCGACGGCGAGGTGTGGGTGGAAGGGGAGTGGGATCGCGATGTTCCGGTGGCGGGATAGTGCCGTGACCGCCTGGTTTGCTGCCATTGCGAAACCGCTCGCTGACGGGGCGCCTCCAGGGCCCGGCTCCGTTCCGAGCCGCGACCGTAAGGGAGTGGTTTCGCGTGAGGGCACCGAACCACAGGACCGAAGGGCTAGTACGGTGACCGCCTGGTTTGCTGCCATTGCGAAACCGCCCGCTGACGGGGCGCCTCCGGGGCCCGGCTCCGTTCCGAGCCACGACCGTAAGGGAGTGGTTTCGCGGAATGGCACCGAATCGCACGGTCGAAGACCTGGACCGCGGCACCTGGCTGCCGTGGCCGTGGCCGCGGCCGTGGCGCTGTTTGTGGTGGCGGGCTGGCTCGGCGCACAGCAGACTCCGGTCATCCGCGTGGAGGTCAACCTGGTGCGCATCGTGGCCACGGTGAAGACCCACGCCGGCGCGCTGGTCGGATCTCTCGCGAAGGACGATTTCGACGTCTACGACAACGGCGTGCGGCAGGAAATCGCGCATTTCGAGCGGCAGACCGACCAGCCGCTATCCGTGGCCCTGATGGTGGATGTGAGCGGCTCGACGGCCAAGGACCTCGCGTCGGAAGTGGAATCCGCCGGGAAGTTCGTCCGCGCCCTGCTGCGCGAGGGCAATCCGGAGGACCGCGCGGCGCTCTACACCTTCGACGACCAGGTGCGGCAGGAGCACGGGTTCACCCACGATTACGCCTCGTTGAACGGGGCGCTCAAGCGGATTCACGGCTCGGCCGGCACCTCCCTGTTCGACGCCATCTGCCTGGTGGCCAGGGATCTGGAGCCGCGCCCGGGGCGCAAGGCCATGGTGATTGTCAGCGATGGCGGCGAAACCACCAGCAAGTTCAGTTCGCACGATGCCTTGCAGGCCGCGCAACTGGCCGACGCGGTGGTCTTCCCCGTGGTGGTCATGCCCATTACCAGCGACGCCGGACGCAACCGCGGCGGCGAGAACTTCCTCGCCTACATCGCCGAGGGCACCGGCGGGCGCCCGTTCTCCCCCGAGCGGAATACCGAGTTGGACAAGGCTTTCACCGCCATCGTGGGCGACCTGCGGACGGAATATCTTTTGGGATTCTATCCCCACGACGTCCCGCTGACGCAGGAGAAATGGCATAAGCTGGAGGTGCGGGAGAAAACCGGCAAATTGCAGGTGTCGGCGCGTAACGGCTATTATGGAGAATCGGAGAGTAGCGGAGGCGGCCCATTGGACTCCGGCAATTCGGTGAACGCCGACATACGCACGAAAAAGAAACGGTAGGAAAACGGTGAGTACGACGCCACAGCAGGGTGGAAAATCCGCGCGGGCCCCGGAACAGACGTTCGAGGAAGCCAAGTATCTGAAGCGCCTGATTGAGAACGCGATACCGGTTCGCGTCAGGATGGCCGACGGAGAAGAGGTGACGGGTACGATCGAGTACTACGATCAGTCGTTCATCCGCCTGACCCGGGATGGCCAGCCCAACCTCTTCATTTTCAAGCACGACATCAATTACCTGGTGGAAGAGTAGGCGGCCAGGTCCGGCATCATGCCCTATCTGGAAACAGCCGTGGAGATTGCGCGCGAGGCCGGCGCGCTGCTGGCGAATTATTTCGAGCGCCGCGTGGCGTTCGAAACCAAGGGCGATTTCGACCTGGTGACCGAGGCCGACCGCGCTTCCGAACGCCTGGTGGTGGAGCGCCTGCGCACCCATTTCCCGTCCCACTCCATCATGGCCGAGGAGGGTGGCGGGCACGACGGCACCTCCGAATACCGCTGGTTCGTAGACCCCCTGGACGGCACCACCAACTTCGCCCACAGCTTTCCGGTTTGGAACGTCACACTCGGCCTGGAGCGGGCGGGCGAGTTGATCGCGGGCGTGGTTTTCGACCCCACCCGGCAGGAGATGTTTACGGCCGAGCGGGGCTCAGGCGCGTACCTGAACAACCGCCGCATCCGCGTTTCCGGTGCCAGGCGCGTGTCGGGCAGCCTGGCCTCCACCGGATTCCCCAGCCGCAAGCGCCATCACAACGTGAACATCCACTTCTATTACCAGTTGGCCATGGCGTCGCATGGGGTCCGCCGCACCGGTTCGGCGGCCATCGATCTGGCGTATGTCGCCTGCGGCCGCCTGGATTTCTTCTGGGAATTCGGCCTCAAGCCCTGGGACGTGGCCGCGGGATCGCTGCTGGTCTCCGAGGCCGGCGGACGCGTCAGCGACATGCGCGGCGCCGCGCATAGCGTGACCGCCTCCGACGATATGCTGGCCGATAACGGCGCGCTGCACGAGGAAGTCCTGGGCGTCTTCTCGGAGATCTTCCGCGGCAACCTGCCGGTGCCGCTGCCCACTCTGTAAGTGGGCGGTCCGGGAACGCCTGGCAGGGACGAAATCGGTTGGGTTCCCTGTCACCGAAACCATTCTGGTACTGAAACTAAACCACTTACGAAACTTTTTTGACAGGGTATCCTGTCATTTCAGACGGCCCTCGCAGCCGCCGGGCGACCGCCCGCCTGGCAACCCGGAACGGCAGGCGGGACGCTGCACGAGCCAGCCGGATTGCAGCCGCCGGGCGACCGCCCGTCCGGCAACCCGGAACGGCGGGCGGGACGCTGCACGAGCCTGCCGGATTGCAGCCGCCGGGC